>Ga0172382_10002521_pt1 | contig 30435 bp, 30 predicted proteins | sample Leawel138RmetaG_FD_122245 | JGI IMG/M metagenome (GOLD analysis project Ga0172382, IMG submission 122245) | Leachate microbial communities from a municipal landfill in Southern Ontario, Canada - Leachate well 138R metaG | ecosystem: Engineered > Solid waste > Landfill > Unclassified | place...
CCCCCGGGGATGATCTTCTCGCGGTTGAGTTCATAGCTTTCGAATTCCTCCGCCGTCGGGTCGCGGTTGATAACCACCAGCTTCACCTTGGTGCGCGCCGGCACCCGCACGGTGGACGGGAAGAACAGGTGGTCGCGGATCTCGATCTCCACCACCGGGGGGGCGGCGATGGCCAGGGGTGCCGCGATCAGGGCGGCGAGGGCCGCGACGCGCGGCAGCAGGGGTACCTTCATGGCGTCTCGTTCCGGGAGTTGGCCGGGGGCGCGGCGGGGAAGGTGAGAGTAAAGCAGGCGCCGCTGGCAAAGCGGGAAGGGGTCACGGCAATGGTGGCGCCGTGCAGGTCGGCGATATTGCGGACGATGGCAAGGCCGAGGCCGCAGCCGGGCTGGCCGGAATCGTGGCGGTCGCCGCCGATGCGGTGGAAGCGCTCGAAGATCCGCTCCCGCTCCTGCTCGGGGATGCCGGGGCCATTGTCCTCGATGCGCAGCACCACGGTGCCGGGGCCGGGTTCCACCGTCGCCAGGATGGTGCCGCCGTCCGGGGTGTAGCGGTTGGCATTGGCCAGCAGGTTCGCCACCAGGGTGTGGAGGGCGAAGGGATCGCCGGCCACGGTGGCGCCGGTGCTGGCGCCACGGAGTTCGACGGTCTGGCCCCTGGCCTCGAAATCCCCGTAGCGCTCGGCGATCAGCCCCGCCACCAGCTCGTGCAGGTTCAAGGGTTTCAGGCCCGCGCTGTACTGCTCGGGGGTGCTGCGGTAGAGGGCGAGGATCTGTTCAACCAGATGCTGCATCCGCTCTACGCCGGCCTGCAGGTCGCGCAGCTCGCCGGCGCGATCCGGGTGGGCCTGTTGGAGGTTGTGGAGCTGGAGCTTCAGCACGCTGATGGGGGTGCGCAGCTCGTGGGCGGCGTCGGAGGCGAAACGCCGTTCCCGCTCGAAGGAGGCGTTGAGCCGGGCCAGCAGGCCGTTCACCGAATTGAGTACCTGGTCGAGCTCCCGGGGGTGCTCGGCGATGCGCACCGGGCTCAGGTCGCGGTATTCCTTTTCACGCAGGCGCTCCGCGAGTTCCCGCAGGGGGCCGAGGCCGCGGCCGACGATCAGCCAGATGAGCAGCGCCGACAGGGGCAGACCCACCACGATGGGCAGGATGGCTTCGAGGATGACGTTTTCCGCCAGCTGGAAGCGCACATCGGTGCGCGCCGCCACCACCGCCACCAGGTTGTCGGCCTCCGCGAGGTGCACATAGGTGCGCCAGCGATAGCCGTGGAAATTGACGTAGCCGAACCCCGGCGCGAAGCCGGTCAGGGGCGAGGCCGGGGTGTTGGCGCTGTGGGCGAGGAGGGTGGCCCCGCCCTCGGCACCGGGTTGCCACAGCTGGTAGGCGATGTGGGTGGGCTGGCTGTTGCCCGGGGCGTGCTCGCCCCGCAGGTTTACCGCGAACTGGGCGAGCTCCTGGAGCTGGCTGTCGAACAGGCTCTCCGCCTCGCCCATGCTCGACCGGTAGCCCTGCACGGCGGCGACGAAGACCACCAGCACCAGGGTCGCCAGGGTCGTCACCACCAGAAAGACGCGGATCGACCTCAAGGGGCGTCCACCCGGTAGCCGACGCCGCGCACGGTGTGGATGAAGTCCGCGCCGAGCTTCTTGCGCAGGTGGTGGACGTGGACCTCGACGGTGTTGCTCGCCACCTCCTCGCCCCAGCTGTAGAGGCGCGACTCCAGGCTCGCCCGGGTCAGCACCTTGCCGGCGTTTTCCATCAGCACCTTGAGCAGCATGTACTCCCGCCGGGACAGGTCCAGGGGCGTGCCATCCCGAGTGACTTCGGTGCGGGCGGTGTCGAGCACCACCTCGCCGATGCGGATCTCGTTGGTGCGGGTGGTGGACAGGCGCCGCTCCAGCACCCGCAGGCGGGCGAACAGCTCGGCCATGTCGAAGGGCTTGGTGAGGTAATCGTCGGCGCCGCCGTCGAGCCCGGCCACCTTGTCGTCGAGGGTGTCCCGGGCGGTGAGCAGCAGCACCGGCAGGGCCTTGTCCGTCTCGCGGATGCGCTTGAGCACCGTAAAGCCGTCCATGTCCGGCAGGCCCAGGTCGAGGATGATGATGTCCGGGGCGTCGGTCTTGAGGGCGTTGAGGCCGAGCTGGCCCCGGCCCACGGGATTGACCACGTGACCTTTCGCCGCCAGGGCCTTGCCGAGGCTCTCGGCAAGGGCGCCGTCATCTTCGATCAAGAGAATGTGCATGGGCTATTTTGCGGACATTTCCCGGACTTTTGCCAGCGCCGTGGCGATTTCCCTGTGCCGGCCCCCGTCGGCGAGGGCGCGGCCCGGGCGCGGCTTGGCCTGCTGGGCCTTGCGCAGGTACTGTTCGGCCTCGCCGTAGCGCTTCTCCCGCAGCAGGAAGTCGCCGTAGAAGTAGTTGGCATCGATGCCGTCGGGGTCGATGGCGAGGGCCTTGGTGAGCAGTTCCTCCGCCTTGTCGTCGTCGCCAAAGCCCACCGGCCAGCCGGGCACGTTGAAATACAGGGTGCCGAGGCTGGTGTAGGCGGAGCCGTCGAGGGCGAGATCGTCAAGGGCGAGGGCCTTCTCCAGATCCGCCCTCGCGGCCTTGGCCAGGGCGAGGGCCCCGAGGCCGCCCTTGGCGCCGGCATGGGTCGAGTGGATGATGCCGCGCCAGATCCAGCCCTCGGCGCTGTCCGGGTGACGGGCGATGACCCCGTCGGCGGCGCTGGTGAGCTGTTCGAAGGCGGTGAGCCGGGTCTTGCCGTTGAGTTCGTAGTTGACCTCCGCCCAGCGGGTCTGCAACTGGCGGATGTCGCTGTCAAGGTCGGCGAGGGCGCCGCCGCTGGCGAGCAGCAGGGCGAGAAGGAGGGATCGGCCGAGGTGGCGGGTCGTTGTCATGGCGGTGCTCCGTGGGGGGTCAGGTAAGGGTCATTGCCGGCTGGCATGGTGGCGGATCAGCGCCAGCTGGCGGCCGAGGGCGCGGTCGACGATGGCGGGAAACAGGCTGTTGAGCCGCACGAACAGGCGTTCCGGCCAGCCCAGGTGGCGGCTGAGCCCCCGGGGCGCCGCCAGCAGGTCGAGCAGGGCGGCGGCCACCACCGAGGGTTCGTCCACGCCGTTGCCGAGGGCGTCGTTCAAGGCCGTCACCCGGTCGCTGTTCAAGGCGGTGCGGGTGGCGCGGGGGGCGAGGTGGTGAACCCGCACCGGCCCGTCCGCCAGCTCCCGGCGCAGCGCCTCGGAAAACCCCGCGAGGCCGGCCTTGCTGGCGCAGTAGGCGGCGAAGCCCGGGTGGCCGATGCTGCCGAAGGTGGAACCGATATTGACGATGGCGGCTTCGCCCCTGGCCTCGAGCAGTGGCAGCAGCTGGCGGGTGAGCAGCAGTGGCGCGACGAGGTTCACCGCCAGCAGGGCGGCGATCGCGGCCTCGTCCTGTTCGGCAAAGAGGCCGAACAACTGGCTGCCGGCGTTGTTGACGAGGATGTCAATGCCCTCCCGGCGGCAGGTTTCCGCCACCGCCTGGCGCCCCTCGGGGGTGCCGATATCGGCATCCACGGGCAGGTGTTGGCCCCCGGCGGGAAGCCCGTGGCGCCGGCTGAGGGTCTCGGCCTGGTGCTCGAGGCCGGCCCGGTTGCGGCCCACCAGGATCAGCCGCGCACCCGCCCCGGCGAGGCCCTCGGCGATGGCCGAGCCGATGCCGCCGCTGGCGCCGGTGAGGACGATGGTCTTGTCGCGAAGCTCCATGGCGGGTCTCCTCAGGCGGCGAGCGGAGCGCGGTCGGTGATGGCGCGGAAAATGTTGCCGTAGAGCTCGAAGAACATCCTGGCGCTGTGGATGATCAAGGCCTGCTCGCGGGGATCCTCGATGCGGTTCATCAGCCTTTCGAAAAAGTCCACATGGCCGATATCCAGGGCGCCGTGGGAGTTCAGGTAGCTGAACGCCTCCGCGGGCAGGCCCAGGTGCTGGCTGATGGCGCTGGCGGCGTGGCTGGCAATGCTGACGCTGGTGCCTTCGAGCACGAACACCATGCCGAAAAAGCCGACGGGGTCGACCCGCTGCACCATATCCCAGGCGTAGGCCACCATCAGTTCGGTGGCGGGCCCGGGCTGGCCGCCGCGCACCGCCTCGGGGTCGCCACCGCAGGCGGCGATGTCGTTGAGCACCCATTCCTGGTGGCCCAGTTCCTCCTCGATGTACTCCGCCACGGCCTCCCTGAGCCACTCCCGGTCGCCGCCGAGGCGGGCGCCGGTGGCCATCAGCAGCGGCACCGTGTGCTTGACGTGGTGGTAGGCCTCGGTGAGAAAGGCGATGTACTGGTCGCGGCTGATCTGGCCCGCCAGGGCCTGTTTGATCAGCGGCGCGGCCAGCAGTCGGGCGCGGTGTTCACGGGTGGCGGATACCAGTTGGTTGTAGAACGTCATGGTGTGACCTCGGGCAGGACAAGGGGGTTGGGACGGCGGTCAAGGGGGGTGTAGAGGGCCTCCACGGCGCCCTTGAAGTGGGCGTGGATGGCATCGCGGCGCGGCTTGCCAGTGGCGGTCACCAGCCCCGGCACGGCGGCGAGGGGCGCGGCGAGGCGGTGCCAGGCGCGCACCCGGGCGTAGTCCGGCAACTCGCGGTTGCAGCGCGCGATCCAGTCGGCGATGGCGTCGTCGCCGACACCGGCGCTCGGGCAGATCAGCGCCCCGAGCCAGGGGCGGGCATCCCCCACCACCACGCAGTCGCGGATCAGCGGGCTCGCCAGCAGTTCGCTCTCCACCCACTCGGGGCTGATGTTGCGGCCGAAGCTGGAGATCAGCAGGTTCTTGCGGCGTCCCGCCAGGTGGAGGAAGCCGTCGCTGTCGAGGCGGCCCAGATCGCCACTGGGGATGCGCCCCTGGCCCCAGCTGGCGGGCTCCCCGACGTAGCCGAGAAAGGGGTTGCCGGCGATGACGATTTCGCCCTGCTCCACGCGGACATCGAGGTGGGGCAGGGGCCGGCCCGCGGAGCCGGGGCGGTCGTCCCCGGGGACGTTGAGGCTCACCACCGAGGCGCATTCCGACAGGCCGTAGCCCTCGTACACCGGCAGTCCCAGGGCCCGGGCGCGGAGGATCTGCCCGGCGGCCACCCGGCTGCCCCCCACGGCGACAAAGGCAAGGCTCCCCGGTGGTCGCCAGCCGGCCTCGGCGGCGGCCACCAGGGCGGTCAACATCTGGGGGATGAGGATCAGGGAGTGGGGACGGTGGTGGTCGATGGCCCGGGTCAGTCGCACCGGATCGAGACCGGAGCTGCCGGACAGGCCGAGGCTCGCCAGGGCGGGGGCCAGCACCTCGCCCCCCGCCAGCAGGCAGGTGTGAACCCCGGCGATGTTCTCCAGCAGTACCGGCAGGGGCAGCAGGCACAGGTGGCGGGGCCGGTCGAGGGCCACCCGGCGGGCCAGGGCGTCCGCCTGGCAGAGCAGTTGCCGGTTGCCGAGGCAGACCCCCTTCGGCGCCCCGGTGGAACCGGAGGTGTAGGTGATCTTGCCGGTGCCGGGGGGCAGCGGGTCGGCCCCGTCCTCGCCGGTCACATCCGCCAGGCGCAGCAGCTGGAGCCCGCTGTCGGGCAGGCAGGCGATCACCTGGCCGCCCTCCGGCCGCCAGTCCTCCACCCTGTCGGTGAGCACCAGCGCCACCCGACTCTGGTGGAGGGCGTGGCGCCGCTGAGCCGGCGAAAAGAATCCCGGCAAAGGCAGCTGGGGGATGTCGGCCAGCTGGCAGGCGAGGTCGGCGAGGATCCAGTCGACGCCGTTGTCCGCCGCGAGGGCGATGGGGCGCCCGTCCCGCGTCGCCAGCCCGGCGAGCAGGGTGGCGAGGCGTTCCAGCCGCTGGTGCAGGGCGCCGCGGCTCAGGGCGACGGTGCCGTCCCCCAGGGCGGGGCGGTCGCCGGCGGACTGCTCCGCCAGCAGCCGTTCGGCGAGGCTGGTGGCGCCGGCGGTCATGCCAGGGCCCTGAGGGTGGCGGCGAGTTCGCCGATCTCGCCGTCGAACAGTGCCAGGGCGGCACTCATCAGCCGGCTTTGGTGGCAGGCGGCCATGCTCTCGGCGATAAAGCCTACCGCCACCTGGGGGGACTCGTCGTAGTAGCTGCCCCACTGGTCGCGGTCCCCGGGCAGCGCCTCGGGGCGCGCCGGGCACAGGACGCGGATGGTGAAGCCGAGCTTGCCGATGCCGCGCAGCACCTCGGGGGTGCCGGTGAACATCACCCAGTGGAAGCCGGTGCGGTGCACCACCGCCAGCAGCATCAGGAACAACAGGGCGCTGGCACCGCCGCGCCCGGATACCAGGTTGCCCACCTCGACGATGCCGGTGCGGGAAACCGGGCTGCGGGTGAGCGCGGCGATGGCCTGTTCCGCCGGCGTGTCCAGGTAGTGTTCGAGGAAAAGGTTGCCGAGGGCGGCGGGGCGCAGGCCCAGGGCCGCGCACAGTTCTCCCCGACAGCGCAGGGCGAGCAGCGCCGGCAGGAATTCGCTGATCCGTGCGCCGTGGTGGTGGTGAAAGCGCTCGGCGATGAAGGCTTCCACCGCCGCGCGGCCCGGGTCCTGGCCCCGCAGCAGGCTCAGTTCCGGTGTCGGGGTGAGCAGCTTGCCCAGGGAGCGGTTGATCACGGCGGCCTCGCGGCGGGCATCGTCATCGACGGCGGTGGTGAAGGTGGAAGGCATTGCATGTCCCTCGGTTGGACGCTGCCGGGTGATCCGGCGGGCGGTTACTGAGGGTCAGGTTAGGGGGGCAAACTTAACAAATACTTAATGAACCTCTGAAAAAGTGCGCTATCGGGCGCATCGCTTCGTTGCGTGCCCAAGGCATTCGCTTCGCTCAGGGGGCAGGGCCTCCTCGCTCACCCCTCGCCTATCTAGCTGATATGTCTCGGCTCTTTCTTGTCAGAGAAGAGCTGCGGGGTGCCTCGCGCTGCATCCCGCTATCACGCTTTTCAGAGGTTCCTCAAGTGGAAGTTGGCGGCGGCTTCAGGCCCGCCGGCTGGGTTGGGGTGCGTCGACGCCCTGGTCTTCGATGCGGCGTATCAGTGCCGCCAGCTCCTTGAGGGGTACGGGGCCGCCGAACAGGTAGCCCTGTGCCATGTCACAGCCGAGGGCCTCGAGGGTTTCGAGCTGCGCCGGGGTCTCGACGCCGTTGGCCACCACCTGGATGCCCAGCAGGTGGCTCATGGCGATGGCCGCCGCCGAGAGCCTGAAGGTGTCCCGGTCGCTGGTGAGACCGGCCACCAGGGTGGCATCGATCTTCACCGCCAGCACCGGGTGGCGCAGATCCCTGAGGCTCGCGTGGCCGGTGCCGAAGTGGTCGATGTGCAGCCCGACGCCGGCCTGGCCGAGGGCGTCGAGACCGATGCGACCGCCCGCCAGGCGGTCGGAGAACGCCGCCTCGGGAATCTCCAGGGTGAGCAGCGCGGGGGAGAATCCGCTCTCCGCGAGGGCGGTGCGCACCGCGGCGAAGAAGTCGGGGTGGTTGAATTCCCGGGAGGACAGGTTGACGGACAGGCCGAGGGGCTCGCCGGGCCGCTCGCGGTTGAGGGCGGTGATGTCCTCCACCGCATGGCGTACCACGTACTGGCCGATCTGGGTGATGAGGTTGGTGTCGGCGATGGCGGGGATGAATTCGGCGGGCATCGCCACCCGGTCGCCGTCGCGGCGCCAGCGCAGCAGGGCCTCCACCGACACCACCTTGCCGCTGGCGAAGGAGAACACCGGCTGGTAGACCAGGAACAGGGCCTCCCCGGCCAGGGCGGCGACAAGGCCGTGGTACTGCGCGCGGCGGCGTTCCGCCTCCCGGTGCAGGGCGGTGGAGAAGAACTGGACGGTGTTCTTGCCCAGCTGCTTGGCCCGGTACATGGCCAGGTCGCCGTTGTTGAGCAGTTGCTCCGGGTCATCGCCATCGTCGGGGCAGAGGGTGACACCGAGGCTGGCGGTGCACTGAATGCTGTGGTCGTCGATCTGGATGGGCGCCCGCAGGGTGTCGAGCAGGTTGGCGGCCAGTTGGGCCACGTCCGCCGGGGGCTGGATATCCATCAGCAGCACGGTGAATTCGTCGCCGCCGATGCGGGCGGCGGTGTCGCTTTTGCGGATGCTGGCGGTCAGGCGCTCGGCGATGGTGATCAGCAGGCGGTCGCCGACGCTGTGGCCGAGGCTGTCGTTGACGGCCTTGAACATGTCCAGGTCCACGTAGATCAGGGCGAATCCCTGGCCGCCGCGGCGCTGGCGGTGGATGGCCTGGGTGAGCCGGTCGATGAACAGCTTGCGGTTGGGCAGGCCGGTGAGTTCATCGTGGAAGGCCATGGCCTCCAGTTGGCGGGTCTGGCCCGCCACCTGTTCCCGCAGGCGCTCCGGCAGGCGCAGGTAGAGGTAGGCGATCCAGGCGAGCACGGCGCCGACGAGGCCGCTGATGGCGAGGCCCGTGAAGTAGCCGGGGCCGTGGGCCTCGGGGGTGGCGAAGGTCAGGTCGAGGAACCACTGCTCGTTGGGCAGATCCACCGTGGCGGTCACCACTGGCGGCGGGAGTTCTTCGTCGAGCACGCCGGCAAACACCGCCTTCTCCCCGGTTTCCGGCGCCAGGCGCCACAGCCGGTAGTGGTAGCCCTGCTCGGTGAGCAGGCCGAGCTGGGTGCTGGCGAGGAATTCCTCCAGCATGATCAGCACCGACGCCAGCCCCCAGAACCGGTCGCCTCCCTGGCCGTCGGGCAGGAACACGGGGTAGCGGCCAAAGATGCCGACGCCGCCCTGGATCAGGGGTATGGGGCCGACCACCGTCAGGGTGCGGGACTCGATGGCCTTCATCGACCCGCGCCGCAGGTACTGGTTGGTGACGATGTCGTAGCCGAGTGCGGCTTCGTGGCCGGGGAGGGGATGGACGCGGGAGATGACCCCGCCGGGGGCCAGCTGCAGGTTGGTGATACCGCCGATCTCGGCGATGAGGCGGTCGGCGTAGGCCTCGAAGTCGGCGATCTCGCCGTTGTGTTCCCGCAGCTGGTGGCCGAGCAGGTGGGCCGCCAACGTGTGCTTGGCGAGCTGGCGTTGCAGCAGGATGGCGTGGACCTTGGCCACATCGTCCAGTTGCTGGCGGCGCTCCAGATCCCAGTTGCTGTCGCGAATCTGTTGCACGGCGTAGCCGATCGCCACCACCGCGGCGAAGATCAGGATGGGAATGCCATGGAGGCGCAGCCGGCCGCGACTGTGCCGGGCATCGCGGGCTGTCCTGTCGAACCGGGCTTTGATGGCGAGCACCCCTCCAGTGGGAGGCCCCGGGGGCCTTTGTGGCCAAGCTTAAACCAAAGGCCGGAGGGCAACAACGCGGGCGGTGGTGGCGCCGGGGAGGTCAGCGGAGGAGAAATTCCATCAGCGCCTTCTGGGCGTGGAGGCGGTTTTCCGCCTCATCCCAGATCACCGAGTAGGTGGGGTCCTCCATCAGCTCGGCGCTGACTTCCATGCCCCGGTAGGCGGGCAGGCAGTGCATGAAGAGGGCGTCGGGCGCGGCCCGGGCCATCAGCCCGTGATTCACCTGGTAACCCTTGAAGGCGGCGAGGCGCTGCTGCTTTTCCTCCTCCTGGCCCATGGAGGCCCAGGTATCGGTGACCACCAGGTGGGCTCCGGCCACGGCATCCTCGGGGGAGCGGGTGAGGTGAATGCGGTCGGCGTGGCGGGCCAGCAGGGCGGCGTCCGGGTCGTAGCCTACCGGGCAGGCGAGACGCAGCCGGAAGTCGAACTGGGCGGCGGCGTTGATGTAGGAGTTGGCCATGTTGTTGCCGTCCCCCACCCAGGCCACGGTCTTGCCCCGGATGCTGCCCCGCTGCTCGACGAAGGTCTGGATATCGGCGAGCAGCTGGCAGGGGTGGAAGCTGTCGGTGAGGGCGTTGATCACCGGCACCGAGGAGTAGGCGGCGAATTTCTCCAGCTTGTCGTGGCCGAAGGTGCGAATCATCACGATATCCACCATTCGCGACAGCACCCGGGCGGTGTCCTCGATGGGCTCACCGCGGCCCAGCTGGGTGTCGTTGGGGGACAGGAAGATGGCGCTGCCGCCGAGCTGGGCCATGCCCGCCTCGAAGGATACCCGGGTGCGGGTCGAGGCCTTCTCGAAGATCATGCCGAGCACCTTGCCGTCGAGGGGCTTGCCCGCGCGGCCGGCTCTGTGCTCTGCCTTGAGGGCGATGGCCCGCTGGATAACAGCCTCGAGCTCGGCGGGGGTGAGGTCCTTGAGGGTGAGAAAGTGTCGCACGGCCATGGGGCAAGCCCTTTACTGGAAGTTGAGTGTCGCGGCGCTCAGGTGCTGGCGAAGGCGCGGATCAGCGGTGCCAGGGTGGCCACCAGCTCGTCGCCCTCGTCATCGCCGAGGGTGAGGGGCGGCAACAGGCGCACCACCTTCTCGGCGGTGACGTTGATCAACAGGCCGGCGTCCGCCGCCTGTTGCACCAGGTCGGCGCAGGGGCGGTCGAGTTCGATGCCGATCATCAGGCCCTGGCCGCGGATATCCCGCACCGCGGCGCAGCCCTCGAGGGCGCGGGCAAGGTCGGCGCGCAGGCGCTCGCCAAGGTCGGCGGCGCGGGCCGCCAGGTTCTCGCCGTCCAAGGTGTTGAGGGTGGCGAGGGCCGCGGCGCAGGCCACCGGGTTGCCGCCGAAGGTGGAGCCGTGGTTGCCGGGCTTCATCAGGGTTGCCGCCACGCCGGAGGCCAGGCAGGCCCCCAGGGGGAAGCCGTTGGCGAGGCCCTTGGCGGTGGTCACCACGTCGGGCAGGATGCCGTGCCGCTGATAATTGAAGAAGGTGCCGGTGCGGCCGTTGCCGGTCTGCACTTCGTCGAGCATCAGCAGCCATTGGTGCTCATCGCACAGGGCGCGCAGGGCTTGCAGGTAGCCGGCATCGGGCACGAATACCCCGCCTTCCCCCTGGATCGGCTCCACCAGGATGGCCACCACGTCCGGGTTGTTGGCGGCGATGGACCGCAGGGCGGCGACGTCGTTGTAGGGGGCGCGCACGAAGCCGCTCACCAGGGGCTCGAAGCCCGCCTGCACCTTGCGGTTGCCGGTGGCGGTGAGGGTGGCCAGGGTGCGGCCGTGGAAGGCGTGATCCATGACGATGACGGTGGGCAGGTTGACATTGCGCCCGTGGCCGTAAAGGCGAGCGAGCTTGATGGCCGCTTCGTTGGCCTCCGCACCGGAATTGCCGAAGAAGACGTTGGTCATGCCCGACAGCTGGCAGAGCCTGTCCGCCAGCTGCTGCTGCACCGGGATGTTGTAGAGGTTGGAGCAGTGCACCAGGGTTTGCGCCTGCGCGACCACCGCCTGGGTGACCGCCGGGTGGGCGTGGCCGAGGCCGCACACGGCGATGCCGGACAGGGCGTCCAGATAGGCCTTGCCGTTGTCGTCCCACACCCGGGAGCCCTGGCCACGAACGATGGTCAGGGCGCGGGTGCCGTAGGTGTTCATCAGTGCCTGGGTCGCCATGGCCGTGACTCCAACAAGTGCGGTTGCGTGACGCCAAAAACACAACAGGCAGCGAGGCTGCCTGCGTGAAAAGGGCGGAATGGTATCGCCAAGCCCGGGCCAATGCAATGCCGGCGGACATGCCCGCTGGCGCGGCCCGGCACGTTTCGGAAGCCACCAAAAGCGGGTAGAATACCCGACCTTTACGCTCGACTATTCATCGCGGGCCCGCGCCGGGCCCGGCAACCCCGAACAGCCATCCCCATCCGAGGTAATCACACATGGATATCATGGAGACCATCAAAGAACAGATCGAGGGCAACCCGGTCATCCTCTATATGAAGGGCAACCCCAACCAGCCCCAGTGCGGGTTTTCGTCCCGGGCGGTGCAGGCGGTCATGGCCTGTGGCAAGCGTTTTGCTTATGTGGATATCCTGAGCAACCCCGACATTCGCGCCAACCTGCCCAAGTACGGCAATTGGCCGACCTTTCCCCAGCTGTGGATCAAGGGCGAACTGGTGGGCGGCTCCGACATCATCGCCGAGTTGCAGGCCAGCGGTGAGCTGCAGCAGATGATCGACGAGGCCACGGCGGAGTAATCCCGGTTTTCCGCGGGTGTCGTCATAGCCATCTTTAATGAAAGGGCAACAATGGATTGTGTATCATTGCGCCCCGCCGTCGCCCCCTTCGGGCGACAGAGATCCCAACTCAACCTATGACCTTTGAAGGAGTGTAAACAATGGGTGTATTAGTAGGTAAACCAGCGCCAGACTTCACCGCCGCCGCCGTGCTCGGCAATGGCGACATCGTCACCGACTTCAACCTGTCCACCGTGATCAAGGGCAAGAAGGCGGTGATCTTTTTCTACCCGCTGGACTTCACCTTCGTCTGCCCGTCCGAGCTGATCGCCTTCGACAACCGCTACGAGGAATTCAAGAAGCGCGGCGTGGAAGTGATCGGCGTGTCCATCGACAGCCAGTGGACCCACAACGCCTGGCGCAACACCTCCGTGGATGCCGGCGGCATCGGCCCCGTCAAGTACGCCCTGGTGGCCGATGTCAAGCACGAGATCTGCCAGGCCTATGACGTCGAATCCGCCGGCGGCGTCGCCTTCCGCGGCTCCTTCCTGATCGACGAGAACGGCGTGGTGCGCCACCAGGTGGTCAACGACCTGCCCCTCGGCCGCAACGTCGACGAGATGCTGCGCATGGTCGATGCCCTGCAATTCCACCAGGAGCACGGCGAAGTGTGCCCCGCGGGCTGGAAGCAGGGCGACCAGGGCATGAAGGCCAACCCCCAGGGCGTTGCCTCCTACCTGGCGGAGAATGCCACCAGCCTCTGAGCCTCACCTCCCCTCGCAGGGACTGCGACCCACAAAAAAGCCCCGCCTGCGCGGGGCTTTTTTGTGGGCGGAGCGCGCTTTATCAGGCGTTGCTTTTCAGATAGCGCTCGCGGGACGCCATGATTTCCTTGCGGGCATCCTCGGCGTGGGACCAGTTGTCCACCTTCACCCACTTGCCTTCCTCGAGATCCTTGTAGTTCTCGAAGTAGTGGGCAATCTGCTTGAGCAGCAGTTCCGGCACGTCGCCCACATCCTGGATGTGCTCGTACTGCTTGGTGAGCTTGCTGTGGGGCACGGCGATCAGCTTGGCGTCGCTGCCGGATTCGTCGGTCATGTTGAGAATGCCGATGGGGCGGCTGCGGATCACCGAGCCCGGCATCACCGGGTAGGGGGAGATCACCAGCACGTCCAGGGGGTCGCCGTCCTCGGACAGGGTGCCGGGGATGAAGCCGTAGTTGGCGGGGTAGAACATCGGGGTGGCCACGAAGCGGTCGACGAAGATGGCGTCGTATTCTTTCTCGATTTCGTACTTGATGGGATCGTGGTTGGCGGGAATCTCGATGATGACATTGATGTCGTTCGGCAGATCGTTGCCGGCCGGGATGCTGCTGTAACTCATAGCGGGCCTTCTGGTGGTGTGGGTGGGTATTGGGGGGCGAAAGTATAGCTTTGCAAGCCTCGAATAACCAGCTGCCAGGGTCCTGCCCCGCCCGTGGCGGTGCGGCAAATTTCCTTGATAAACATCAAGGTAAGAGGCCCGGGATTGTTCGACAATGGCCCTGTTGATCAATCGGGACAAGTCGTCCCCAGCCGGGAGCCACCATGGGCCACACCGTTACCGAAGGGCAGGACACCCCGCGCTGGGACGATGCGCTGATCGCCCGCTACGACCTGTCCGGGCCGCGCTACACCTCCTACCCCACAGCGCCCCAGTTCCACGGCGGTTTTGGCGAGGAGGGCCTCAGGGCGGCGGTGGCGCGGAGCAACGCCCGGGGTGGGCCCCTGTCCCTCTACGTCCACATCCCCTTTTGCAGCAGGGTTTGCTACTACTGCGCCTGCAACAAGATCATCACCGCCAACCGTCAGGTGGCGGCTCCCTACCTTTACCGGGTGGAGCGGGAAATGGCGATGATGGCGGCGCTGGTGGATACCGATCGCCCGGTGAACCAGCTGCACTGGGGCGGCGGCACCCCCACCTATATCAGCGATGACGAGAAGCGCCAGCTGATGGCCGCCACAAGGCGCCATTTCAACCTGCGGGACGACGACGGCGGCGAATACGCCATCGAGATCCACCCCGGGGATACCAGCGTCGCGACCATCGCCTGCCTGCGGGAGCTGGGCTTCAACCGCCTGAGCATGGGCATCCAGGATTTCGACCCCGATGTGCAGCGTGCCGTGAACCGCTTCAACAGTGTGGCGGAGGTGGGCGAACTGGTGGCGGCCGCCCGCGCCCAGGGCTTTCATTCCATCAGCATGGACCTGATCTACGGGCTGCCCCTGCAGAACTGGCGGCGCTTCGAGCGCACCCTCGACGCGGTGATCGCCCTCTCCCCGGATCGCCTCTCCCTGTTCAACTACGCCCATATGCCTCAGCTGTTCAAGTCCCAGCGCCATATGGACGCCGCCCAGATGCCGGCGCCGGCGGAGAAGCTCGCCATGCTCCACGGCGCCACCGACAAACTGCTGGCGGCGGGCTACCTGTTCATCGGCATGGATCATTTCGCCAAGCCCGGCGACGAGCTGGCGGTGGCCCAGCGGGAGGGGCGCCTGGCCCGCAACTTCCAGGGTTACGCCACCCACGGGGATTGCGACCTGCTGGCCTTCGGCGTGTCCGCCATCAGCGCCCTGGGCGATGCCTTCGCGCAAAACCACAAGGAGATCGCCGCCTACAATCTCGCCATCGACAGCGGCGCCCTGCCGGTGGCGCGGGGTATTGCCCTGACCCCGGACGACCTCGTTCGCGCCAAGGTCATCGAAGGGCTGATCTGCCATTTCCAGCTGGACTTCGCCGCCATCGAGCAGCGTTTTGCCATTCGCTTCGAGGACTACTTCGCCGCCGAGCTCGCCGAACTCGCCGCCATTGCCGCCGATGGCCTTGTGACCCTCGACCCAACCGGTATCCGTGTCACCGCCGCCGGGCGCCTGCTGATCCGCCGCATCTGCATGGTGTTCGATGCCTGGTTGCGCAGGGCCAACGAGCCGCAGCGGTTTTCGCGGATCATTTGAGCTGCGAAATGCTCGAGCCCCGGCGGATCCTCCGGGCTGAATCGCTTTTATCCACTCCACCACTCCGCTACAATCCGCGCCGTCGCAGTCGCGACGAAACCTTAGGGGTGGCCGCAAGGCCTGAGATGTCCGCAAGGATGAACCCTTCGAACCTGATCCGGTTAATGCCGGCGTAGGGATAGGTGCTCTGTCGATTCCAGCCTTCCAAACGCGCAAACCGGGTCTCCCTGACGCTGTGAGTTTCGGAGGCTCAACATGACAATTTCCCGCAACAAAAAGATCCTGTCCGCGGCGCTGCTGCCGCTCCTCGGCGCCGCGCCGTCCGTCGCCAAGACCCTCGAGGAAGTGGTGGTCACCGCGGATTTTCGCGCCGCCTCCGCCGCCCTCTATCCCGCCAGTGTCACCGTGGTGGACGGAAGCGCCATCGCCGCCCGGGCCGCCCGTCACCTGGACGAGATCCTCAACATCGCGCCCAACGTCAATTTTTCCTCCGGTGCCTCCCGGGGGCGCTTTGTGCAGATCCGCGGGATCGGCGAGCGCAGCCAGTTTGTCGATCCCATCAACCCCTCCGTGGGCCTTACCATCGACGGCATCGATTTCAGCGGCGTGGGCAACGCCAGTACCCTGTTCGACATGGCGCAGGTGGAAGTGCTGCGGGGCCCCCAGGGCACACGCTTCGGCGCCCAGGGGCTCGCCGGCATGGTCAACATGGTGTCCCGGGCGCCCACCGAAATGTTCGAGGGCGAGGTCAGCGCGGGGGTTGGCAACTACGACAGCCGGGAGCTGGGCGCCCTGGTGAGCGGGCCGCTGGCGGATAATCTCCTCGGCCGCCTCGCGGTGCAGCAATACCAGAGTGATGGCCATATCGAAAACAGCTTCCTCGACCGGGACGACACCGCCGAGCGGGACGAACTCACCGCCCGGGCCAAGTTGCGCTGGCTGGCCAGCGACGACCTGACCATCGATGCCACGCTCTTTCACGTGGACGTCGACAACGGCTACGACAACTTTTCCCTCGACAACAATCGCAAGACCCTGTCCGACGAGCCGGGCCGCGACCGCCAGGACACCCTGGCCCTCGGCGTCACCGCCAGCTGGCGGGGCAGCGAGGTGGCGAGCCTCCATACCACCGTCGCCGTGGAGCGCTCGAAGCTGGAATACGGCTTTGACGAGGACTGGACCAATACCGCCATCTGCGAGGGCCTCCCCTGTGACAGCGATCTGTGGGGCTTCGACTGGTGGTATTCCAGCGCCGACAACTACCGCCGCGAGCGGGACGCGGTGCAATTCGACGCCCGCCTGGTGTCCGGCGAGGCCGGCAGGTTGCTCGGCGCCCTCGACTGGGTGGCGGGGTTCCACTACCAGGACAAGAGCGAGGGCCTTGATCGGGATTTTTACGACTGGGATCTCGGGGAGGCGGGGGCGTTCGCCAGTGATTACGACACCCGCCGCGTTGCCCTCTACGGCGAGCTGTCCGCCCCCCTCGGCGAGCGCCTGACCCTCACCGTCGGCGGCCGGGTGGAGGATTTCGCCGGGGATTACCGCGACAGCCGGGCGGTGCGGGGCAAACCCGAGGAGACCCTGTGGGGTGGCGAAATCAGCCTGCAATACCAACTCGCCGATGATGCCCTTGTCTATGGCCTGCTGTCCCGGGGGTTCAAGGCGGGAGGTGTCAACGGCGAGGCCCTGGGGCAGGCGGAGAAAAACAATTTCGATGGGTCGGTGGTGAGCTTTATTCGCGACCGCCTGGAATTCGAGACCGAAACGGCACTGAATGCCGAGCTCGGTTTCAAGGGCGAATTGTTCGACGGCCGCTGGCAGCTGCGGGCCGCCGCCTTCCATATGGAGCGGGACGACGTGCAGCTGCGGGGCTGGTACAACGAAGGCCCGCTGTTCGTCGGCTATATCGACAACGGCTCCTCCGGCATCAATCGCGGCATTGAAGTGGAAACCCGCCTGGCGCTGACCGGGGCCCTCGCCCTGTTCGCCGGCGCCGGTTACCTCGACACCGAGATCCGCGACTTTTTCGTGCTGGACGACGATACCCTGCTGGACAAGAGCGGTCGCGACCAGGCCCATGCGCCCCACTGGCAGTACAACCTGGGGGCGGATTGGTCGCTGCTCGACAACCTGCTGGCGCGGGTCGAGGTGGAGGGGCGCGATGCGTTTTATTTCTCCGACAGCCACGACCAGCGCTCCGCCGCCTACAATCTCGTCCATGCCAGCCTCGCCTGGCAACTGCAGCGGATCGAGTTGCGGGTTTGGGGCCGCAACCTGACGGACAAGGACTACGCCACCCGCGGCTTCTACTTCGCCAATGATCCCCGCCAGTTCTACGGGGACGATCAGGCCTACGTGCAGCTCGGCGACCCGCGCACCTTCGGCGTCACCGCCACCTACCAATTCTGACCCCGGGAGACACACCATGATGCTCAGCGCCGAAATTACCCTCTACCCCCTGCAGAATGATTACCTGCCGGTGATCGAGGCGTTCCTCGCTCGCCTGGCGGAGACCGCGCGGGTGAAGTTCGCAACCTTTCCCACCTGCACGGTGCTCACCGGCGAGTACCAGCAGGTGCTCGATACCCTCGGAGAGATGATGCGCTGGAGCCAGGAGACACACGGCAAGGGCGTGTTCGTGGTGAAATTCCTGCCGGGCTACGAGGCCCTCTGAGTGGCAGCCCTCGGCGAGGCGCTGCTGGCCGGGGCGGCGGCCTTGTCCCCCTGGGAGGGGGTGGCGGTGCTGCTCGCCATCGCCTACCTGTTGCTCGCCATGCGGGAAAACCCCTGGTGCTGGTACTGCGCCTTCGCCAGCACCGCCATCTACACCGCCCTGTTGTGGAACGTCAGCCTGGTGATGCAGTCGCTGCTCAACGGCTATTACATGGCCATGGCGGTGTACGGCTGGTGGCAGTGGCGGCGGGGCGGCGAGGGCCACCGGGGTATCGCCGTGGGCCGCTGGCCCTGGCGCCATCACGCCGCTGTGATCGCCGCCTCGCTGCTGCTCTCGGCGTTTTCGGGTTTTGTGCTCGATACCGGTACCGAGGCTGCCTGGCCCTATGTGGACTCGCTGATCACCTGGGCGAGCGTGCTGGCCACCTGGATGGTGGCCAAAAAGGTGCTGGAAAACTGGCTCTACTGGATCGCCATCGATCTTGCCAGCCTGTTCCTCTACTTCGAGCGGGGGCTGGTGCTCTCCAGCGCCCTGTTCGCCCTGTACACGGTGATGGCGGTGGTGGGTTACTTCAACTGGCGGGCCAGTGAGCGGCAGGGCCGCCTCGCCCTCGCCTGAGGCGCGCCTCGCCCGGGCCCTCGCCAGCTGGCCCCGCTGGCGGGTGGGCTTGCGGCGCGCGCCGATGGTGGTTGGCAGGCTCCCGGGCGGTCTGACCAACGACAGCTGGCGTCTCGATACCGCCGCCGGGCCCGCCGTCATCCGCCTCAACCGCCATGCCGGCGAGCGGCTCGGCATCGATCGCGGCGCCGAGGCGCGGGTGCTGGAGGCGGTGGCCGCCGCCGGTATCGCCCCCCAGCTGTGGCACAACGACCCCAAGGCCGGCTATCTGGTGACGGCATTTGTCCCGGGGCGGCCCTGGTCGCCGGCGGACATGGACGACCCCCGTCAGCGCCGGCGGCTCGCCGCCGTGGTGGATCGCTACCGCACCCTGCCGGTGGCGCTGCCGCCCCGGGATTATCTCGCCTACATCGACAATTACTGGCAGCAGTTGCGGGTGCTGGGCATCCCCGCTCCCGCCGAGCTGGCGGCGCGCTGGCAGCGACAGGGCGACGCCATCGCCCGCTGGCAGCGCGCCGGCTGGCCCCCGGTGCTGGTCCACCACGACCTCACCCCCGGCAATATCCTCGATACCGGCGAGGGTCTGGTGCTCATCGACTGGGAGTATGCCGCCCTCGGCCCCGCCGCCCTCGACGACCTGGCCCTCGGCGGTCCGGCGCCCCCGCCGGTGGCGGAACTGGCGGCGCTGATCAACGATCTCTGGCAGGTGGTGCGGGACGCCGGCTGAGGGTTGCGCCCCGCCTGCGCGGGCGTTTCCCGGCCGCGGTGATTCCCTCGCCACTCTCCGCCGCGCCGCGATCCAGCTCGCCGATATCCAGCACCGGTGAGGCGTCGATCCCCTCCGCGTCCATCATGTTGGCGAGGCGCTGCAGGGACGCGAGGATCATCGTCTGTTCCCAATTCTCGAGCCTTTGGAACTTGTCGATCAGCTGGGTGTGGAGCGCCGTTGGCGCGTTCGCCAGCACCCTGTCCCCTTCCGCCGTGAGGCTCGCGTAGACCCGCCGCTTGTCGTCGCTCGCCTTGCGCCTTGCGATCAGGGCGCGGGCCTCCAGGCGATCGACGATGGTGGTCACCGTCGCCTGGCTCAGGGACATGCCCCTGGCGATGTCGCCGATGGCGGTGTCCCCCTGGCGTTTGAGGATCTGCAGCAGCAACAGCTGCGGGGCGGTGAGGCCCACGGTCTTGCTCAGCTGCTTGGAGCGCAGGTCGGTGGCGCGGATCAGGCGCCGCAGGGCAACCAGCACGTCGTCGATGATGTCCACGGAATTCTCCAAAGGGTGGGCCCCTCCCTGTCTGTGGAGGGCTTTTTTAATTAGAGCACAAAACACTTTTTACCATAAGCCGTCGCGGGCTTTCTGGCGGTGCTGGGCGGTGGCGCGGTATCTGGGCTGGCGGGGTGCTGGCTGTGGCGGCTTGAGCGGATAAAGTATTTAGAGTACAATGTGTTTCGTCTCTCGATGATCGGTGGAATTCCCCGGATGTTCCGAGAGCGGCTTAACAGGACCTCGAAAACTACTTAGGGATGTATGCATTATGAGTGACGATAGCAACTCCTCGGAGGATGCCAGTAGCGGCCCTTCGCTGCGCTTTTCCCGCCCCGTTGCCAGCGACGGGGCCAAGGTTCATCAGCTGGTGGCCAGCTGCCCGCCCCTCGATCCCAACTCCCTGTACTGCAACCTGCTGCAATGCAGCCATTTCGCCGAGACCTCGGTGAAGGCGGAGTCTCGCCCCGGGGGTGAGCTGCTGGGATTTGTCTCCGGCTACCGCCCCCCCACCGCGGCCAATGCCCTGTTCGTCTGGCAGGTGGCGGTGGCCGAGGCGGCGCGGGGCATGAACCTCGGCGTGCGCATGATCCGCCAGATCCTCGAGCGGGACGCCTGCGCCGGTGTCGATCGGGTGCACACCACCATCACCCCCGACAACGCCGCCTCCTGGGGCCTTTTCAAGAAGCTTGCCCGGGAGCTCGGTTGCGACTACCGCAGCGAGGTGTTGTTCACCCGGGAGAGCCATTTCGCCGGCAGTCACGATGACGAAGTGCTGGTGGAGATCGGCCCCTTCAAGCCCCTTTGCGGCTGATCGACGTCCACCGCCCGCCAGCCATTGGCGACACTCCCCAAGACAAACCATCGACAGGAAAGTTATCCATGAAAATTTTCGACGAGATTGAATCCGAAGTGCAGAGCTACGCCCGTTCCTTTCCCCGGGTGTTCGACCGCGCCCAGGGCGAGTTCATGTACGACCGCGACGGCAACCAGTACCTGGATTTTCTCGCCGGCGCCGGCACCCTCAACTACGGCCACAACAACCCGCTGTTCAAGCAGGTGCTGATCGACTACATCCAGCGGGACGGCATCAGCCACGGCCTCGACCTGCACACCGTCGCCAAGGAGCAGTTCCTCGAAACCTTCAAGGCGAAAATCCTCGACCCCCGTGAGCTCGACTACATGGTGCAGTTCACCGGCCCCACCGGCACCAACGCGGTGGAGGCGGCCATCAAGATCGCCCGCAACGTCAAGGGTCGGGAAAACATCGTCTCCTTCACCAACGGCTTTCACGGCGTGAGCCTTGGCTCCCTCGCCGTCACCGGCAATTCCCACCACCGGGGCGTGGCCGGCGTCAGCCTACCGGGGGTGACGCGGATGCCCTACGACGGCTACCTGGGGGACGGCATCGACACCACCGCCTATCTCGACAAGGTGCTCACCGACTCCTCCAGCGGCGTCGACCACCCCGCGGCGGTGATCGTCGAGACGGTGCAGGGCGAGGGCGGCATCAACGTGGCCAGCGCCGAGTGGCTGCGCAACCTCGCGGCGGTGTGCCGCAAGCACGATGTACTGTTGATCCTCGATGACATCCAGGCCGGTTGCGGCCGCACCGGCACCTTCTTCAGTTTCGAGGAAGCGGGCATCTACCCGGATATCGTCACCCTGTCGAAATCCCTGAGCGGCTATGGCCTGCCCTTTGCCGTGGTGCTGATGAAACCCGAGCTCGACCAGTGGCGTCCCGGGGAGCACAACGGCACTTTCCGGGGCAACAACATGGCCTTCGTCACCGCCAAGGCGGCCATCGATCATTACTGGAGCGACGACAGCTTCTCGAAGGACGTCATCCGCAAGGGCGAGTACGTGGCGGAGCGCTTTGCCCGCATTGTCGAAAAATACGGCGAGGGTAACTTCACTTCCCGGGGTCGCGGCATGTTCCAGGGCCTCAACTGTGTGAGCGGCGAGCTGGCCGGCAAGATCACCCGGGCGGCCTTCAGGAAAGGCCTCATCATCGAGACCAGTGGCGCCGACGACCATGTGGTGAAGTGCCTGTGCAGCCTGGTGATCTCCGACGAGAACCTTAAAAAAGGCCTCGATATCGTCGAGCAGAGCGTCGCCGAGGTGCTGGAGAAGGTCGACATCATCCCCGAGGAGAAGGATTTTTTCGCCGAGCCCCTGGAGGCGGAAGGCGAAAAGGAATACAGCCTCGACAAGAGCGCCTGAGGGACGGCCCTGCAATACCCGCCACCATACTGAATTTGACCGAGGTAAACAGATGATCGTCAGAAAATTGCAAGACGCGGAAAAGACTGAACGAAAAATCGTCAGCGACGGCTGGGACAGCACCCGGCTGCTGCTGAAAAACGATGGCATGGGCTTTTCGTTCCACATCACCACCATTTACACCGGCGCCGAGCTGCACCTCCATTACCAGAACCACCTGGAATCGGTGTACTGCATCTCCGGCCGGGGCAGCATCGAGGATATCGCCAGCGGCGAGGTTCACCCCATCGAGCCCGGGGTGATGTACGCACTCAACCTCCACGACAAACATATTCTGCGCGCCGAGGAGGAGATGAAAATGGCCTGTGTCTTCAATCCACCCCTCCACGGCAAGGAGGTGCACAACTCGAGCGGTGCCTATGAGCTGGATGCCGAGGCGGTGACGGACTGATTGGTCAGCGGACGCGGACCGACAACCTCACCGAAACCCCTGGAGACAGCATCATGAAGCAGCACACCGTGGAAAAAATCGGCGGCACCTCGATGAGTAACTACCGCGCGGTGCGGGACAACATCGTCCGCCGTGGATGTGGATCGGACGACCTCTACCAGCGAATCATGGTGGTATCCGCCTACGGGGGCATCACCAACCTGCTGCTGGAGCACAAAAAGACCGGCCAGCCCGGGGTCTATGGCCTGTTCGCCAACGCCAACGACGACAACTGGCAGGTGGCCCTCGACGAGCTCGAAGAAAAATTGCGCGCCATCAATGGCGAGCTGTTCAGCGATCCGGGCCTGTGCCGCCGCGCCAACCAGTTCATCGACGAGCGCCTGGCGGAAACCCGCTCCTGCCTCACCGACCTGGAGCGGGTGTGCCAGCACGGCCACTTCGCCCTGGAGGCGCATCTCAAGACCGTGCGGGAAATGCTCGCCAGCATCGGCGAGACCCACAGTGCCTGGAACCTGACCCAGTTGTTGCGCCAGGAGGGCATCAACGCCCGCTTCGTGGATCTCACCGGCTGGAACACCGACAAGCACTTGTCCCTCGACGACCGTATCCGCGAGGCCTTTGCCCGCATAGACCTGGCAACCGAGCTGCCCATCGTTACCGGCTACGCCCACAGCAAGGATGGGCTGATGTCCACCTTCGACCGGGGCTACAGCGAGATGACCTTCAGCCGGGTGGCGGTGCTCACCGGCGCCCGGGAGGCGATCATCCACAAGGAGTACCACCTGAGCAGCGCCGATCCGCTGCTGGTGGGGGCGGACAACGCGGTACCCATCGGCCGCACCAATTACGACGTGGCCGACCAGCTCGCCAACCTGGGGATGGAGGCCATCCACCCCAAGGCCGCCAAGGGGCTTCGCCAGAACGGCATCGCCCTGCGCATCATGAACACCTTCGAGCCGGAGCACGCCGGCACCCTGGTGACCAGCGACTACGTCAGCGGCACGCCCCGGGTGGAAATCATTGCCGGTGCTCGCAATATCTACGCCATCGAGTGCTTCGAGCAGAACATGGCGGGGGAGATCGACCAGTACGACCGGGATATCCTCGCCATCATCGCCCGCTTCAAGGGCCAGATCGTCACCAAGGACATCACCGCCAACAGCATCACCCACTACCTTGGCACCAATCTCAAGACCGCCAAGCGCATCCGCGGCGAGATCGAGACGCTGCACCCGGAAAGCCATATCCAGGTGCGCAAGGTGGCGATCCTGTCGGCCATCGGCAGCGACATGAAGGTGCCCGGCATTCTCTCCCGGGCGGTGTCGGCACTGGCGGCGGACAATATCTCGGTGCTGGCGGTGCACCAGTCCCTGCGCCAGGTGGATATGCAGTTCGTGCTCGACGAGGCGGACTACGAGACCGCCGCCCGGGCGCTCCACCGGGCGCTGATCGAAGTGCACGATCACGGCACGGCGATCTGCGCCGCGTGATCAGCGGTGGAAGGGGTGCCGAGCGGTGATTGCCAGCTTCCTGTGCTTTGTCGCGGCATTCACCGCCATTGGCCTTGCCTCTGCCTGGAAAAGCCGTAAAACCAAGCAGGACTATTACCTCGCCAGTCACTCCATCCAGCCCTGGCTGGTGGGCCTCTCCGCGGTGGCCACCAACAACAGCGGCTACATGTTCATCGGCGTGATCGGCTACACCTACGTCACGGGCCTTGCCGCCATCTGGCTCATGCTGGGCTGGATCGCCGGCGATCTCATCGGCTCGCTGATCGTCCACCGCCATCTGCGGGACGAGGCCGGGCGCAGCGGCGAGGCCAGTTTCATCGGTGTCATCAACCGCTGGGCGGGGGCCAGGGGGCGCCACTGGCAGGTGCTGGTGGCGGTGGTTGCCTTTGTCTTTTTGCTGGCCTACGCCGGCGCCCAGCTGGTGGCGGGCAGCAAGGCCCTGCATGTGCTGCTCGGCTGGCCCACCTGGCTGGGCGCGGTGATCGGCGCGGCGATGGTGGCCCTGTACTGCATGGCCGGCGGAATTCGCGCCTCCATCTGGACCGATGCCGCCCAATCGGTGGTGATGATAGTGGCCATGGCCCTGCTGCTGGTGAGCTCGGTGATCTCCCTGGGGGGCTATTCGGCGCTGGTGGCGGAGATGGCCGCCATTGATGGATTCCTCGACCTGTTCCCTGGCGATCTGTTGGTGCCGGGTCTCGCCGGCGGTGTGGTCTTCGGGCTGGCGTGGCTGTTTGCCGGCCTCTCGGTGATCGGCCAACCCCACATCATGGTGCGCTTCATGACCCTGTCGGATTCCGGCAAGATGGCGCGGGCGCGATTGTGGTACTACCTGTGGTTCATCGCCTTCTACGCCATGGCCACCGGGGTGGGGATGATCTCCCGGGTCTTTCTCGCCGATCCGGGCGGCTTCGACGCCGAGCTGGCGTTGCCATTGATGGCCCTCGACCTGTTCCCGCCGGTCCTGGTGGGCCTGGTGCTGGCGGGGATCTTTGCCGCCACCATGTCCACCGCGGATTCCCTGCTGCTCAGTGCCTCGTCGGCCCTCACCCACGACATCCTCCCCCAGCGGATCGAAAAGCCCTGGGTGCTGAAGGTCGCTACCCTGTCATTGACGGCCCTGGCCCTCGCCTGGGCGCTGTTCAATCAGCAGAGCGTGTTCAGCCTGGTGATCATGGCCTGGTCGGGGCTGGCCAGCACCTTCGCGCCCCTGCTGCTGGTGCTGGTGTGCGGGGCGCGGCCCGGGGTGCGATTGAGGATCCTGATGTCCCTTGCGGGTCTCGGTACGGCGCTCTTGTGGCGATGGCTGGGGTGGCACGGGGCCGTTTACGAGGGGATGCCCGGCATCCTTGTCGGGCTTGCGGTGTTCGCGATCGGGCGACTATGCCGGGCGGCGTCTGCCGGTCAGGTAGAGCGCCGCGAACAGGATGGTCATCACCAGCTCGAGCACCAGTGACTGGTACATCGCCTGGCCGACACTGGCCTCGGCGAGGATGGCGACGCCCCGGGCAACCAACAGTGCGCCGTAGATGAGCAGGGAGAGCATCAGCCCCAGGTAGAGATGGGGGCGGCACAGGGTGCAAAAGGCCATGTAGAGCCCGACCGCCAGGGACAGCCCGCCATAGGTGGCGCGCATGTCCACCAGTAAATCGCCGCCGGGGGCCGCCACCCCAAGGAACATGGGGGTCACCGCGGCGGGCGCGAAGATAAAGCCGAGGCCAAAGACGATGAACATCAGGGCGTTGAGGCCGAGAATAACGGAGCGAGCAGTCATGGTGGTTTCCTTGTGACGGTGATTGTTCAGCCTGCCAGCAACACGAAGTTGCCCTCGGCGTCGTATTCGAAGGGGGTCAGGCTCGCGGCGGACACGGCGCCGGGGTCAGTGCCGAGGGAAATCATCGGCTTGTTGGACATCCAGAACATCTCCTTCATCAACAGCTCCACCAGCTCGGCGGGGCTGAAGTGCTCGATGATGCGCGCCTTCAGGCCGTCGCCCACTGCGGCGGGCGAAACGAGGAAGACGTCGAGCACTTCCAGGGCCGTTTTTTGCCGGGGAGTCAGCAGGGTGCTGTTGGCGTAGTCGCGCACTTCGCCCATCAAGTCGCCGGCGCCCTCGGGTTTGGCGACGATGCGGCGCACGCTCTGGCAGAACTTGCAGTCGTGGTACTCCGCACTGCGCAGGCGCACCATCTCGTCGGTGAGGGCGTCGACGAGATTGGCGGCGCAGGTGGCGCGGTTGAAGGCGTAGTAGGCGGCGAGCAGCCTGGCGTCGGTTTCGGCCCCGTCGCCCTCGACCCACTCGATGAACTTGCGATCGGATTTTTCGCCCACCGCCGTCGATTTCGCCAGCAGCCGGTCGAGGGCGAAGGGCTCCACATCGGCAAAGGCCAGAAAGCGCACCAGCGCTTCGTTGATGTAAAGGCCGTAGACAAAGGTGGAAGGTTCGTCGACGCCGAGGGCCTCGGCCAGGGCTCGGCGCTGGGCGGGACTGATTTCCCGGGCGGCCACAATGAACAGTTCGGTAAAGTCGAGAGCCGCCTTCTCGGCGCTGCTGAAGTCGCTGGATTTCGACCACTGGTCGAGGCGCCCGAGCTGTGCCGGATCGGCACCGGCAAGCAGGGCCCGGCAATCGAGCAGCTGGGCCATGCGGGTGCGACACAGGTTCAGCAGCTCGCTGTCGTTGACCTGTTCCGCCACGGCGAGAAAGTCGGTGAGGGCCTTGCCGTTCGCCGGGTTCAGGGCGAGCAGGGCTTCGAGGTCGGAATGGTGGGCATCGGTGTTCAGTGGCAGCCAGGTCATGCTGTCCTCCAGTGATTATTATTGGGCGCCAGCGAGGAGACAACGATACGGGGCTGGCGGTGGCAATTGGCGGGCAATGGTGCTAAAAACAAAGCTCGCGGCAAGCCTCTCGATAGTAGTGCGATCAGGGTGGGACTGCAACGCGCGCACCCCGCGGCCGATGTATCCCGTTTCGCCGCGACAATAACGACAACACCCTACAGGGACAGCCACGCCATGAACAGTCGCCACACCCCGGATCCCGCCGCCTTTTTCATGAACACCATCATGGGCTTCTGGCTGGGCCCCACCCTTTGGGTCACGGTTCGCCTGCAACTGGCCGAGCGGGTTGCGGCGGGGCCGCGCACCGCCGCCGTGCTCGCCGCCGAGGCCGGGGTCGACAGGGATCATCTGCGCCGTATCCTCAATGCCCTCGCCAGCGTCGGTATCTTCCAGCGGGACGGCGAGCAGTACGGTGCCACGGCCTACTCCGCGCTGCTGTGCCAGGACCACCCCGGGGGACTTGCCCAATTGATCGACACATCCCTCGGCGGTCAGAACTTCGTTGCCTGGTCGTCCCTGGAGGAGGCGGTGCGCACCGGTGGCAGCGCCTTCGACATTCACCATGGCATGGACTGGATCGAATACCTCGATCGCCACCCCAAGCGCCGGGATATCTTCGCCACGGCGATGACCGCCACCACCCGGGCCACCGAGGAGGCGGTGCTCTCCCACCACGATTTCGGGCATTTCGAGCGGGTGGTGGACATCGGCGGCAGCCATGCCAGTCTGGTGGGGCGCCTGCTGGAGCGTTACCCCGAGGCCAGGGGGGCGGTGTTCGACCTGCCGGACACGGTGGAGGCCGGGCGTCGCAGCTGGCGGAACGCCCCCTTCGCCAGCCGGCTCGAAGCGGTGGGGGGGAATTTTTTCGAGGCGGTGCCGGAGGGCGATCTGTATCTTCTGAAGCTGATCCTCCACGACTGGCAGGACGAGCAGGCGGTGGCGATCCTCGCCACCATCCGCAAGGCCATCCGCCCGGCGGGGCGGGTTGCCATCATCGAAACCGTGCTGCCCGACGACGGCTCCCCTCATCTGGGTTGGGCACTGGATATCGCCATGATGGTGACCACCGGTGGCCGCGAGCGCAGCCTCGCCGAGCACACCGAGCTGCTGCGCCGGGCCGGGTTCGCGGTGACCGGCTGTGATCCCACGCCGTCCATGTACAGCGTGATCGAAGCGCGCCCGGTGTAGGCCGGGGGCCGCGGTCGCCTCAGGCGATTTCCCCGGAGGCGTAAAGGTGCAGCCGGGAGACGTTGGCGCGGGCCGGTTGTTCGAGCATGAAGCGCACCGCGCGGGCGATATCGTCCGCCTCCAGGTAGGCGATGTCCTGCTCCACTGGATTTTCGCCGTGAGCCTTCTGAACCTCGAAGATCTCCGTCTTGGTGCTGCCGGGGGCGATGATGCCCACCTTCACCCCGGCGGGGCCGAGTTCGATGCGCAGGGACTGGGAGAAGGTCTCCACCGCCGCCTTCACCGCGCAGTACACCCCCCAGGTGGGCACCGTCAGGGAGCCGCCGATGCTGCTCACGTTGATGATGGCCCCCTCACCCTGGGCCTTGAAGGCGCGGCCAAAGGTGTAGGACAGGCGCATCACCGCCTCGAAATTCACCTGGATCATCTTCGCCATCAGCTCGATGTCCACCAGATCGATGGGGTTGGTGGAGAGGATACCGGCGTTGTTGATGAGGATGTCGGCGCGGCCAAAGCGCTCCCGGGCCAGGGCGAGCAGGCGGTCTGCGGTGTCCGGCGCACCGATATCCGCGGCGAGAATGGCGGACTCGGTGGGCAGGCTCGCCTGCATGTCCTTGAGGCGGTCCTCGCGGCGGGCGGTGAGCACCAGCCGCGCGCCCGCGTCACTGAGATTCCTGGCGACGGCGGCGCCGATGCCGGCGGACGAGCCGGTGACCACCGCGACTTTTCCCGACAGATTCATGATGCGTTCTCCAATGGCTTGTGAGGTGTTGAGCGATTGTACCGGTCGGGGCACGGCTGGACAGTCCCCGCCGAGCGGAGGTGTCCGGCCGGGGACAGCCTGGCCGGAACTCAGTCGAAGTTGCCGTCGCTGAAGCCGCCAAAGCAGTCGTTGGCGGTATAGCTGCAGCTGTATTCCCGGGCGTTGGTGATCTTGCCGTCGCGCACGGTGAACAGGAAGTGGTAGACGTTTTGGTAAAGCTTGCCGCTTTTCATCTCGCCGTGGGATTTCGCCTCGACGGCGACCTTGTCCCCTTCGCCGATCATGCCCTCGATCCAGATCTTGATGGGCTTGTGCATCATGGCGGACATGTTCTTGGGTGCCGCCGCGAAAGGTTCCCGGCCCCAGGTGAAGTTGAACTGCTTGGGGGCCTGGAGCATGGACTCGAACTGAAAGTCGTCGCTCAGCAGGGCGAGAATCTCCTGCTCATCGCCCCGGTTGATGGTTTCAAAGTATTTCTCGATCAATTTCTTGTTGCTTTCGACGCTCATGGTGGCTCCTCGGATTATGGTTATCGGATAGGGTTGGCGGCGACCACTATAGCGGCACCCGGAGGGAGGGTTCAACGGCTTCGCTTGTTTTTTAAGACAGCTGTTGGGTTTGGGGATAGGCGCCCGGAGCGCTGTGTCGCGGGTGTTGGCAATCTATGCTAGAGTCCCCGGGCACCGCGCCGGGCACCCCGCCAGGGCGCGACGATAAGCCCGATAAGGAGTGAATAAGGAGTGAACATGACTCGACTGCTCGAAGGTAAGGTGGCCATCGTCACCGGCGGCGCCAAGGGCCTTGGCCACGGCATTTCCCGCCGCCTGGCAAAGGATGGCGCCAAACTGCTGATTACCGGCCGTGACGGCAAGGCCACCGAGGCGGTGGCCAAGCAAATCCGCGACGATATCGGCGCCGAGGCCATCGGCATCGCCACCGACGTCTCCCAAAAGGCCGAGGTGGAGGCCATGGTGCAGCGCGCCGTGGACGAATTCGGCGGCCTCGACATCCTCGTCAACAACGCCTCCAACATGGGGCCGAATGTGCTGATGGAGCACAAGACCGACGAGATGATCCAGAACACCCTGAACGTGGCCCTGTTCGGCAGCTGGTGGGGCATGAAGGCGGCCTTCCCCCACTTCAAGGCCCGGGGCGGCGGCAGTGTCATCAACTTCTCGTCCATCGACGCCCAGACCGGCGCATGGCTCCACACCGACTACAATATCGCCAAGATGGGCCTGGTGGGCCTGACCCGCAGCGGCGCTGTCGAGTGGGGCCGCTTCAATATCCGCGTCAACTGCATTGCGCCCACCGGCCTTGGCCAGGTGTTCGCGGAGCTGGTGGAAACCGTGCCCGGCTTCCTGGAAATGGCCACCAAGAATTGCCCCCTGGGCCGCGCTGGCGACCCGGAGCTGGATATCGGCCCGGTGGTGTCGTTCCTCGCCTCCGATATGTCCCGCTTCGTCACCGGCGAGGTGATCAACGTCGACGGCGGCCAGCACCTGCCGGGCTATGTGAGCATTCCCCACAACCTTGAAGAGCTGGAAAAACAGGGCAGCTGATCCCCCGCCTCGGTTCACTCCTTTGCACCCCTGGCCTTCCGGCCGGGGGTTTTTCGTTGTCGGGGTGGCCTCTACCCGTTCCGTTCCCGGTTGTGGACGGCGGTGAGCCATCGAGGGCCGCGCCCTTCGTGGGTCAAGGCGCAACCGGCTATTCACACTTTTATCGGGCGTTGGTTGGCGACGGGATGGCAATGCGTGGGTGGAGCAATGTGGTACCAGAGACCGGACTCGAACCGGTACGGGTTTTACCCCGGCGGATTTTGAATCCGCTGCGTCTACCAATTTCGCCACTCTGGCAGTGTTGGGAGCCGGAAAATCCCGGATCCGCGAAG
>Ga0172382_10002522_pt1 | contig 30433 bp, 23 predicted proteins | sample Leawel138RmetaG_FD_122245 | JGI IMG/M metagenome (GOLD analysis project Ga0172382, IMG submission 122245) | Leachate microbial communities from a municipal landfill in Southern Ontario, Canada - Leachate well 138R metaG | ecosystem: Engineered > Solid waste > Landfill > Unclassified | place...
ACCATCGTGCAGTCGCGGTTGTTGAGCACGTTCTCCAGCCAGCGGATGGTGTTGATGTCGAGGTTGTTGGTCGGTTCGTCGAGCAGCAGGATGTCCGGGTTGGCGAACAGCGCCTGGCACAGCAGCACGCGCAGCTTCCAGCCCGGCGCCACTTCGCTCATCGGGCCGTTGTGCAGGTCGGTGGCGATGCCCACGCCCAGCAGCAGTTCGCCGGCACGGGCTTCGGCAGTGTAGCCGTCGTACTCGCCCACCTTGCCTTCCAGCTCGGCTGCACGCATGTAGTCGTCCTCGGAGGCCTCCGGGTTGGCGTAGATCGCGTCGCGTTCCTGGATGGCGGCCCACAGCTCTTCATGGCCCATCATCACCACGTCGAGCACGCGCATGTCTTCGTAGGCGAACTGATCCTGGCGCAGGTAGGCCATGCGCTCCATGGTGTCCTTGGATACGTTGCCGGCAGAAGACTCCAGGATGCCGCACAGGATCTTCATGAAGGTTGACTTGCCGGCCCCGTTGGCGCCGATCAGGCCGTAACGGTTCCCCTCGCCGAACTTGACGGAAACGTTTTCAAAAAGGGGCTTGGCCCCGAACTGCATGGTGATATTGGCGGCGACGAGCACTTCAGAGTCCTGTGGTGAGAATGGTAAAGCCTTGAATTATAAACCTGTGGAGGCTTTCTTGCAGGCGCGGCTCAGGTGCCTCAGGTGCCGGGCGGCGTGTCGAGCCACTTCTGCATGAACAGCGCATGGCCTGCGGCGGGGTCGAGGGCATAAGGCGCGAAGCCTGCATGCACATAGGCCTGCATTGCCGGGTGATTGTTCGAAAGCACTTCCAGCGTGAGCTTGCAGCAGCCACGTGCGCGGGCGGCCTGTTCGGCTGCAGCCAGCAGCTGTCTGCCAATGCCCCGGCCCCGGTAGTCGGCATGCACCGCAATGTCGTGAATGTTGAGCAGCGGCTGGGCCGCGAAGGTGGAAAACCCTTCGAAGCAGTTGACCAGCCCGACCGGGCGGGGGCCGTCGAAGGCCAGGAAGGAGACAAAATCGCGGCGCAGCTTCAGGGCGTCGATCAGCGTGTGCCGGGTCTGGTCGCTCAGCGGCGTGCCACCGCCCATCGGGTCGCGGGCATAGTGCTCCAGCATGTCGAGCAGCGCGCGGGCGTGGTGCGTCTCGGTCAGGCAGGTGGCCTCGATGCGGATGGCGGGCGAGGGGGAGGGCATGGATGGGCTGGACATGGTCGGGACGAGTCAGAGCAAACGTTAGAACAAACGGGCAATGTAGCAAGGCTGGTCGGGCTGCAGACCGCTGGGGGCGGTGAGCCAGACGCGTCGGCCGCTGCCGGGCACGCGGGTGAGGGGCTGGCCCTGATCGTCCTCGATGTGCTCGACGGTGCTCACCAGATTGCCCGCAGGCTGCACGAACTCCAGCCGGTCGCCTACGGCGAAGGCATTTTTCACTTCGACCGCAACCCGGCTGCGTGCGGCATCGAACCCGACCTGTTCGCCTACCAGCAGGCTGCGTCCCGATTCGGAATGCCCGCGCAGGTAGTTCTGGTGCTCCGGGGTGTGATGGCGCTGGTAAAAGCCATCGGTGTAGCCCCGGTTGGCCAGGCCCTCCAGCTCGCCGAGCAGCGTGAGGTCGAAACTGCGCCCGGCGAGCGCGTCATCGATGGCGCGGCGGTAGCTTTGACAGGTGCGGGCGGCATAGTAGGGGCTCTTGGTGCGCCCCTCGATCTTGAGTGAGTTCACCCCGATGTCCACCAGCCGCTGCACATGCTCGATGGCCCGCAGGTCGCGTGAGTTGAGGATGTAGGTGCCGTGCTCGTCCTCCTCCACCGGCATCAGCTCTCCCGGCCGGGTACCCTCTTCGAGCAGCCAGACCTTGGCGCCGCCGACATGCCGGGGGCCGCCTCCGAGAGCGGATGCCCCCTGAATGGCGGTGCCCACGGTGCCGAAGCTGCGCGGGTTGCCCAGTGCGGTGTCGCCGGTGGTGTGCAGGTCGCCGCTGTCGTCTTCGGTGCTGGCATGCAGCTTGTAGTCCCAGCGACAGGAGTTGGTGCAGGTGCCCTGGTTGGGGTCGCGGTGGTTGAAATAGCCGGACAGCAGGCAGCGGCCGGAATACGCAATGCACAGCGCGCCGTGCACGAAAACCTCCAGCTCCATTTCCGGGCAGCGCTGGCGGATTTCCTCGATCTCGTCCAGCGACAGTTCGCGCGACAGGATGATGCGGCTCACGCCCATGCGCTCCCAGAAGCGGACGGCCGCAAAGTTGGTGGTGTTGGCCTGCACCGACAGGTGGATGGCCTGCTCGGGCCAGCGTTCGCGCACCATCATGATCAGCCCCGGGTCGGCCATGATCAGGGCGTCCGGACGCAGGGCGATGACGGGCTCCAGATCGTCCAGAAAGGTGTGTACCTTGGCGTTGTGCGGGTAGATGTTGTTGACCAGATAGAACGCCTTGCCGGCGGCGTGGGCCTCGTCGATGCCGGTGGCCAGGGCCTCCAGCTTGCCGAAGCTGTTGTTGCGCACCCGCAGCGAGTAACGCGGTTGGCCGGCGTAGACCGCGTCGGCGCCAAACGCGAAGGCGGTGCGCATCATCTCCAGCGAACCGGCTGGGGCAAGAAGTTCAGGGGGGCGGCGAGGCGGGAGGGTGGCTGACATGCGGGGGGGGGGGGCAGGGGAGGGAACAGGGGGGGGTTATAGCCAACGGCGCAGACGTGCCCTGGCGGCGGGCCATACGGTGTACGGCACACGGCCCCGCGTGCCGAAGCAGCGCGGGGCCGTGTGCGGGGACCGACGGATGAATCAGGCGGTCTTGCGGGGGCTGGCCTTGGCCGAGGCACTGGCGGCATTGCCGACAGCCTTCACGGCGGCGTCGGTGGCAGCGACCAGGTTGGCTTCGGTCATTTCCACCACCTGACGGCTGGCCTTGGTGACCTGGTCATAGGTGGAGTTGGCGGCAGCGATGGTCGACTTGACGGCAGCCAGGGCAGCTTCGGAGCCGATCGGCGAGGCTTTGGCGGCCTTCTCCAGCTCGGCAGCGACCAGCTTGTTGGCTTCGGCAAACTGGACTTCGTACGGCTTGGCGATGGTTTCCAGCGTCTGGGCCACGATGTCGTAGCAGCTGCGGTAGTAGGCCACGGTCTTTGCGGCAGCCGGCTGGGTGAAACCGGTTTGCAGGGCGATGAGCTCTTCCGGGTTCTTGGCCGACAGCAGCGACATCAGGTTGGCCGAGCCGTCTTCCAGGATGGCACGGGCGGTGTTGAGGTTCAGAACCACCAGGCGCTCGGCCGAGTCGAACATGGTCTTGACCACGTTCAGCGAGGTTTCGACGGCGGCTTTCTGGCTGGCGGTGATTTTTTCGTGGCTGGCGTTCATGGTGTGGCTCCTGAATATATGATGAGATTCGATCACTGCCGACGCGTCAGCGCTTTCGCTGTGTTCCGCCGCTTGGAGCAGAACGTTGCTGTTGCAGTGCACAATTTCATTCTAGGCTCATCGAACAGGATGTCAACAACTATTTTGTGCAGTGCACAATAACAGGCTCTTGCATCTGGTCCGCATGGGGCACGGGTCCCGGGGAGTGCAGCACGCCATGTCTCACGCCATCCGTCTGGTCATTTTGCTGTTGATGCTGCCGGTCACCGGGATGGTGCCGGTGCTCAGTGAGCTGACTGTTGGCCGTCACCCGGAGACCGGTGATGTGGCCCGCCACCTGTTCATGTCGATCAACATGGTCGGTGCCTTGGTGGCGGCACCGCTGGCCGGGCTGGTGTCTGACAGTCTGGGGCGCCGGGTGCCGCTGATTGCCGGTGCCTTTATTGTGAATGGCGCCTGTCTGCTGCTGATTGCCGGCGACTGGAGCTATGCGGTGTTGCTCGCGCTGCGCTTTGTGGAAGGCTGTGCCCACATGACGGCGCTGTCGCTGCTGATGGCGCTGGGGGCCGACCATGCGCGGCGCGAGGGTATGGGGGCGGCGATGGGCGGTGTGGGGGCGGCGGTCAGTTTGGGCGTGGCACTGGGGGCGCCTCTGGGGGGCTGGCTGGGCAGCGCTTCGGCCGTGCAGGTGCCCTGGTATGGTGGCCTGCTGATGCTTGTCCTGGGCGGCGTGGTGCCGTTCCTGCTGCGCGATCCGGCCCGGGTGGGCGGGCGCCGCTCCATGAGTGGGCTGCTGCGCGCCCTGACGCGCACGCGCATGCTGGCGGTGCCGTATCTGTTTTCCTTCATCGACCGGCTGACGGTGGGCTTCATCGTGTCCACCTTCTCGCTGTATCTGGGCACGGTGCTGGGGTTGTCGCCTGCGCGCATCGGGATGGTGATGGCGGCGTTCCTGATTCCGTTTTCCCTGCTCACCTATCCGTCAGGGGTGTTGAGCCAGCGCTTCGACCGTCTGGCAATGATGATTGCGGGCAGTGTGCTGTACGGCGTGTTCCTGATCGTGCTGGGGCTCACGCCTGCGTCGCTGCTGGTGTGGGCGATGGCCCTGGGCGGGCTGGTGGCGGCGTTGATGTATGCTCCGTCGCTGGTGCTTACCGCCGAGCTGGCTGGCGAAAACCAGCGTGCCAGTGCGCTGGCCGGTTTCAATGTGGCGGGATCGCTGGGCTTTGCGCTCGGGCCGCTGCTGTCGGGCAGCCTGTTGGCCGGTTTTCGGGCCGCAGGCTGGGACGCCCCTTATCTGCCGGTGTTCATCTGCATTGCGGCGCTTGAGATTGTGATTGCGCTGGCCATGCTACCGGTGTGGCTGCGTCTGCGCCGCCACCGCGTACAGACTGGCTGAGCGCTGCCGGGGCTTGCCCGATGGATGGCAATCTGGGCGGCAGAGTGGCATTTCGTGCGATCATTCGCCTGCCGCACCGTGTTGTGGCCGTTTTATTGAACCGCTTCCTGCCCTTGCCGAAACATCATGACGACCGACCTGCCCGACCTGCCCGACCTGCCCGACCTGCCCGACACGCCCGACACGCCCGACACCGCTGCGCTTGACACTGCCGCCACGGCCCCCGCCACCGGCGCACGCCCCGACAGCCCGGGTGCGCTCGACCCGCGCGGCCTGCTGCAGCAACTGCAGGCCCTCTCACCCACCTTCCGCGAATACCGCCCCGTGGCCCTGCGCATCGACAAGGCGGTGGCCGAGCGTTTTCCCGATGCGGAGCGCAAGGTGATCCGCACCGCGATGCGGCTGCATACGGCATCCACCCGCTATCTCAAGGCGATGGAAAAGGCCACGCATCGCTACGATCTGGAAGGCAACGAAGCCGGCGAGGTGAGCGAGGAGCATCGCCAGCATGCCGCGCAGACGCTGAAGGAACGTTTCGCCGAAGCGAGCCGCCGCAAGCGCGAACAGCAGCAGAAGGAGCGCGAGGCACAGCGCGAGGCCGAAGCCGAGCGGCGCAAGACCGAGAAGCTGCAGCAGCTGCTGGGCCGCTTCTCGCGCTCCTGATCCGAGGTACCGCGTCAGCGCATCATTCGCTGTCGAAACCGAGCAGGCGTTTGTCGACGATGCGCCGGGCGGCCAGCTCGGGCACATCCTTTTCCCACTCGCCGTGTCCGCGGCGCAGCGCGGCCAGCACTTCGGTGGCGTCGATGTGCAGGCAGTCCTCGTCGAAGCGGTCGATGGCCACCAGCTTGCCGTTTTCCACCAGATAAGCGAGCAAGTGCTTCTGGTGCGCCGGCACGCTTACGCTGTCCAGCGTGACCAGCGCCTGGCTACCACGCGGCCGGGCCGGATACACGTACACATGCGTGTTGTCCGGGAACAGCTTGCCGAAGGCTTCCAGCATTCCACCCTCAAGCCCTTCGTAATATTTTTCGTCGAACAGTGCGGCAAAGTCGCGCACGCTCAGCACAATGCCGATCGGCTTCTGGGTGTAGCGACGCAGATAGGCCCGCAGGCGGAAAAAGCGCACATAGTCCGAGATCATCACGGTGTAGCCCATCGAGGCGAGCAGATCCACCCGTGCCAGAAAATCGGCATTGTCCACATTGTCGCCCGAGATCAGTGAGTTCATGGTGATCTCGGCCAGTGCCACCATCTTGTCCTCGTCGACCGCCGCGAGCTGAGCAAACTGGTGCTGGCCCGAGGTCATCATGTCGGCGTTGACCCGGGTGACCGGCTTGAAGCTGCCGCGCATCACCATCACCGGCTTGCGGTAGAACAGCTCGCCGGGCACCACCACCTCGCCCTGCGGGTTGAACACCACCGCCCGCGTCAGCCAGCTGCGGATCAGGTGCAGGTTCATCAGGCGGTTTTCGACTTCCTCGAAGTAGGGGCCGGAAAAGTGGATCAGGTCTACCTCGATGCGGTCCGGCCCGAGGCCGTCGCCCAGCCCCTCGACCACCCACTCGGGCTGGGTGTGGTGGAAGAAGGCGCCATAGATCAGGTTTACCCCGAGAATGCCGAGCGCATCGGACTGCTGCGCATTGTCGTTGTCGAGCATGCGCACATGCAGCACGATATCGCTCGGGGTGGCCCCGGGGTGCAGTTGCAGGCGTACGCCAATCCAGCCATGGCACTCGTTGGTCTGCTTGAAGCTGCGTGCGGTAACGGTGGCGGCATAGGCAAAGAAGGTGGTGTTCTTCGGGCGAACCTGCGACAGGCGGTTCACCACCTGTTCGAACTCCTTGTCCAGCATCTGCATCAGGCGGGCACGGCTGACATAGCGGTCGACCGGGCCATAAATGTCGTCGCTCACGGCCATGTCATAGGCCGACATGGTCTTTGCGATCGTGCCGGCCGCCGCGCCAACATGAAAGAAGCGCCGGGCCACTTCCTGTCCGGCGCCGATTTCGACGATGGAGCCGTACTTGTACTTGTCCAGGTTGATGGCCAGGGCCTTCTGATCGGTGGTCAGTGAGGTGTCGCGAGTCTGTGTGGGCATCTTGATCCTTGTGGGATGGTTGAATGGATGAACGGGTCAGACGTGCAGCAGCAGATGCCGGCGCTCCCAGGGGCTGATCACCTCCAGATATTCGCGGTGTTCAGCCCGTTTGATGGCGCCGTAAGCCTGCAGGAAGTGCTCGCCGAACACGTCGGCAAGGGGCTGGCAGGCCAGCAGCCTGTCGACTGCGTCGTCCAGGTGGCGGGGCAGTTGATGGGGGTGTTCGTAGGCGCTGCCGGCGAGCGGGGCGCTGGGTTCGAGCTTTTGCTGCATGCCCAGATAACCACAGGCCAGGCTGGCGGCAATCGCCAGGTAAGGATTGACATCGACCCCTGCGAGACGGTTCTCGACCCGCCGGGCCTGGGGGGTGGAGTGCGGGACGCGCAGGCCGCAGGTGCGGTTGTCGTATCCCCATGACAGGTTGATCGGCGCGGACGTGTAGGCCGACAGCCGGCGATAGGAATTCACATAGGGGGCGAAAAATGGCATGGCCGCCGGCAGGTAGGTCTGCAGCCCGCCGATGAAGTGGGCGAACTGCGGCGCGGGGCGGCCGTCGGGGCGCGAGAAAAGGTTGTGCCCGCTGGCATCGAGCACGCTCTGGTGAATGTGCATGGCGCTGCCCGGCTGTCCCTGCATGGGCTTGGCCATGAAGGTGGCGTACATGTTGTGGCGGATCGCCGCCTCGCGCACGGTGCGCTTGAAGCAGCATACCTGGTCGGCCAGGTCCAGCGCGTTGCCGTGGTCGAGGTTGATCTCCATCTGCGCGGTACCCATTTCGTGGATCAGGGTGTCCAGGGCGAGGGATTGTGTCTCGCACCAGTTGTAGATCAGTTCGAACAGTTCGTCATATTCGCTGACCGCGTCTATGCTGTAGCTCTGGCGTCCGGCTTCGGTGCGACGGGTGCGGCCGACCGGGGGGCGGAGCGGGATGTCCTCGTCCGGCTCGACCTCCACCAGGTAAAACTCCATTTCGGGTGCAATCACCGGCACCAGCCCATCGTTGCGATACAGCTCCAGGATGTGCTTGAGCGCATTGCGCGGCGCCAGGTCGGCCGGCGTGCCGTCAAAGGTCATGCAGTCGTGGATGATCTGTGCGGTCGGCTCCTTGGCCCAGGGCACCAGCCGAAGGCTGCCCGCATCGGGTATCAGCCGCATGTCGGGATCGGCGATCGAGGTGTAGTCGTGTTCGGGGTAATCGCCGGTCACGGTCAGGGTGAGCACCGCTTCGGGCAGGCGCAGGCCCTGTTCCGGATCGTATTTGTGGCGTGGCACGATCTTGCCACGTGCGATGCCGGCCATGTCCGGCACGAAGCATTCGACTTCGGTGATCCGGTGGGCATCCAGCCACTGATTGATGTGTTCCGCAGGTGTCGTCACGGCGGTGTGCTCCGTCTCTTGAGGGGGCCGGGCAGGGGCAGCCCCGTGTCATGCCCTTCGATGCCTATCTTACCTTCGACAGTTCAATACGGGCGGAAGCAAAAAGCGCTAAAAAGTGTCTGAATGCGTGTTGTGGCCGGAAAGAATGAGTTAGAATATAAGAGTTTACTTATTTATATGTCGTAGCCCGTGCACTGGAGGAGTCATTCATGAAAAAGCACACCGAGGCCGAACAGCTTGAAACCCTGGTGTCCGGCCGGTTGAATCGAAGATCTTTCCTGATGCTGGGGGCCGCAGGGGCCGCAGGGGCGCTGGTGGTGCCCAGCCAGGCGCGCGCAGCCTCAAGGGTCAAGACCTCTGCGCGCATCGTCATTGCCGGTGCCGGTGCCGCCGGGTTGACCGCAGCCTCCCGGCTGGCAGCCCGGCTTGAGGGGGCGAAGATCACCCTCATCGATGCCCGCAAGCAGCATTACTATCAGCCCGGCTTCACCCTGGTGGCCGCTGGCATCAAGGATGCGGCCTATCCGGTGTCCGATACGGCCGAATATCTGCCCTCCGGCGTGGACTGGATCGAGGAACGGGTGACGGAGTTCGATCCGGAAGGCAACAAAGTGGTGAGCGAGTCGGGCAAGGTGTTCGAGTACGACTATCTGGTGGTCGCCACCGGCCTGAAGCTCGACTATGACGCGATTCCGGGCATGGATACTGCACAGATCGGCCAGAATGGTCTGGGCAGCATTTACCACAGTCCTGAAAAGGCGTTCGCCACCTGGCAGGCAATGTCCGCCTTTGCCGACAAGGGCGGGGTGGGGGTGTTCTGCCGACCGGGCACTGAAATGAAGTGCGCCGGCGCGCCCCTCAAATATACCTTCATCACCGATGACCACCTCCGCCGCCGTGGCAATCGCGGCAAGGCGGAGATCATTTACAACGCCAACAACAAGGCGCTGTTCAGCGTGCCGATCGTGCACGAGAAGGTCCGCATGCTGTTCCGTGACCGTGACGTGAAGGTCAACTACGAGCGGGTGTTGCAGTCCATCGACCCGGGGCGCCGGGTGGCCGTCTTCAGTTCGCCGGACGGCGAGATCGAGCAGCCTTACGACTTCATCAACGTGATTCCACCGATGGTGGCCCCCGATGCCGTGCGCAACAGCCCGCTGCCCTGGCAGGAAGGCGCCTGGGGGCGCGAAGGCTGGATGGAGGTGGATCGCGACAACCTGCGCCACAAGCGCTATCCCAACGTGTTCGGCGTGGGCGACATTGCCGGCGTGCCCAAGGGCAAGACGGCGGCGAGCGTGAAGTGGCAGGTGCCGGTGGCGGTGGATCATCTGGTGGCCGACATCGAGGGCCGGCAGTCCGGCGAGGTGTATAACGGCTACACCTCCTGCCCGCTGATCACCCGTCTGGGTCAGGCCATGCTGATCGAATTCGACTACGAGAACAACCTGACACCGTCCTTCCCCGGCGTGATCGCACCGCTGGAAGAGCTGTGGATCAGCTGGGTGATGAAGACCATGGCCCTGAAGCCGACTTACCTGAGCATGCTGCGCGGCCGCGCCTGAGAGGAGAAGCGAAGATGAAAGAACTCGATCCGATGATCTTCCTGGCGGTGTTCCAGGAAATGCTGGGCCCGCTGCTGTGGGTGCTGATCCTGCTGGCGGTGGGGGCCACGCTGGCTTTTGTGGGCCTGCTGGTGCGGGAGCGCGGCATTGTTGCGCGCCGCCTTGTGCGCGCCGAACTGGCTGGACTGGTGGGCGGCGTGCTGGCCTTGGTGCTGATGGCCAAGGTGTCGTCCTCAGGCTTCACCGATGCGGGTGGGCCGGCCGACTGGTTCCTGATCGCACTGGTGTTCGGTGCGGGGCTGGTGGGTACCGTGATCCTGGTGTATTCGGTGATGGGCTGGATGTCGCCGCGCAAGGCGGTTGATTGAGACATTGAGACGCTGGGCCGGCCGGTGGCCGGCGCGTTCCGACTGAAAACCCGCTGAACCGCTGATCTGGTTCAGCGGGTTTTTTCTTGCCGGCCGCCGGTGTGTCAAGCTGCCGGCCGCCGGAAGCTCATTTCGGTGATGAAGGTTTCCCGGCTGCCTTGCGCCCCACGGGCTGTACCGGCAGGGTGTTGCGGTCTTCCTCGGTTTCTCCCCACATTGCATTGAGGATGGCGAGCAGGATGGCAAAGCCGACTCCGAGTATCCAGGCGAAATACCACATGTTGCGTCTCCTTGTTGCTGGGTTCAGTAGGCCGAGTGTTCGTTCTCGCGGATGTAGGCGGTGGTGACCTTGCCGGCCATCACCTTGTAGGCCCAGCTGGTGTAGGCCACGATGATCGGCATGAAGATCAGTGTGGCCCAGAACATGATGGTCAGGGTCAGATGGCTGGAAGCGGCATCCCACACCGTGAGGCTGGCGCCAGGCACCGACGAGGACGGCATGACGAAGGGGAACATGGAGACGCCTGCCGTGCCGATCACCCCGGTGATGGCGAAGGACGAGGTCACGAAGGCGGCCAGCGTGCGGCCGCGTGCGGCCAGCCACAGCGTGGCAGCGCCGGCGACATAGGCGAGCAGCGGCACGAGCAGGGTGAGCGGCATGTTGCGGTAGTTGTTCATCCACGCACCGGCCTCGCGCACCACCTCCTTTGCCAGCGGGTTGGGCAGGGCAGCGGGGTCGATTGCCGAGGTGATCGCATAACCCGGAATCCACTGCATCCACACTCCGGCCAGGGTGAAGCCGGCGAGCATCACTGTGCCGGCGATCAGGGCGGCATTGCGACTGCGGCGCTGGATGTCGGCTTCGGTACGGTGCATCAGATACACCGCACCGTGCAGGGTGATCATGGCCGAAGACACCACGCCGCAGAGCAGCGCGAAGGGGTTGAGCAGCGCCCAGAACGAGCCGGTGTAGTACGGCACCAGCAGGCTGTCGAAATGGAAGGGCACGCCCTGCAGCAGGTTGCCGAACGCCACGCCGAAGATCAGCGGCGGGACCGCACCGCCCACGAACAGTCCCCAGTCCCAGGTCTTGCGCCAGGTCGGGTTGTGGATCTTGCTGCGGTAGTCAAAGCCCACCGGGCGGAAGAACAACGCCCACAGCACCGCCAGCATGGCCCAGTAAAAACCCGAGAATGACGTGGCATACACGATCGGCCAGGCGGCGAAGATCGCCCCGCCGCCGGTGATGAACCACACTTGGTTGCCATCCCAGTGCGGGCCGACGGTGTTGATGATGACGCGGCGCTCCTCGTCGCCCTTGCCGGCGAAGGGCAGCAGCGTGCCCACGCCCATGTCGTGGCCGTCCATGATGGCAAAGCCGATGAGCAGAACGCCGACCAGCAGCCACCAGATGAGCTTGATTGTGGGGTAATCGAAAATCATGATCGGGGTTCCTCCGTCAGGCGTGCGCCGGTTCGTTCAGGTAGCGGCCGGTGCCCAGACTGCCCGGGCCAAGGCGTGCGAACTTGATCATCAGGTACATCTCCACGACGATCAGCAGGGTGTAGAAGCCCACAAAACCGGCCAGCGAGCCGTACAGGCTGGCTTCGGACAGCGTGGAAACCGACACATGGGTGGGCAGCACGCCATACACGGTCCAGGGCTGGCGGCCGAATTCGGCGACGAACCAGCCCAGCTCGGCGGCAATCCACGGCACCGGCAGGAACCACAGCGACCACTTGAGCAGTTTCGGGCGCTGCATGAAGTCACCCTTGAGCGAGCTGTACAGCGCCAGGCCGAACAGCACCAGCATCGCAAAGCCGAGCGCGACCATGATGCGGAAGCTCCAGAACAGTGGCGCGACGGCCGGGATGGTGTCGCGTGCGGCCTGATCCATCATCTCGGGGGTGACCGTGTTCATGTCGCTGGTGTAACGCTTCACCAGCAGGCCGAAGCCGAGGTCGTCCTTCACCTTGTCGAAGGCCTCGCGCAGGGCGGCATCCTGCGGACGGGCGCGCAGGGCGTCGAGCAGCTTCACGGCCTCCACGCCGTTTTCGATGCGTTCGCGGTTTTTCGCCATGATGTCGCGCAGGCCGGGAATCTCGGTGTCGAAAGAGCGGGTGCCGATCAGGCCCATCAGCCAGGGAATGTGGATGGCGAAGTCGTTCTTCATCTCCGCTTCGTTGGGAAAGGCGATCACGTTGAACGCGGCCGGGGCCGGCTCGGTGTCCCACATGGCCTCCATCGCGGCGAGTTTGGTCTGCTGCGATTCGGTGATTACATAGCCCGACTCATCGCCCAGCACGATCACCGAGCACACCGAGGCAAAGCCGAACGCCGCTGCGATGCGGAAAGAGCGTTTGGCAAATTCGGTGTCACGTCCCTTGAGCAGATACCACGCCGAGATCGACAGCACGAACATTGCACCGGTCACATAGCCTGCCGAGACGGTATGCACGAACTTGGCCTGGGCCGTGGGGTTGAACAGCACTTCGGTAAAGCTGGCCAGCTCCATGCGCATGGTCTCGTAGTTGAAGCTGGCGCCGACCGGGTCCTGCATCCATCCGTTGGCCACCAGGATCCACAATGCGGACAGGTTGGTGGCGAGCGCCATCAGGATGGTCACCGCCAGATGCTGCTTGCGCGACAGGCGGTCCCAGCCGAAGAAGAACAGGCCGATGAAGGTGGACTCCAGGAAGAAGGCCATCAGCCCCTCGATGGCCAGTGGCGCCCCGAAGATGTCGCCCACGTAGTGCGAGTAGTACGCCCAGTTCATGCCGAACTGGAATTCCATCGTGATGCCGGTGGTCACACCGAGCGCAAAGTTGATGCCGAAGAGCTTGCCCCAGAAGCGGGTCATGTCCTTGTAGACGACCTTGCCGGTCATGACATAGGTGCTCTCCATGATGACCAGCATCCACACCATGCCGATGGTCAGCGGCACGAACAGGAAGTGGTACATCGCCGTGGCGGCAAACTGCAGCCGCGACAGGTCGACGAGTAGTTCAGAGACCATGGGTTTCTCCGTATGGGTTGTCGTGGAACAAGTGCCGTCCACTCAATTAGCGTGCCAACCCGCCTGGATACGCTGAAAGTCGCGCCAGCCTTGACGCCGGTCAAGGAACTGCGTCCCGGATGATTGACCGGAAGACTGCCGGTCTGCCACACTCTGGCAGTCGTTGCTGCCAATACTGTCAATGTCGTCCGGCGTGTGTGCGAGCCATGGCCGGACCTGGAGAGGAGATTTCCATGCCCCATGAGCTGCATCCCTTGCCCGAGCTGGTGTCCTTTCTCGAAACCCTGCCCGAGCCGCACATCCTGTGCGACCGCGACTATCGGGTGATTGCCGCGAATGCCGCCTATCGCCGCAGCCACGGTGCCGGCCGCAGCGTGATCGGACGCACCTGCTACGACGTGTCGCATCACTACAGCGTGCCGTGCGATCGCGCAGGCGAGTCCTGCCCGCTGGCGCGCAGCCTGAATTCCGGCCAGCGTGAGCGGGTGCTGCACCTGCACCACACCGCGCATGGTGAGGAGTATGTGAACATCGAACTGTCACCGGTGCGCGATGCTGCCGGAGAGGTTGTCTGGTTCATCGAGAAGATGGAGCCGATGAACGTGGCGCGCGGGGTGTCCGACCGGCTGGGGCTGGTCGGCAAGGCGCCGGCTTTCCAGTACATGCTGGAACTGGTCGCGCGGGTCGCACCTTCGGACGCCAGCGTGTTGCTGCAGGGGGAGTCGGGCACCGGCAAGGAGGTGGTGGCCAATGCGGTCCATGATGCCAGCCGGCGCGCCGAAGGGCCGTTCGTCGCGGTCGATTGCTCCGGGCTGCCGGAAACCCTGTTCGAGAGCGAGCTGTTCGGCCACGAGCGCGGCGCCTTCACCGGCGCCACACAGCGCAAGACCGGGCTGATCGAGGCGGCCAGCGGCGGTACGCTGTTTCTCGACGAACTGGGCGACATTCCATTGAGCATGCAGGTGAAGCTGCTGCGCCTGCTGGAAACCGGCACCTACCGCCGTGTGGGGGCCACCGAACTGCGCAAGGCCGATGTGCGGCTGGTTTCGGCCACCCACCGGCCATTGCGCGAGATGGTGGCCGAGGGCAGCTTCCGGCAGGATCTGTACTACCGCATCAACACCTTTCCCATCCGGGTGCCGCCCCTGCGGGAACGGATTGGCGACATCCCGTTGCTGGCCGAGACCCTGCTGGCGCGGGTGGCTGGCGAGTGCAATCTGAAGGTGTCGCGCGAGGCCATGGCCGCGCTGCTGGCGTATGACTTCCCGGGCAACGTGCGCGAACTGCGCAATGTGCTGGAGCGCGCCAGCCTGATGTGCGACGGCGAGCAGATCCAGCCCGACCACCTGCCGGAAGAGGTGCTCCAGCCCGACGGCAGCCGTCTGTTCAAGCCGTCGCCCGGCGAGGCCGGCCAGCCACCGGCCGCCGACCTGCGCGAAGTGGAGCGTCAGGCCTTGCTGCGCGCGGTGCGTACCCACCGTGGCAGCCGCCGCGAACTGGCCGCCAGGCTTGGCCTGAGCGAGCGCACGCTGTACCGCAAGCTGAAAGCCATCGGGCAGGGCACGCAGTGAGCCGAAGCGCAGCCTGCCGGTGACCGCCAAACCTGGCGGTCAGGCTGCCACTTTCTGTGAGCGTGGCGCACGCCGGCGGCTGCGGTGTCTCTGCCCCTGTGTCCGCAGCCTGCGCCACTGCTGGCGGTGTGCCGCATGTCCGATATTTGGCACGCTTCTTGTTATAGGCAAGGTTCATGGCAGGGCGCGTATATCTCTCCTCATCCTGTGCCCCAGGGTGTGCGGGGCAGTGCCTATCCCTCAACTGTCCCGTTGTGCGCCCTGCTGTCTTTTTGCCATGTCGTCATTCACCACCGAAGCGCATAATGTGCCGTGAGTCGCCCGAGCGAGCTGTGCCGTTGTGCTGGAGGGGAGTCCATGAAGCTGCTTCTATCGATTGCCGTGCGGCGTGCGTCCACCCGTTTCACCCGGCATCCGGGTTTCGCCGGGGGCACACTGGGTGTGCTGATTGTGCTGGCCTGTGTGCTTGTCATGGTCAGCCCGGTGCGGGCGGCCACGGCCGACCACAGCAAGTTCGAGGTCCTGCAAGGCCCCTTTGCCAGCGGCGAGGAGGTGACCCGTGCCTGTCTCACCTGTCACACCGAAGCGGCCCGGCAGGTCATGGCCACCCGGCACTGGACCTGGGAGTACACCAACCCCGACACCGGCCAGCAACTGGGCAAGAAGACCATGCTGAACGGTTTTTGCATCGGTGACCGCTCCAATGAAGCCTTCTGCCAGTCCTGTCATGTGGGCTATGGCTGGAAGGACGACACCTTCGATTTCAGCGACGAAAGCAAGGTCGATTGCCTGGCCTGCCACAACACCGGCGACTACAGGAAGCTTGCCGGCCTGGCCGGGCACCCGGCGTATGAGCGCATGGAATGGCCCCCGAAGTCGGGCAAGTTCGTCGAGCCGGTGGACCTCGTGGCCGTCGCCCGCAACATCGGCCACACCTCGCGCCAGACCTGCGGCAGCTGCCACTATTACGGCGGGGGTGGCGATGGCGTGAAGCATGGCGATCTGGATTCCTCGCTGAACACCGCCAGCCGCGAGCTCGATGTGCACATGGCCGCGGATGGCCTCAACTTTGCGTGCAGCGAGTGCCACAAGACCGAAGAGCACCGCGTGGCCGGCAGCCGCATCAGCATGAGCGGCGCCGACCCGCATGGCGCGCTGATGCGCGGCGAACACACCACGCGCAACCCGGCCACCTGCCAGTCTTGCCATGGCGACCGCCCGCACCAGGGCGGGCTGCTGCAGGCCACCCGGCTCAACGATCACGCCCGCACGCTGGCCTGTCAGAGCTGTCACATTCCCAGCTTTGCGCGTGGCGGTGTGCCGACCAAGATGGGCTGGGACTGGTCCACCGCCGGACGCATGAACGAGGAGGGCAAGCCCTTCCAGCTCAAGGATGAGAAAGGGCATGTGATCTACGACAGCAAGAAGGGGGACTTCGTGCTGGGCGAGCACGTGCAGCCGCACTACCAGTGGTTCGATGGCCGGGTGGAATACACCCAGCCCGACACGCGCATCGACCCGGACAGCCGGGTGGCGATCAACCGCTTCCTGGGCGAGCCGGGGGCGGACAACGCCCGCATCTGGCCGGTGAAGGTTTTCCACGGTCGCCAGCCTTACGACAAGGTGCACAGGACGCTGCTCATCCCGCACACCGCCACCCCCGATGACACGGCCTTCTGGTACAACTTCGACTGGCCCAAGGCGCTGCAGGCCGGTGCCGAGGCCACCGGGCAACCCTACAGCGGCGAGTTCGGTTTTGTCGATACCGCCATGCTGTGGCCGATCACCCACATGGTGGCGCCCGCCGAGCAGGCGGTGCATTGCAATGAGTGCCACACCGACCAGGGGCGACTGGCCGGCGTGCCGGGGGTGTGGATGCCGGGCCGCGACCGCAATGCCTGGCTGGACCGCTTCGGTTTCGGCCTCGCCGGCCTGATGCTGCTGGGTGCGGTCGGCCATGGTGGTGTGCGCATCCTCACCCGAAACAAACGCAAGGAGCACTGAGATGAGCCAGCGTATCTATCTGTTCACCCGCTTCGAGCGTTTCTGGCACTGGTCACAGGCTGCGCTCATCATCACTTTGCTGTTTACCGGCTTTGCGATTCACGGCAGTCACGCGCTGCTTGACTTCCAGCGTGCGGTGAACATCCACGAAACCGCCGCCCTGCTGCTGGTGGCGCTGTGGGTGTTTGCGATCTTCTGGCACTTCACGACCGGGCAGTGGCGGCACTACATCCCCACCGTGCAGAACATCGACCGCATGGTGCGTTACTACGCGTACGGCATCTTCATCGGGGCGCCTCACCCCTACAAGGTCACCGTCGAGCGCAAGCACAACCCCCTGCAGCGCCTTGCCTACCTGGGGGTGAAACTGTTCATCAACCCGCTGTTGTGGGTGTCCGGGCTGCTGTATCTGTTCTGGGGCTCCGTGCAGGGCTGGTTGCCCGCAGGGCTGGGGCTGGAGCAGGTGGCGCTGGCGCATACCGCCGGCGCCTTCCTGATGCTCGCCTTCCTGATCATTCACGTCTATCTGGCCACGGCTGGCCATACCCCGCTGGCGCATGTCCGGGCAATGGTCACCGGCTGGGAAGAAACGCACGACGCAAAGTAAAGCGCATGACGTAAAACGCGCCACGTAAATAGGTAAAACCATCTACTCCGCTGCATCATCTCCCCAGTTACGCCAGGGTTATTGAAGGCTTAAGCTGACTGCGACTCCACACAGAGCAAAGGGAGCGTAGTCATGAAATCCGAGCGAAACGAATACGAGGCACGCGAAGCGAGCGAGGCGGGCCGGCGGGGAACCCCGCCCGGCCCGCCCGACTGCAATGTCTCGCGGCGCAACTTCCTGCGCGGCGTGCCGGTGCTCACCGCCGCCGCAGCGGTGCCGGCGATGGCGCAGACGCCCGCCACGGCCCGCCACTGGGCCATGCTGGTGGATGTGCGCCGCTGCATTGGCTGCCAGTCCTGCACGATGTCGTGCATCCAGGAAAACGTGGTGCCCGAGGGCAGCTTTCGCACCGTGGTGTCCACCTACAGTGTCGAAGTCACCGATGCCCGCCAGCCGGCCGGCACCTATGTGCTGCCGCGCCTGTGCAATCACTGCGACAACCCGCCCTGTGTGCCGGTGTGCCCGGTGGGGGCCACCTTCAAGCGTGCCGACGGCATCGTGCTGGTGGATGCGGATCGCTGTGTGGGCTGTGCCTACTGCGTGCAGGCCTGTCCCTACGATGCACGTTTCATCAATCACGATACCAACAAGGCCGACAAATGCACGTTCTGTGCACACCGGCTCGAAGCCGGGCTGTTGCCTGCATGCGTGGAAACCTGTGTGGGCGGTGCGCGCATCTTCGGTGATCTCAACGATGCCCAGGGCGAGTTGCGCCAGCGTCTCGATGCCGCGCGTGGCGAGCTGAAGGTGCTCAAGCCCGAGCAGGGCACCGCCCCGCAAGTTTTCTATATCGGACTCGACGAGCGCTTCACCGGCAAGGTGGAGGGGCAGGGCAGTCTGTGGAAACCGCGTGCCCGCCACGCGTGAGGAGTCGTCATCATGAACACGGCCATTGTCGAAACCATCAACGTCACCCGCGAAGTCGCCTGGCTGCCGTGGGCGGTGTCCTATTTCTTCTTGATCGGCCTGTCTTACGGGGCCTTTCTGCTGTCGCTGCCGGGGGTGGTGTTCCGCCGTCCGGGCTGGGAGGCGCTCTCCCGGCTGGCCCTGCTCGGTGCGCTGGTGTGCGGGCTGACGGCGCCGGTCGCGTTGCTGGCCGACCTGCACCAGCCGGGGCGCTTCTGGCACTTCTATGCCTACTTCACGCCCACTTCGTGGATGTCCTGGGGGGCGTTCTTCATTCCCGTGTATCTGGTGGGGCTGATCCTGTACGCCTGGCTGGCCTTCCGTCCGCTGCTGGCCGCACATGGGCGTAGCGATGGACGCCTGGCCGGGCTGGCACGGGCGATAGCGTATGGCGGACTGGAAAGCCGTCGGGCGCTGGTGGGGGCGGCCGTGGTGGCGCTGGTGGGCGCGCTGCTGGTGGCCTTGTATACCGGGGTCGAGGTGATGGTGGTGCGTGCCCGTCCGCTGTGGCATACGCCGCTGCTGCCGGTGCAGTTTGCGGTGACGGCCTTTGCCGGTGCAGTGGGGTTGACCCTGTTGTTCAACCGCTTCGGTCCCGCCCGCCACGATGCCGTGCTGATCGGGCGCATGTCGCGGGTGCTCGCCGTGAGCCAACTGGCGGCCTTGCTGGTGGGGGTGTTGTGGCTGGTGCTGGGGGTGAGCGGGCTGGCGCCGGTGCATGCCGAGGCGCTCGCCGAGGTGGCGCATTCGCCCGGCTGGCAGCTGACCGCCGTGTGGGCGGCGGGGGCCACCGTGCTCACCCTGCTGCTGTCCTGGTGGCGTCCCGGCTCCGGCTTGCTGGTCGGGCTGCTCGCGCTGCATTCGGCGTGGATGATGCGCTGGACGATCTTTATCGGTGGGCAGGAAGTGCCCAAGACTGGCGCCGGCTTCTACAGCTACTCGCTGCCACTGGGGCCCGAAGGCCTGATGGGCATTGTCGGCACGGCCGGCCTGTGGGTGTTCATCCTGGTGCTGCTCACCACCGTGCTGCCGCTGGAGCGTCTTGCCTCGGCGCGCCCGGCCGGCGTCTGACCACAGCGCCCACCCGACGAACTGGATTGACACGGTGCCCGGCCGCAGGGCAGGCACCGCAGAAGGAGAAACATCATGAAAGTGCAACGACGCGATCTGCTTGCCGCTGGCGGTCTGGCGGCCTTTGCCGCCGGTTTCTCACAAACCTTCGGCCGCATGGTCGATGCCTTTTCCGGCGATGCTGCGCAGGGGCACAACCTGTATGGCGCGGCACTGGCGCCCGAGTTCCGGGTCGATCCGGACAGCGGCGAACTCAAGCTCAACCCCGATCAGCAGGTCAGCTATACCGGCTGCCTGGGCTGCACCACCCTGTGCGGGGTGCGGGTGCGTATCGACAAGACGACCGGCAAGGTGATCCGCGTGGCTGGCAACCCGTTCAGCCCCCTGTCCACCGAGCCGCATCTGCCGATGAAGGCCAGCGTGAAGGAGAGCTTCATCGCGTTGTCGCGCTTTCAGGACAAGGGGCTGGCGGGCCGCTCCACTACCTGTGGTCGTGGCAATGCGGCCCTGGCGCAGATCGATTCCCCCTTCCGTGTGCTCACGCCGCTCAAGCGGGTCGGTCCGCGCAACAGCGGGCAGTGGGCGCCAATCTCCTTCGAGCAACTGGTGAAGGAGGTGGTGGAAGGGGGCGACCTGTTCGGCGAAGGGCATGTGGATGGACTGCGCGCGCTGCGCGATCTGGACACGCCGATCGACCCGGACAACCCCGGCTTTGGTCCGAAGGTGAACCAGGTCGGGCATATTGTCAGCGTCAACGACGGACGCGACCTGCTGGGGCGCCGCTTTTGGCAGCAGGCCTATGGCACGCAGAACTATGTGGGCCATGGCTCGTATTGCGGCGGCTCCTGGCGCTCGGGCTCGGGCGCCCTGTTCGGCGATCATCGCGCGATGCCGCATGCCAAGCCCGATCTCGCGCATGCCGAGTTCGTGCTCTTCATCGGCACCGCCCCGGGCAATGCCGGCAACCCGTTCAAGCGGACCGGGCAACTGCTCGCCGAAGGCCGGGCCGACAAGCGGCTGGAGTATGTGGTGGTCGATCCGCTGCTCACCAATGCCGACAACCGTGCCGCCCCCGAGCAGGGGCGCTGGGTGCCGATCCGCCCGGGCTCCGATGGGGCGCTGGTGATGGGCATGATGCGCTGGCTGTTCGAGCATGACCGGGTCAACACCGCGTATCTGGCCAACCCCAGCCTGCAGGTGGCCGAAGCGCAGGGCGAACCCTCCTTCACCAATGCGAGCTGGCTGGTCATCGTCGAAGCGGGTCACCCGCGCGAAGGGCGCTGCCTGCGTGGCTCCGACCTGGGCCTGCCGCTGCCCGACGGGGCCGAGCGGTATGGCGACGATGACCCCTATCTGGTGATGGGGCCCGACGGCGCGCCCCTGCCCGTGCCCCAGGCCCGCACCGCCGCACCGCTGGAGGTGGATGCCGTGCTGACGCTGGCGGGCGGCAGGTCGGTACGGGTGCGCACCGGCTTCGAGCTGCTGCGTGAGTCGGCGCTGAGCCAGTCGCTGGAAGCTTATTCCGCCGACTGCGGCATTGCGGTGGAGATCATCGCCGGGCTGGCGGATGAATTCTCCAGTCATGGCCGGCGTGCCTGCGCGGTGGCGCACGGCGGCATGATGTCCGGCTCGGGTTTCTACAACGCCTTCTCGGTGGCCACACTCAATGCACTGATCGGCAACCTCAACTGGAAGGGCGGTTTCGTGATGAACGGCGGAGGCTTCCCCAGCGTCGCCCCCGGGCCGCGCTACGATCTGGTGAACTTCCCTGGCAAGATCAAACCGCGCGGCACCCCGCTCGGACGCAACATTCCGTATGAGCGCACGGCCGAGTTCCAGCGCAAGCGCGAGGCCGGGCAAGCCTATCCCGCCGACGACCAGTGGTTTCCCGGCGCACCCGGGCTGGGCACCGAGTTCTTTGCCAGCACGTTCAGCGGCTATCCCTACAGCCTGAAAGCGCTGATCCTGTGGATGGCCAACCCGGTGTATGGCATCCCCGGCCTGCAGGAGCGCTTTGGCCAGGATCTGGCCGACCCGAAGAAGCTGCCGCTGATCATCTCCATCGACCCGCTGATCAACGAAAGCAACGCCTATGCCGATTACATCGTGCCCGACTCGCTGATGTACGAGAGCTGGGGCTGGGCCACGGCCTGGAATGGTGTGCCGACCCGCATGCTCACCGCCCGCTGGCCGGTGATCGAACCCCGTCAGGCGAAAACGGCCGAGGGGCAGCCGATCAGCATGGAAACCTTCGTCTTCGCGCTCGCCCGCGCGATGGACCTGCCCGGCTTCGGCCCCGAGGGCCTGGCCGATGCCGAGGGCAACCGGCTGCCGCTGGAGCGACCGGAGGACTGGTACCTGCGTGCCGGCGCGAATGCCGCGTTTGCCGGTGAGCCGGTGGGCGATGCCAGCGACGAGGACATCGCCCTGTCCGGGGTCGAACGCATCCGCCCGCAGCTCGAAGCCGTGCTCAAGCCCGAGGAGTGGCGCAAGGTGGCCTTGCTCTACACGCGCGGCGGGCGCTATCAGCCGGCGGCCCAGGCGCAGGAGGCCGAGCGGCCCGAGTGGCAGACCAACCGTTTCAGCAAGCCCTTGTGGGTGTGGAGCGAGCATGTCGGTGGCGCCCGCAACGCGCTCACCGGTCAGCGTTATTCCGGCTGCGCGACCTGGCAGGCGCCGGCCTTTTGCGATGGCACGCCGATGCGTGCGGTGCATGGCGAGGCCGAATGGCCGTTGCTGGCGATGAGTTTCAAGTCTGCCCTGCAGAACTCCTACAGCATCGCCACGCCGATCACCGGTCTGCATCCCGAGAATCCGCTCATCGTCCACCCCGACGATGCCGCCGCCCGCGGCCTGAAGAGTGGCGATGCGGCCTGGCTCGCCACTCCGGGCGGACGGGTGAAATGCACCGTGCTGGTGCACCAGGGGGTGATGCGCGGCGTGGTCGCGGTCGAGCACGGTTTCGGACACCGCGAGCTTGGTGCCCGCGCGCACCGCATCGGCGAGCGGCAGCAACCCGACCGGCCGCACCTGGCCGCAGGCTTCAACATCAACGACATCGGCCTCACCGACCCGACCCGGGGTGGACGCTCGATCTGGGTGGATGCCGTGTCCGGCGCCGCTGTGCGCAACGGCCTGCCTGCGCAGCTTGAGCGGGCCTGATGGCAAGGTATTTGCGGGTGCTCTGCAGCCAGTCGTTGAATACCGGAAGCTCGGACCATTCCTGGCCTGCCAGGAAGACTTCATCGATGTGGTCGGGCAGGGGGCCGGGGTGTCGGCAACTTCCAGCACGGCCACATCCAGCAAAGGTCGTAGAATTGGCCTGAGCCCGCCCGCGTCGTTTCAGGAGCCGCCATGCCCGCCGTTTTGCCCCGCAAGAAGCTGCCCATCGGCATCCAGACCTTTCGCGAGATACGCGAGGAGGACTTTTACTATGTCGACAAGACCCCCCATGCACTGCGCCTGATCGATGAGGGCAAGTATTACTTCCTGTCGCGTCCGCGCCGCTTCGGCAAGAGTTTGTTCATCGACACGCTGGCGGAGCTGTTCGCGGGTAGCGAGGCGCTGTTCCGTGGGTTGTACTGCCACGATCGGTGGGACTGGTCGGTAACGTATCCGGTGATCCGCATCAGCTTTGCCGAAGGCGTGCTGAAGGATGGCGATGCGCTGGGGCGGCGCATCGAGGACATCCTGCGGATCAACGAGGAGCGGCTGGACGTGGCGGTGCGTGCCGGCCTGGACAGTGCCGGCCGGTTTGGTGAGCTGATCCGCCAGGCGGAGCATAAGTTCGGCCAAAGGGTGGTGATCCTCGTCGACGAGTACGACAAACCCATACTCGACAATCTCGCCCGTCCCGATCTGGCGCGGCAGATGCGCGATGGCTTGCGCGACCTGTATTCGGTGATCAAGGGTCAGGACGCGCACATCAAGTTTGCGATGCTGACCGGGGTATCGAAGTTCAGCAAGGTGAGCCTGTTCTCGGGTTTGAACAACCTGAAGGACATTACCGTCGATAAACGTCACTCGGCGATCTGCGGGTATACCGACGAGGACGTGGACACCGTATTCGCCGCCGAACTACCCGGTCTGGACCGCCAGCTGATCCGCGAGTGGTACAACGGCTACAACTGGACGGGTGAGTCGGTGTACAACCCGTTCGATCTGCTGTTGCTGTTCGATAACCGTGACTTCCGCCCCTACTGGTTCGAGACCGGCACGCCGACCTTTCTGGTGGACATGCTCACCGAGCGCCGGGTGCGTCTGCCCGATCTCGAGCGTCTGGAAGCCCCGGAAAGCCTGCTCTCGGCCTTCGAGGTGGGCGACATCTCCACCGAAGCGCTGATGTTCCAGACCGGCTACCTGACCATCGACTCGGTGCGGCGCATCGGTGCGTTTGCGCAGTACCGGCTGCGTTATCCCAACCTTGAAGTGCGCGCCAGCCTCAGCGGTGCGATGCTGCAACGCCTGCGCCCGAACCCGGCAGAATATGGTGCGCAAAGCACGAAACTCTACGACCTGCTGCTGGCCAACGACTTCGCCGGTATGGAGCAGTTGTTCACCAGTTTCTTCGCCAGCATCCCGCACGACTGGTTCCGCAACAACCCCATCGCGCAATACGAAGGGTATTACGCCAGCGTGTTCTACGCCTACTTCGCATCGCTGGGTCTGGACATCGTGCCGGAAGAATCGAGCAACGCCGGACGGCTGGACATGGCGGTGCGTTTCAACGGCAACGTGTATCTGTTCGAGTTCAAGGTGGTCGAGCTCGAACCGGAAGGCGCGGCGCTGGAACAGATCAAGCAGAGGGGCTATGCGGACAAGTACCGCGACCGTAACGAGCCGATCCACCTGATCGGGGTGGAGTTCAGCCGCGAGCAACGGCGGGTGGTGGGGTTTGCGGTGGAGGCGGGGTGAAGGTCGCCACGTTTTGCGAATGCTCAAAATGGGTAATCGAATCATGTTGAAAAATGCTTTTCGAAAGTAAAAATCGTGTTACATTCATGCCCGCGTACTGAATTGTCCCGTTACAACTCTTGTTGGACGAAGCCATGCCGGTTTTGATGATCCTGCCGAGCCGAGCGCCTCTCTGCACGGGCGGCACCTGCCGCATGCGCTGACTGCGCCTCTTCTGGCCGTTCTGGCCGCCGTGCCGGCCTCCGGCGCGCCGGGCTGGTGCTTGCCTGCCGCGCCGTCCTTGCCCTTTTTGCCCGATTGCACACCCCTGGCCGTCTGAGGGGCGTTCGTATTTCCCGTCTGCCCGGAGCTTTCTTCATGTCCCTGCGCCGCACCGCCTTCGCCACCAGCTTGCTGCTTGCCCTGTCTGTCGCCCATGCCCAGACAAGCCCGACCCACCCCCTCAACGACACCGGCATCACCTGGAGCGGCCACGCCACCTCCGGAAACGCCACTAGCTGTGACGCCACCCACCCTGCCGGGCAGGACTGCCAGTACGGCCGCGACGCCGCCGCCGCGGCCAGCACCTTGCCCGCCAAGACCGGCGGCAGTGCGCTCAACAACGGCATCGCCAACGGCTTCGACTACACCAAGATCTCGAACAGCGGCACGGTGCTGCCAGCCAGCGCGGTGCTGGGCAGCGGGCCGGACGACTGGGCTTGCACGCGGGACAACGTCACCGGGCTGGTCTGGGAGGTGAAGGTGAATGACGTGGCCCACCTGCGCCACATGGGCCACACCTACACCTGGTACAACACCAACAGCCCGGACGGCAACTCCGGTACGGCCGATGGCGGAAGCTGCGCCACGGCAGGCCGCTGCGACACCGAGAAATACGTCCAGGACGTGAATGCCGCCAACCTGTGCGGCGCCACCGACTGGCGCATGCCGACGGTGAAGGAGCTGGTAGGTATCGCCGACCTTGGAAGAAGCAATCCGGCCATCGACCCGGATTATTTTCCGAATACACCGTCTTCGATTGTCTGGTCGGGTTCTCCTAGCGCCGGCTATTCGGGCTACGCGTGGGGCGTGTACTTCGGCAGTGGCTACGCCGACAACGGCAGCCTCCGCAGCAACGGCAACCACGTTCGTCTCGTGCGCGGCGGACAGTGATTTTGACCCTTTGGCCTTCACGTCATGAGTTCGCCCCATGCCCGAGGTCCGCGCTATCGCCAGTTGCCCCTGTGGCGCGACGCCCAGCGCATGCTGCTGGAGGTGGAGCAGGCGGTGCGCGCCTTTCCGCGTTACCACAAGTACAGCCTGGGCACCGAGCTGCGCCGGCAGGCGATGGACGTCAACCGGCTGGTGGCGCGTGCCGCGCAGGAAAACGACCCCGCCCGTCGTGCCGCGCTGGTCGAGCGCCTGGTGTGGACGGTGGAAGACCTCAAGATGAGCGTGCAACTGGCCAAGGAACTGGAGGTGTTTGCCTCCTTCGCCCAGTTTCAACGCCTGGCCGAGCAGGCCGTGGCGCTGGGCGGAAGAACGCCCACCCCGAAAACGTCGTTTCACGCCGTTCTCCCCTCAAGGGGCGGAAAAACACTCGGGGCGGCCCGTCGTGTTTTTCGTCGCGCGGGGTGGTGGAAACGGGCACGGTCCGTAGCCGGCGAGGCATCCCGAACGGGGGCCTCGCCGACGTGAACCGACATCACTGTGCGCCCACCCCGCCGGCCTGCGGGCCGGCATTGCGATGCCTGCGGCCCTACCCTGGGGATGGACCGCAGGCCAACAAGTGGGTGGGTCATCGTCTTCGAATGTCTGGTCGGGTTCGCCCAACGCCGGTAATTCGCGCAGTTCGCGTCGACTCCGCGTGGAACGTGAACTTCACAACAATGGCAACGCCAACAACAACAACCGCAGCAACAACAACCACGTTCGTCTCGTGCGCGGCGGAGAGTGATGCTGTGGGAGCGGCTTCAGCCGCGAAAGGCGGCTCGATTGAGCGGCCTGCCTCCCACATGGCAATGCCGTTCAATTTTGCCGCGCTGTACCGGGCCTGGCAGGCCTGCCGGTGCGGCAAACGCGGCACGCGCAAAGCCCAGCGGTATGAAACCCGGCTGCTCGACAACCTGGTGGACACCGCCCAGGCGCTGCATACGCAGGCCTGGCGCCCCTCCCGCCCCATCCGCTTTGTCACGCTGCACCCCAAACCGCGCGAAATCCTCGCGGCGGAGTTCGGCGACCGCGTGGTGCACCACCTGCTGGTGCCCTGGTTCGAGCGCCTGTTCGAGCCGGTGTTCATCCACGACAGCCACGCCAACCGCAAGGGCCACGGCACCCACGCGGCGGTGCAACGCCTGCAGGGTTTCTTGCGCCGCGACCGCAGCGCACACTACCTGCAACTGGACATCGCCAACTTCTTCAACAGCATCGACCGCCGCACCCTGTACGGCCTGCTCGCCGCCCGCGTACAACGCGACCTGCGCCACCCGGTCGCCCGGATGAAGCGCAGCGCAATCGGGGAGCTTCCCGCGCAGCACGATCGCCCCCCCGGATTCCGGCCTGCGGCCTGCATCCGGGCTACGGCGGCCACCGCCCAACGCTGTAGCCCGGATGAAGCGCAGCGTAATCCGGGGGATTTGCTCGACCCCGTTGACGCCCGCCACATGCTCTGGCTCGCCCGCCTGCTGCTCACCGGCAATCCGGCCCAGGGCGCGCAGTTCCAGGGCCGGATCGCCGACCTGGCCCGCGTGCCGGCACACAAGCAACTGATCAATACCCCGCCCGAAAAGGGCCTGCCCATCGGCAACCTCACCAGCCAGTTCTTTGCCAACGTCTATCTGAACGAACTGGACCAGTTCGTCAAGCACCGCCTCAAGGTGCGCCACTATGTGCGCTATGTGGACGATTTCGTGCTGGTGCACCGCGACCCCGCGCAACTGGCCAGGTGGTGCACCGCCATCGAAGACTTTCTGCGCCAACGCCTGGGCCTTGCCCTGCGCGATGCCGGGCGGCTGGCGCCCGTGGCCGACGGCATCGACTTTCTCGGCTATGTCGTGCGCGCGGATTACCTGCTGGTGCGCCGCCGTGTCGTCGGCCACCTGCACGACCGCCTCACCCGCTTTGGCCACAGCATCGCGCGGAAAAGCGGCGTGCTGGCCTGCCCCCCTGAACAGGTGGACCGCCTGCAAGCGATGCTGGCTTCCTACTTCGGGCACTTTCGCCACGCCCGCAGCCAGCGGCTGCAGGACGAAGTATTCCGGCGTCACCCCTGGCTGGGGCATTGGCTTGCGCCGCTGGGCGATGGCCGCTTGCGGCGCGTAGACCGCCCCGCCAGCGTCAGCTCGCTGGCCAGCCAATGGCGCTATTTCCGCAAGCGTTACCCCGGCCATGCCCTGCTGATGCAGGTGGGCAATCGCTGGGAATGTGCGCCGTCGCCCCGTAGCCCGGATGAAGCGCAGCGCACTCCGGGACCTTCCCGCGTTGCCGGCTCAGCTCCCCGGATTCCGGCCTGCGGCCTGCATCCGTGCGACGGCATGGCGCACGTGCAACGTCCTGGCCTGCCGCTCACGTACCCGGTGTCGGCCGCCGATTTACCCACGCTCAAGCGCCGGCTGATCCGCGCCGGCCTGCCGTGGTGCGAAGTGGTGGAACACGGCCATCTGCGCGGCGGCATGAAATGCCGCCAGTTGCGCGCCGTATGGCCGGCCACGCCCGCACCCCCTCCCTCTTCTGCATCCACACCCACCGAACGCCGTGCCCCGGCCGGCCTTGTTCCCACCACGGAAGCTCAGCCATGAAGACGATGAAACCCTTGCCGCTCGCTGTCCTGTGCAGCCTGTTGCTGGCCAGCGCCGGCGCCCAGGCGGTGACCTGCCAGAACAGCCTCCCGCCCAGCAACCCGGACAGCATCTACACCAACAACAACGACGGCACGGTCACCGACACCCGCACCGGCCTGATGTGGAAACAGTGCGTGGAAGGGCTCTCGGGGGCGGATTGCGCAGACGGCAGCGCTGCCTCATACAACTGGGCTGGTGCGCTGACCCATGCCGAAAGCCACGAGTTTGCCGGCTACACCGACTGGCGCCTGCCCAACCTCAAGGAGTTGCACAGCCTGGTCGAAGAGTGTCGCACCGGGCCGGCGATCAATGACACGGTGTTTCCGGCCACACCGTCTTCGAATGTCTGGTCGGGTTCTCCGTACGCCAGCTATTCGGACGGCGCGTGGGGCGTGCTCTTCTTCAATGGCTACGCCTACGGCAGCTTCCGCAGCAGCGGCGACCACGTTCGTCTCGTGCGCGGCGGACAGTCTTTTGACCCTTTGCCCGAAAACGGTGCCTGCGGCACGGCGCACGGGCAGGCCACACTGCTCGCACCGGCGGACAACCTGTGCAGCGCCGGCACGGCCAGCAGCGTGAGCACTGCGGTCGGTGCGTTCACCTGGAGCTGTGACGGCGTGAATGGCGGCACCACCGCAAGCTGCAGTGCCCCGCGCCAATACACGGTGACGCCTTCGGCCGGTGCCAACGGTGCCATCTCGCCCGACAGCGCCCAGAACGTCACCTACAACCAGACCAGGAGCTTCACCGTCACCCCCAATGCCGGCTACACCGCCAGCATCGCCGGCACCTGCCCGGCAGGCAGCTGGAGCGGCAACGACTACACCACCGGCCAGATCGTTGGCGATTGCACCGTGGCGGCGAGTTTCACCCAAAACGCCCACGCCATCAGCACCAGCGTGAGCGCCGGCAGCGGCACGGTGAGCTGCACCCCCAATCCCGTGCCGCACGGCGGGAGTGCGACGTGCACCGCCACGCCTGCAGCAGGTTTCAACTTCGCCAGCTGGGGCGGCGCATGCAGCGGCAGCGGTGGTTGCACACTGAGCAGTGTCATCAGTGCGCAAAGCGTGTCGGCGAGCTTTACGGCGGCACCCCCACCCCCACCGCCGCCGGTCATCACCTACAACGTGACGGCAGCCTCCTCTCCAGCGGTGGGCGGCACGGCAGCCTGCACGCCTTCCAGCGTCTCCAGCGGCGGAACCAGCACCTGCACCGCCACGGCCAACGCCGGCTACCGCTTCACCGGCTGGAGCGGGGATTGCTCGGGCACGGAGGTCACCTGCACGCTGACCGGCATCACCGCCGACCGCAGCGTGACGGCGGGCTTCGCCGCCGAGACCTGGACCATCGGCACCCAGGCTGAACCGGCTGCCGGTGGTAGCGTGGTGTGCGACCCGTCCAGCGTGGCGCACGGCGGTGCCAGCACCTGCACCGCCACGGCCAACACCGGCTACCGCTTCACCGGCTGGAGCGGGGACTGCACGGGCACGGAGGCCAGTTGCACGCTTGCCGACATCACCGCCGACCGCAGCGTGACGGCAAGCTTCGTCGCCGAAACCTGGACCATCGGCACACAGGCCGAACCAGCCGCCGGGGGCAGTGTGACATGCGACCCGTCCAGCGTGGCGCATGGCGGTGCCAGCACCTGCACCGCCACGGCCAATGCCGGCTACCGCTTCACCGGCTGGAGCGGGGATTGCACGGGCACGGACGTCACCTGCACGCTGACCGACATCACCGCCGACCTCAGTGTAACGGCAAGCTTCGCGAGTCGTACCGAACTGGACCTGCCGTTGCCCGAAGGGCTGCAAAGCGGGCAGACGCTGCACGTGGTTGCGACGGGCGGCGAGTGGTACTTCGATGAGGCGCACACCCGTACCCACACCGGTGCCAGTGTGGGCGAAGCCTTGCCGGCCGGGGTGACCTTGCCGCATGGCGTGGTGAGCCTGCGCCTGATCGGCGGCACGCCGGGCAGCAGCGCCACCGTGGTGTTGACCTATCCCGAAGCCTTGCCGGCGGGCACGCGTTATTACAAGTACGGCCCGACGGCGGCCAACCCGGCTGCGCACTGGTACGAATATCCGCATGCGGTGATCGACGGCAACACCATCACGCTGACGCTCACCGATGGCGGATTGGGTGACAGCGACCTGAGCGAAAACGGCGTCATCGTCGATCCGGGCGGTCCGGCGCAGGTGACGGGCGATGTGGCACCCGATGTGACCCCGATCCCGACGCTGTCGCAGTGGGCCACGCTGTTGCTGGCGGGGTTCATGGGGCTGCTGGCCT
>Ga0172382_10002523_pt1 | contig 30430 bp, 25 predicted proteins | sample Leawel138RmetaG_FD_122245 | JGI IMG/M metagenome (GOLD analysis project Ga0172382, IMG submission 122245) | Leachate microbial communities from a municipal landfill in Southern Ontario, Canada - Leachate well 138R metaG | ecosystem: Engineered > Solid waste > Landfill > Unclassified | place...
CATATTTATTGCACCCATTTGAGCCTCCTGAGATCACTAACAGAACGTATGTTCTAATTATACAGAACTTTTGTTCAATGTCAAGGGGGTGTATGGGTTCAAGAGAGTGTTGAAAAATATATGATGTTAAATAATCGGTTTATGAATGAACATCAAAATTTTTAGCATTTACGATTATTATGAATATGATATTAATTCGTAGGGGCAGCCCTTCGCGTAGCACTCTCTGAGCTGTGGTTGCCCTGCCCATAGGGCACCTGACTCATTGTTCGAGACAATTCATCGTCATCAATCAGGTGGACCTAACGCGTGGGCCTCCAGCACGATACGTTGTAACGAATTAAAGATTGCCCCCTTTTTGGCAACCAAAGCACCAGTCGGAAATCAAATTCAGAAAAGGTGCATACCCACTGCGCCACGAAATCAGAGAAGATTGCCCAGAGGTAACGCGAAAAAGGGCACCAGCATCTCGCTTGCATGTAAGCCACCGTGTCGCCCTGCCATTAAATTGGGTCGATCCGACCACCACAAGTAAGCATCTCCCCGGGTGACAACAATTAAATCTCCCAGCCGATCACGCACATCCTCAACAAAAGGTCCCGCTCCAAACAGCCCGACCTCAAGCGCATGGGCTGGCTCAATTAAATAAAAATCATCCGGCCAGGTTTTAGCAAAATAATCCCGCACCTCACCGACCTGACCCGGTTTGATATACAAAAAGGCTAACCGATTTTCGCAGGTGGGCTGCATCACCAGGTGGGAACTTAACGCAGGATGGTTGGCCAGGTCAAACCGCTCATACTGGGGTGTGGCGATCGAACCATGATCCGCTGTTACAATCAACAGGGTCTCTTTAGCAACCTCAGGAGACAAATTTTGGATGAACCCGCGCTCAAAAAGCATTGAAAAAACCGAAAATTGAAGCATAACCCGGGTGTCGTCTGCATTGTAGCGGTGCATGAGCGAATCCACGTCAGAATAATAGACATAAATAAAATCCCGCATGCCGCTGTGACGATTCAGGTACTCCGCCAGGTTGACAGTAAGATCCGCTTCGGTCAGGTAGGTCTGCAGGACAACCTCTTCCAACTGCATCAGGGACAACCCGGAATTGGCAATGGCAGAATGAAGAAAAGCGGTTGGTCTGACGCCATGGGCACGCAGATGGGGACCCAGGGTTGGCTTATCCATAAATTCTCGTGGAACAAAGCCCGCACGGTACAGTCCACCGGAATCCTTTTTTGTGTTAGCGGCTGAATGCAGGATATTATTGATCACCATGCCGAATTGTTTGACCCACATTTCGTAGCCGATAATCCCGTGCGCTGCAGATCCAACGCCTGTCCACAGCGTGTTTAAGGCTGAGGCAGTTGTGCTCGGGCAAATGCTGGTGATCGGGCTGAACACACCCCGCTCAAAATACCGCTCCCAAATTAATCCAGGTTCAGGGCTGATCACCTGCTTGAACAGGTCATAGCCCAAAGCGTCTACCAGTAATAAGATAACTTTCTGATAGGGTCCGCCGAGATATCTCAGGATCTCCGCATTTAAAGACGGCCCGCTGAACTCAGGGACACCCAGCAAATGGGTCACCGTTGCGGGCAGGTTGACCAGTGAAAGGCCTTCATAATTTGGCATCACCAAGTTATCGCCATGCGGCAATCCCTGAAAGCGATGATCAATAATTCTCGGTAAAATTTGCGCTGTTAAATCTGGCATATGATCTCCTCGGTTGGTACCATAATATGATACTATATTTCATCATGGGCAATACATTGCCTTCAACCCCGAATAACAGGTCCGTTTTACATTTATTACTGGGCTTCTGCAGCCTTTGCATCCTGGTGATAATTATTTCTGCGTGCAATAACTCAGCGCCGGTTCAAACTCCTGGCATGACCACCCCAACAGCAACAGATTATTTACCGCTGGCAATTTCCCCCGCCACCGAGGTGACCCCCACACCCCTGCGCTGAACATTACATCTCGAGTACCGCTTCAGCCGCCAGCCAGAACAAATTCTTACGGATTTCCAAACGGTTATGCAAGCCACGCGGATCCCAGCCTTCCTCAGTGACTGCGTCTCCTCCATATAGCAACTGTGCAAACGTCACCTGTCTGAATTTTGCCACCGCAAAAAATGCGGCAGCTTCCATCTCAACCGTCAGGCAGCCTTCTTCCAGGTAGCGGGCAGCTTTGGCAGGAGTTTCACGGTAAATTCCATCCGTCGTCCAGGTCTTCGTTCGAATATAAGCCAGCCCATGCCGCTTTAGAACTGATTCCAGCGACTCCACCCCGCGCGGGTCTGCTTCAACCTCTCGCGATGGAGGTAAATAATGATACGAAGTGCCCTCATCACGAATCGCAGCGACGGGTAAAAGCAAGTGACCTACCGCAATTTCTGGATCCAATACGCCGCAGCTGCAGCAGGCAATAAATTTTCGGCAGCCCACTGCGATCATCTCCTCCAGCAAACCCGCTGCCAGAGGCGCACCAACGCCCGGGTGAAAAAAAGCCAAACGCTGACCCTGGAAATCAATTTCATACAAGGGATGCGGTCCGATTTCCGAGCTCGAACGCCAGACCTCTCGTGGGTTGTGATTCTCCTTCACCCAATCAATCACTTCGGCAAAGAAGCAAATGACGCAATGCTCGGGTACATCCCTGGGTTGGATCATCTTTCCCGGTTCAAGAATCGCTTCCCGGGTAGGATCAAAGTTAAGCAGGGGAATATTTTTGTGGTTCATGTAAAAAAAGCCTCCGGTAAGCTTAAAATGCCACAGCACCTGTGACAGTGGCGTAATTTGCACAAAAAATCAAACAAACCCATTATAAAGCAAAACCCAGCGCACAAGACTTATAGCACAACCTGTTCAACCAGTGTAAAATTACACCCAGCAACCCATAATAACATCAGCAAAGCAGCATTCATGGACGAGCCAATCAATTTTTCTGATCAAAATACACCTCAAACACCCCTCTTCACGTTTGGCAAGAAAATTACCGTAAAAGAGGCGGGCTTTTCCTTTCAACCCATAGAAGGCTTTGAATTGGAAGTGGATAGCTCGGTGTATATGTACTCAGAAGACGGGCATCTGGAAATCTGTATGATCGGTGGTGAGCTTGACCCAAAAACCTCTCTTGCCAGGTTCAGCAACGAGCTGGCATCAGATTTTATGATCAATTTCGATGAATATCAGTTGATCGACGCCAGTAAGGACTTTATCCAGGGAAGCACATGCCTGGTGAATGAAATCTTTTTCACCAATGCAGATGAGGAGGGGCAGGGAAGGGTTTTGATCTGCTCACCGCACACAAACCAATTCTTTTTCCTGCTGGTGATTGCCTCCGCTGAATATTGGTTGGATCGAGGCATGCAGACATTCTCAGCGATCAAAGATCAGGTCCAATTTCATCCTGAGTTCGCGCAGGTCTCCAAACCAGAAGTGGTCAAAAAGCACTCCGACCTCACGATTGAAACCTTCGAAGCCGTCCAATCCAATGAAAGCCTGGTCCTATCAACGCACCGGGGAGCGGTCAGCTTACTGCTGGCTGCCAGAACGTCGCTCATTCAGGATGAAATTACCCTGATTGAAATCATGGGTCCCGAGAGTGAAGTACTTTATCGTTTCGATTCTGAATCCGGAGAATTAACCAGCCAATTCGACAACCAACCCATCCTCAGCAATCATGGCGAGTTGTGTGTGTTGCTGCCCTTGCCGCACCAGCAGACCCTGCCAACCGGGAATTACCGGTTAACCTTTGCCACAAAAAGCGCAAGTCCGCTGCAAGAGGTCAAGGTCATCTTCCGCCAGGGTCGGGTATTCGATTTAGAAACCCTTGATCTGAACCTGTGGCTGGCTTCAGAAGATGAGCGCTTTAACCAACCCGAATCCCTGGTTGATTTTGAATCCAAATTGCGCACCGCGTTGAAGACGCAATTAGCGCCGTTGAAATTAATCCCCGGCAAATTCCAAATTTACCATCCAGCCCCGGATGAGCTGCCTGCTTTTTCCAGCATCAACCTGAACACAGACCTGGCTGATTGCAGCTATATGATCGCAGAGAGCGTCGATGACGGACGCGCCCTCAACGTCGGGCTGGTCGATCGTTTGACCCGCGGCGATCCGGACGGTGAGATTGAAATTGCTTCTGTCAGCAGCGGGGCGCCCGGAATGATCCTCTCACCCACCTCTCCGCACGCCTGTATCCTGGTCAATTATTCTGCAGTCAAAGAAGATTTTTATGCCCTGGCTGATGCGATCATCGGGCAAATGCTGATATTTTGCGGCTTACAGCAACAGCCAGCCTCTGCAGATCAACCCCTGTCGCTCAGCCCCGATTTACTCAGGCAGCTCAGACGACACCCGCTATTCTATAACACCGTTTGAGGATCAATCCCCACCCATTCAATCGATTGGTGTTCGCGAAAACGCGCCTGCATCACCGCGATGGCCTGGGGGTTGTTATCCACCAGGAGGAAGCGGCGCTCCAGCGCAAGGCAGACCTCGCCGACAGTGCCGCTGCCTGCAAAAAAGTCCAGCACGAGGTCGCCCGGGTTGGATGAAGCTGCAATTATCCTGCGTAAAACACCAACCGGCTTTTGCGTCGGATAACCGGTTTTCTCCTTGCTGTTGGTGCCCACAATCGTGTGCCACCAGGTATCCGTGGGGAACTTGCCGCGGGCTGCTTTTTCTTTTCCAACCAACCCCGGCGCCATATAGGGGATGCGTTCGACCGCTTCATAATTAAATGTGTATCGGTCAGGGTCCTTTGCATAAAACAGGATGTTGTCGTGCTTGGCCGGCCAGCGGGTTTTCGAACGCCCCCCAAAATCATAAGCCCAGATGATCTCGTTGATAAAGGACTCACGGCCAAAGATTTCATCCAGCAATATTTTACAGTAGTGCACTTCCCGGTAGTCGATATGGAAATACAGGCTGCCTGTCTCTGAAAGCACCCGGTATGCCTCCAGCAAACGCGGCTCGAGGAAGCCCAGGTAATCGTCAAATTGATCCCGGTAGGCTTTTTCGCCAATCACCCGGCTTTGATAGCGGTTACCGCCAAAACCCACCCGGTCGCCATCAGCGTCAATTTCTACCGTGATCTGCTGGCGCGCTTGTTGCTTGCCGGTGTTGAAGGGAGGGTCAATGTAGATCAAGTTTACCGTTTCATCAGAAATGCTCTTCAGTACTTGTAAATTATCTCCGAATATGATTTTATTCTCCATACACCTATTTTAACATCATTAAATCGATATTCTGATGACAACCTGGATTGAAAGTTCAAAACCAGGGTAAATCCACGAAGTTTAAACCTTAAAATATTTTTTAACATCTTTGCTTACTATGTATAACATAGTATCATGTATACCATGATTATGGCTATCACATTATGAAAGGTAATATATGAGTACAGAGACAGATCGATCTGAGCAGACCCAGAATTTGGTCTTAGAACTCCGGCGCGGGGTGATCGTCCTGGCGGTCCTCAGCCAACTGCATGAAGAGAAGTACGGGTATTCACTGATGAAACTGCTTGAAGACCAGCACATGCAAATAGACCAGGGCACGCTTTACCCCCTGCTCCGCCGCCTCGAAGAACAAAACCTGCTGGAAAGTTCCTGGCGAGTGGAGGAATCTCGCCCACGTCGCTATTATCAATTGAACCGTTTTGGCGAGAAAGTCCTCAAAGAAATGAGCGCAGAATGGTCACGCATCAAAACCGCGATCGACAAAATTTTATTAGATCAAAAGGAAACACCAAATGCAAATGATTAATTTATATTTGGCAGAAATTGGAAAACATTTACCCGCGCGCAACCGGGAAGACCTTCACACGATCAAAATTGCTGAAATTGCCCTGGAAATCATCTTTACGCTGGCTTTCATCGTGCTGATCAATTTCTTCCTGGATAGAATTGGCATTTATTATGTCGGTAAAACCGGATGGGTTGTCTCGCCTGTTCTCAATCAGAATTTCAATCGCTACATCCCCTTACTCACCGCAGCCAACCTGTTGAGCATTGTTCTGAACCTCTTCCTGATTCGCAAGGGTAGCTGGGACAAAGCCACGACGGTCGTTAAACTGGCGATCAATGTCTTTACGATTGGAATCAGCATCGCCATCCTGACCGGACCGAATATTCTCACGCTTGATCCTTCAGCATGGAACGCACTGAACATTGACGTTTCGAAAACCGCAGAAGAACTCACAGGTCTTATGAATACGGGGATGCGGATCCTGATCGGGTTTTCCATCTTTGGGCTTGTGGTGGAATCCATCAAACGTGTAGTCACCGACTTCTTCAATAAAGACCGCACCCGCTTAATGATCAACACAAAGTAACCATCATTAACCATTAATTTCGGGGCTGCTTCTTAAGCAACCCCGGATGATTTTAACCCCATCGCTCCGCGCAATACGTCATCTGACATATGGTTTGTTTAGCGCCTGGCTGCGCCGCAATCCGCCGATTAACGAAGCCGTCCACAGGCCATGCACATCCGGCAGGATGATGGCTTGATAGCCATATGGTTTTAGAAGAAGAACCTCAACTGGAGGCCCAATCCCTGACGAAAACCGGCTGAATATTTGCATGTACCCGCTATTTTGATGATTGCAATTTTTAATTCAACAATTCACTCCAAAATCAATGCACCGCATTCGTTGTTTTTAACCCGTGAGCTCCGATCATGAGAAAAGAATTACAGTATATAATAGCTTTAGAAGGTCATTATTAGACTTGATTCTGACCGGTTAACCTCATCAAGACAGGTAGCCGTTATAATGAAAATGTCTCAACATCCGGGATAATTCCCGGGGGCAGACCAGAAAACAAAATGGAAGCAAAGAGATTGCAATTATAAAATAACAAGCCAAAACTGTGTTCCTGCTGATGGAGCGATGCGCGGCTAACCAAACAAACAGGAAAGGAAAACAACATGGGAAATTTCTCAGACGATACCAATAAAGACGATTTCATGAACGCGTCCGCAGAAGAATGGAGCCAACCTACACCGCCGGCACAAAGACCGCCGGTACAATCCGAGCCAACGAATCGCTGGGGTTCACCAATCTCCGATAAAACCGCGTCCAGCAGTCCTTCCCGCTGGGGGTCAGAAGCACAATCCCAGCCTGGCAGCATGTCGCCCGCAGCAGCCCGGAGCGGCTCAAAATGGTGGATCATCCTGATCGTGGTCCTGGTTGTGCTGTGCCTGTGCGTCTGCCTGGTCGCTGTCGTTTTGCCATTGATAGGGTTGCCGGTGCTTGGATGGAACTTGTTCCAGAGCGGGTTTGAATTTCTTCCTTAACCGGTATTTAAAAAACACGCCCGGGTCAGTTCAGGCGCTGTCGTGTTATCGTCAGGCGTGACGGTTAGCGGTGATCCATTAACCAGTCCTGAACGTCGATCAGCTCATCATCGCCCCCAGCCGGAAATCGTTCATAACTTCCGTCAGCGTTCATACGCCAGGCTTTTATGTCTTTCCGCAAATATACCGCTAAGACTGACTCATGCAGGTAGCGAATCAGGTTCTGATCTTCAACAGGGAAGAGCACTTCCACGCGTTGATTCAAATTACGCGGCATCAAATCAGCGCTTCCCATGTAAATAATTTCCTGGCCATTATTGTGAAAATAATACACCCGGCTGTGCTCTAAAAACCGTCCCAGTACGCTGATCACACGAATATTCTCACTCAGCCCGGCAACCCCGGGCCGCAGGCAACAGACGCCGCGCACAATCAGGTCAATCTTCACCCCAGCGCGGGAAGCCTTGTAAAGCGAACGGATGATACCGCCATCCACCAGGGCATTCATTTTCATGATAATCCTGCCATCGCCATGTCGTTTCTGGTGGGCAATTTCCTGTTTGATAAATTTGTCTATATTTTTTCGCAACAGGAACGGGGCAACTACCATCTTGCGGTATTCCTGTTTAGCGGAATACCCGGTCAGGTAATTGAACAGGTCCGTGGCATCTGCACCCAGAACTTCATCTGTGGTGAACATGCCGATGTCTTCATAAAGCAACGCGGTGTGATGGTTGTAGTTACCCGTAGCCAGGTGCAAATAGCGGCGAATATGTTCATTCTCTTTGCGCACCACCAGGGTGACCTTTGAGTGGGTTTTCAGTCCCATCAACCCGTACGTCACATGCACCCCCTCCTGTTCTAACAGCCTGGTCCACTCAATATTGTTCTCTTCGTCAAATCGAGCCTGTAGTTCAACCAGCACCGCCACCTGTTTGCCGTAATCCCGCCGGGCTCTCAGCAATGCTTTGAGCACGGGAGAATTCCGCCCCACCCGGTACAGGGTTTGCTTGATGGCGAGCACATTGGGGTCAATAGCTGCATTTTCAATAAAATCGACCACCGGGTCAAAAGAATCATAGGGGAGATGTAAAAGCACATCTTTCTTTGCGATTGCATTAAAAAACACATCCGGTTTGACATCTCCGTCAAACTCGAAAGCAGTTGGTATTACTGGAGTAAAAGGTCTGTACTTCAAATCCGGTCGATTAATCTGGCAGAGTTGTTGTAAATGGCGCAGGACAAACGGCCGATCATAGGTATAAATAAACTGTGCATCCACACTCAGGTTATCCACCAGGATTTTCAGCACACGGTCGGGCATATTGGATCCAACCATTAATTGCACCACCGAACCAAACCTGCGGCGCCGGACACCATCCTCCATGACTTCCAACAGATCCATCACGTCCAACCCCTGCAGCTCAATCTCAGCATTGCGGACCACATAGAAGGGGTAAGCCTCCAGCACTTTCAAACCCGGGAAAAGTTTGCCCAGGTTGGCGATAATCACATCGGTGATGGGCACAAAGGCATGTTTGCGCGGCTGTTTGGCGCGCGGTGAATGATCATAAGCTGCTTTATGCACCGGCAAAAAATTCGGCAGCGTGCCGGGCACCTTCAGGCGCGAAAAATGGCGCCTGCCGCGTGAATCTTCAACCAGGATGGCCAGGTTAAAGCTGAGGTTAGAAATATACGGGAAGGGATGCCCCGGGTCAAACGCCAGGGGAGTTAATACCGGGAAAACAACTTCCTTAAAATAACCGGTAACCCTTGAAAGCTGTGATTTATTCAAATCCTGGTAATCCAAAATTTGAACCCCCACCTCTGAAAGCTGGGGCCTGAGCACATCATAGAAATAATTCTGGGCATCCCGAATCAGTTTCCGGGCTTCTTTGCGAATCTCCTGTAATTGTTGACCCGGCGGCATGTTTTCAAAATAAGGCCCCTTTTTCTCCGGCTCCTCTGTCAGGCTGCCAACCCGCACCATGAAGAACTCATCTAATATCGAGCCCACAATTCCTAAAAAACGTAACCGTTCCAAAAGTGGATTGGCCGGGTTCATGGCCTCAAACAAAACCCGCCGGTGAAATTTCAGCATCGATAATTCCCGATTGAGGTAATTCATCGGATCGTCGATGGAAACCTTGTGGGTTTTTTCCTGGTGATTCTGATGGTTTTTCGGCATTGCGTTTTCAATCTTTCCCTGAATGCACTTGATTTTTCCATCTGTGCCTATCGGTTATCATATCACATATTGTCTGAGCACCGAAATCAGCATCCCGCCCTTTTTGGATGCATTCACCAGGAACACCAACCTGATCAATAATTGAAGAGAACAAATAAAATTAAATGACCATTAACAAAGAAAGAAAAGCTTGACTTGACAAACAGGTTATCCTCATAGACAATAGTGTTCAGGCAACAGGAGCATTGAATATCAATACACCAAGATATCACCCTGGTCCGATGGGTTCCTGGCTGTAATGAAAGGAATTTACCATGAGCTTTCCCTCTCCCTTTTACCGTTGGCGCCCTCATCCCTGGCATGGGTTGGAAATTGGCCTCAACCCCCCGGAGCTGGTATACGCCTTCATTGAGATGACACCTTTTGATCATATTAAGTATGAGGTGGACAAAACCACCGGTTATCTACACGTTGACCGCCCTCAACGGACGTCCTCACTATCACCCTCTTTGTACGGCTTTATTCCCCGCACCTATTGCGGAGAGAAGGTAAAAGCTCTTTCCCAGGGGGCAATTCGCGGCGATGGTGATCCGCTGGATATTTGTGTCATCAGTGAGCGCCCCATAAACCGCTCTGAGATCTTTTTAAATGCTGTCGTTGTGGGTGTGCTGCAAATGCTTGACAACATGGAAGCAGATGACAAAATCATCGCAGTTTTAGAAAACGATCATATCTATGGGCACATCCGCACGATTGAAGAACTTCCCAGCGCTATTGTTGAGCGGCTAAAACACTACTTCAGCACCTACAAAATGATCAAAGACCTTGAGCCTGGAACAAAAATCATCAATACTTTCGGGGCAAGCAAAGCAAAAGAGATTGTCAATGCAGCCATCGAAGATTATCGTCTTACCTTTGGTGGTGAGTGAAACCGATTAATTAACCCATCAATCGCCTGTCCTGACACACCTTGTCAGGAATAAGCCTTGACGCTAAAATTGATTTATGCGCTTCGATGTTTTCTCTCTCTTTCCGGAGGTGTTCTCTGAATATCTCAATACCAGCATCCTCAAACGGGCGCAAGAACTCAAAGCGCTGGAAGTACACCTTCACAATATCCGAGACTGGGCAACCGATAGTCACCACACCACCGATGACACGCCCTATGGCGGCGGGGGTGGGATGGTCATGAAACCAGAACCAATTTTCGCCGCCCTTGAAAGCGTTCTGGGCGCACCGCCCTCCTGCCCGGTGATCCTCCTAACACCCCAGGGACGTCCTTTAACCCAAAAAATCGCCTTCGAACTGGCCGAACACAGCCACTTAGCCCTGCTTTGTGGACGCTACGAAAGTGTGGATGAACGCATCTGCCAGCACCTGGCGACAGATGCAATCTCCATCGGCGACTATGTGCTTTCTGGTGGTGAACTGCCGGCGCTGGTTATTATCGACGCAGTTGCACGCTTGCTGCCGGGCGTGCTGGGAGACCCCTCTGCCCCCCATGACGATTCCCACGCCACCGGCTTGCTGGAATACCCTCACTACACGCGCCCGCCCGAATTTCGCGGCTGGCGCATCCCGGATGTACTGCTCTCCGGCAACCATGCTGAGATCGCCCGCTGGCGCCGGCACGAGTCCCTCCGGCGAACGTTGCAAAACCGACCTGACCTGCTGAATAAAGCGGTACTAAGCCAGGATGATCTGGCTTTTTTAGAAACGCTGGGATACCGACCAGTTGAACTCATCACCCCATCTACACAAACTTAAGGAGAGCAAATGGAAAAAACAAAGATGAACTATTTGAAAACTTTTTTACTGGGATTTGGCTTTTTTGGCGTCAGCGTCATCTGGTCAGTCTACAATGCCTTCGTACCGTTATTCCTGGACGAGCGCTTTGGACTGCATGCAGGTTTTATTTCCTTTATCATGGTATTGGATAACATCGCTGCCCTGGTCATTCAACCGCCCCTGGGTATCTTTTCCGACCGCGTGCGATCACCGATCGGTCGGCGTTTACCCTTCATCGTGGTAGGCGCACCGGTAGCAGCTGGTATGTTCGGATTGATCCCTCACGCCCAGGTGCTGCCACTATTTATCTTCAGCTGTATTACATTGCTGTTGGCGATGGCTTTTTGGCGCACCCCTGTGGTCGCTTTGATGCCCGATACCACGCCTTCTGAACATCGTTCTCCTGCCAACGGAGTGATCAACCTGATGGGCGGTCTGGGCACTGTGCTGGCAACACTGATTGGCGGTCCTCTTTATAATATCAACCCGGCGTATCCTTTTTATCTTGGTGGCGGATTGGTGACTTTGGCAGCCATTCTTGTTTTGATCTTCATTCGAGAGCCCAAGGAATACATTGCCTCCAAACTACACCTGGCAGATAAAGCTGAAGGTAGCCAGATGGAAACCAATGTGTTAAAGAATATCTCAAATGTGTTTACACAAAAAGATAAAAGCGCTTTATTTATCTTGTTGTCAATCCTGCTCTGGTTTATCGCCTGGAATTCGCTCGAAACTTTCTTTACGTTGTTTGGAGTCAACCATCTTGGCTTGACTGGCGGTGATAGCGCTTTTCAAATCTCTTTTACCGGCCTGTCCTTCATGCTGATGGCCATTCCAGCAGGTATTTTAGCTCGCAAGTTTAAACGCAAGAGAGTGATCAGTGCCGGCTTGTGGGTCATGATCGCTACCATGATCTTGATCTACCTGATCCCTGGAAACATCCTGACAACCAAATTCGCCTCTTTGATGGGTTCTGGTTTTTATGTAATCTCCATCATCCTGATCGTAGCTGGTTTTGGATGGGCAATGATCAACGTAAACTCATTGCCCATGGTGGTGGATATGACCGATGATGAACGCATTGGTACCTATACCGGTTTGTATTATTTCTTCTCACAATTGGCTGCCACCATCGGGCCCGTCTTGTTTGGATGGTCAATTCAGCTTTCAGGGAACAATTATCGGCTGATGATGATCATTGCCCCGATTTTCTTCTTTCTGGCATTTCTCACAATGTTCGGCGTCAAAAAAGGCGAAGCTAAACCGGTCTCCGTCCCAGAAAGTGAGGTGTAAATCAGATCAAATTGACCTTGTAACTAAACGGATTAAGAATTATACTTAATTAAGGTTTTGTCTTAAAACCTGACACAAAAAAACCATATCCAATTAAAGGAGGAGTATCTTATGTCCAAGAAAATTTTGTTCGTTTTTGCTTTTCTTATGATTGGCAGCCTTGTATTGGCTGCCTGCGGCCCTGCCGCACCCAAAGCAGAGGAAGTCCTGGTGTGCCAGATCACCGATACCGGCGGTATCGATGATAAATCCTTCAATGCAACCGCCTGGAAGGGCATCCAGGATGCCATGGATGATCTGGGTATCGAGGGAAAATATCTCGAATCCCAAGAAGTCGCTGATTACGAGAAAAACCTCAACGCATTCATCGAAGAGGGCTGCGACCTGGTCATCACGGTTGGCTTCTTGATTGGCGATGCCACCGCTGCATCTGCAGAAGCCAATCCAGACCGCAAATTCTCGATTATCGACTTTGCCTATGATCCGCCAATTTCCAACGTTGTGGGACAGATCTTCCAGACTGACGAGGCCGGATTCCTGGCCGGTTATGCAGCCGCTGCAGTCACCAAAACCGGAAAAGTCGGCACCTTCGGTGGCTTGCCGATCCCCACAGTCACCATCTTCATGAAGGGCTTTGTTGAAGGCGTTGATTATTACAATGCCGCCAAGGGCACCAATGTTGTCGTCCTTGGCTACGACCTGGAAGATGAAACCAAAGGCTTGTTCTCCATGGACTTTGACGATCAGCAAAAAGGCCGTGAGCTGGCTGTTTCCTTAATGGACGAAGGCGCTGATGTGATCATGCCTGTGGCTGGCCCCGTTGGCCTTGGCGCAGCCGCCGCCATCCAGGAACGCGGTAACGCCTATTTGATCGGTGTCGATTCCGATTGGTTCCTGACAGCCCCCGAATATGGCGCCATCACCCTCACCTCCGTAATGAAAATGATGGATGCGACCACCGTCCAGGTGATTGAATCCGTAATAGACGACACCTTTGCTGGCGGAAATGTGGTGGGTACGCTTGAAAATGGCGGCGTGGATATCGCACCCTTCCATGACCTCGATCACCTGATCACTGCAGAAGTTAAAGCTGAACTCGAGCAAATCAAAGCCGACATCATCTCCGGCGCCATCAAACTGAAATAAACGCTCGTGGACAAAAAGATCGGGTTGGAGACTTTCTCCAACCCGACTTTTTAAAAAACCTGAAATAATGATCCATTTTTATTTTCTAAATAGAGAAATGGGGTTAAGATGATGCCAATTCTTCAATTAAGTGGGATCACAAAACGATTTCCCGGCGTATTGGCTAACGATCATATCGATCTGTACCTGAATCAAGGTGAAATTCTGGGGCTGTTAGGCGAAAACGGCGCTGGAAAATCGACCCTGATGAATATTCTCTATGGATTGTATCAGCCTGATGAAGGTGAAATCTTTGTCAATGGCGAAAGTGTTGTGATCAATTCGCCCACAGATGCCATCCAAGCTGGCATTGGAATGGTCCATCAGCATTTTATGCTCATTCCTGTATTTACCGTAGCTGAAAATGTGATGCTGGGCCAGGAATCGATTAAATTTGGCGATTTTCTCGATCGAACTGATGCTTCGAAAAAGATCTTTGAAATTTCAGAACAATTCAACCTGCCAGTTCACCCCAATGACCTGGTCAGAGATTTGCCGGTTGGTATTCAGCAAAAAGTAGAGATCATTAAACTCCTCTATCGTGAAGCGGAGATATTGATCTTCGATGAACCCACCGCTGTCCTCACTCCCCAGGAGGCAGACGAATTGTTTGCCATCATGCGCTCGCTGGCCAGCCAGGGCAAGTCGATCATTTTCATCACCCATAAGCTGCGCGAGGTACTGGAGGTGGCAGACCGCATCATGGTGATCCGGCTTGGCGCCGTGGTTGGCGAGACCGCACCCGATGGCGCCTCCAAAAACAGCCTGGCAGCGATGATGGTCGGCCGCGAAGTAAACCTCGTTGTCGATAAAAAAGTAAAAATTCCCGGTGAAGTGGTGCTAAGCGTTCAGGACCTGGTGGTGACGGATAAATTCCAGAACATCGTGGTGGATCATGTCTCACTGGATGTGCGCTCCGGAGAGATTGTTGGCATCGCCGGCGTTCAGGGTAACGGGCAAACTGAGCTGGTTGAAGCCATTACCGGCTTGCGGAAAAACTCCGGTGGTCTGATCAACCTTCTCGATGAGAATATCACCCACGCCACACCCCGCCAGATCACTGAATTGGGTTCAGCCCATGTCCCCGAAGATCGCCTGGCTGACGGACTGGTACTGCCTTTCCCCACCGCAGAAAACCTGGTTTTATGCACCTATTATAAAGAACCCTTCTCAAAAGGCGTCGTCCTGCAATATCAAACCATCCTCGAACATGCAGAACGCCTGGTCCACGACTTTGATATCCGCACACCCAGCGCGTTAACCCCTGTCAGCAACCTTTCAGGCGGCAATCAGCAAAAAGTCATTATTGCACGAGAGCTTTCCCGTCCCATCCAATTTCTGATCGCCTCTCAACCCACCCGCGGCCTGGATGTGGGCTCGATTGAATACATCCATAACCGTATCGTCAATAAACGAGACGAGGGTTGTGCCGTTCTGCTCGTTTCTCCTGAGCTGGATGAGATTATGGAACTCTCCGATAGGATTGCCGTCATGTACCGCGGAAAAATCCTGGCTGTTGTTGACAGCCGACATGTGACCAAGGAACAGATTGGCTTGATGATGGCAGGGGAAATGCCAGAAGAAGGTTTTTCAGCAAAAGAGAAACACGTTGTAGAAAGGACCTTTTAGGAGGGTGCCCTTATGAAACGTGAACCCAACAAATTTGAAGAAGCAGGCCAGGCCATCCTCCAGGAGATCAATGAGCCTGATCAGGAACAAGAACAGCATAAACGCTCGGTTTGGAGCGTGGTTTCCATCCCCCTCCTGGCGATTCTGACCGGTCTGATCATTGGGGCGATCCTCATTGCGGCAACCAGCTCAAGTGTCTACGCTGCTTTCGGTGAATCCCCCTGGAGGGGCATCGGTGCCATCTTCAGTGAAGTCTATCAAGCCTACAAAGCCTTATTCACCGGCTCAATTGGCGACCCCGTCAGGATCATCAATGCACTTCGTTCGGGCGAGGGAAGCGCAATCCGCGCCGCTTTTAATCCTTTCCTCGAAAGCCTGGTACAGGCTACGCCCTATATTTTTGCCGGTCTGGCGGTTGCATTTGGTTTTCGCAGTGGTTTGTTCAACATCGGTGTTGAAGGGCAGTTGTTCATCGGCGCTGCCTGTGCAACCTTCGTCGGCTATGCCATCAAAGGCTTGCCCTTTATCATTCACATGCCTCTGGCCTTCCTGGCAGGCGCGTTAGGCGGCGCCCTGTGGGGATTCATCCCCGGCTTGTTAAAAGCCCTTACGGGCGGGCACGAGGTGATCAACACCATTATGATGAACTACATCGCCTTCCGTCTGACCGAATGGCTCCTATCCGGTGTCATGACCCGACCCGATTCAGGTGGCATGCCCATCAGTCCTTTGATCGAGAAAAGCGCCCAGATCCCACAGTTCTTTAAATCCCCAATTCGCTTTCACCTGGGTTTTTTCATTGCTCTGGGGGTTGCCTGGTTGATTTGGTGGCTGCTGTTCAAAACCAAATGGGGTTTAAATTTCCGCACCGTGGGCGCCAACCCCCGGGCGGCAAAATACGCTGGCCTGAGCGTGCCAAAATCCTATATGCTTGCCATGGCAATTTCCGGCGCCCTGGCAGGGCTGGCAGGAGCAGTCCAGGTTCTGGCTGTCAACCGGTCCATGGCCCTCGGCTTATCTTCAGGATACGGTTTTGACAGCATCGCCCTGGCCTTAATTGGCAATAATCATCCCCTGGGCGTAGTACTGACATCGATTTTATTTGGCACTCTGCGCAACGGCGCCACCAGAATGATGGTCGTCTCCAGGATCCCGATCGACATCGTGGACGTTATGCAAGCTATCATTTTAATGTTTGTCGCAGCACCAGCCATTATCCGAAGCCTCTACCGTTTACGCAAGTCCAAAGAAGGAGAAGAAACGGTCTTTGTCAGTGGTTGGGGAGGAGGTCAATCATGACAAGCAATTCGCAAGTTATCAAACGTAAAAAAATCTTTGAGATACCGCCCGCCAGAAAACTGTTCATGGGCATTGTCGAAGTGTTGATCGCCCTGGTCATCTTGCTTGTTTTTGTGCTCAATACCGAACCACAAACGCTGACCACATTTGTGATGACCCCTGGTGGAATCGATATCGGCAAAATGGCCGACTGGGTTATTCCCACCCTGCCAACACTGATAACGCTGACCATCATCCCAGCCCTGATTGGTGTTTACCAGCTTATCCGCGGTTTTGGGCGGGCGACCAATGCGATGGTTGGGCTCAGTGGATTGTGTCTGATCTTTGGTTTTATCACCTGGCAAGCAGGGGGCTCATCGGTTAATCTTGCAGGTATGTTAACCAGCGCAGTCCTCCTGGCTGTACCCATTACCCTGGGCGCTTTCTCCGGTATTCTTTCTGAACGGGCTGGGGTGGTCAATATCGCCATTGAGGGTATGATGCTGATGGGAGCGATGATCGGAGCCCTTGTTGGTAGTATCACCAAAAACGCCTGGATTGGTTTGGTTGGCGCTCTTCTTTCGGGATTATTGCTCAGTTCAATCCATGCCGTCCTATCGATCAAGTATAAAATCAACCAGGTCATTTCGGGTACAGTCATCAATATCTTTTCGGCCGGGATGACGGCGTTTATTTCTCAGAAATACTTGCAAACCAACCAAGTCCTCAATACCCCCCCTCTGTTTACCCGCATCCCGATCCCTGGCCTGGCTAATATTCCTCTGCTTGGCCCAATGTTTTTTAACACCAATGTGTTTGTGTATATCATGTTCATTTTATTGATTGTCATACAAGTGGCGCTTTTCTCCACACGTTGGGGCTTACGCTTAAGATCCGTAGGTGAACATCCACAAGCTGCAGACACTTTGGGAATCAATGTAATCAAAACTCGGTACATGGCAGTTTTATTGAGCGGTCTGGTCGCTGGTGTGGGTGGTGCATTCTTCACCTTGGGTTCGGTGGGTCGTTTCAACGAAGGCATGACGGCCGGTAAAGGTTTCATCGGCCTGGCAGCGATGATCTTCGGCAACTGGCGCCCCTTAGGCGCCATTGGCGCTGGGTTCTTGTTCGGCTTCGCTGACGCCATCGGCTCCAAGCTTTTGCTGCTTGGCAGCGTCATCCCGCCCCAAATCATGGCCATGGCCCCCTACCTGATTACCATGATCGTCCTGGCGGGATTCATCGGCAAAGGCGATTCGCCCGCTGCCAGCGGTGAGCCCTACGAGAAAGAATAGAACTACAAGATCTTAGAATAAACCATAACCACCTGGTGAGCTTACTAGGTGGTTTTTGTTTTCTAATCAGCGGTATAATTACGCTCAATTCCACCAGAGCAAGGAGGAATTTGGCACACATTCACCCTATCTACCTTGATTACAACGCCACAACCCCATTAACCCCGGCAGTCATCGCAGCGATGCGTCCCTTCTTAGAAGAGCACTTTGGCAATCCCTCTTCAAGCCACATTTTTGGTCAAATCGCCCAAGATGCTGTAGAGAAAGCCCGGGGGCAGGTGTCAGCATTGATCGGCGCCAGCCCGGATGAGGTCATCTTCACCAGCAGCGGCACCGAAGCGAATAATATTGCGATCCAGGGGATCGCCCGGGCACACCTGACCAGGGGCAATCATATCATCACCACGGTCATTGAACACCCGGCGGTGACTGAAGTGTGCGCCTACCTGGCATCACAGGGATTTCAGATCACCACCCTGCCCGTTGATGCCTGTGGGCAGGTCTCACCCGATGACCTGGCTGCTGTCCTGACTCCTGAGACCATCCTGGTGAGCATCATGCACGCCAACAATGAAGTCGGCACCATCCAGCCGATTAAAACACTGGCTAAAATGGCCCATCAAAGCAGTGCATTATTTCACACCGATGCCGCCCAATCCGTAGGAAAGCTCCCCGTTGATGTCGATGAATTCGGTGTTGATTTGCTCTCGATTGCCGGGCACAAGCTTTACGCGCCCAAGGGCGTCGGCGCTCTTTATATCCGGAGCGGGGTCACCCTTGAAAAAATCCTTTTCGGCGCAGGTCAGGAACGCGCCCTGCGCCCGGGCACCGAAAACGTCCTCGAGATTGTCGGGCTGGGTGCAGCCGCAGAGGAAGCCGGGCAAACCCTGCCAGAACGCGTTCAACACCTCAAGGCGTTGCGCAATCGCCTGCATGCCGGACTGGAAGCAGCCCTGCCTCCTGGTATGCTGCGTCTGAATGGACACCCCGATGAACGCCTGCCAAACACCCTCAACCTCGCATTTAGAAACCATGAAGCCAACAGGGTGCTTAATAATATCTCTAAATTTGTTGCCGCCTCTGCGGGAGCCGCGTGCCATGCAGACCGCATCGTCATCTCCAGTGTACTGAAAGCCATGGGTGTTCCCCTCGAATGGGCTAAAGGAGCCCTGCGCTTCTCTGTGGGTATAATGACCTCAGCGGATGACATCGACCGCGCGGTTGAAATCATTGCCCGCACAGTCTTTACAATGGATCCAACCTGTGTTAAATAACTCGGAGAAGGTTTTATATACCACAAGAAATTTTACGTTTGCACCCCTTTTATAATCCAGGTTTGTTGATCAAGCGTTAAATAGGAAGCCTGTTCCTTCGCCTGATGGGTGTATAATCGAAAATGTGCTCAGGAAACTCCCGGTAAAAGCACCGGATATTAAATTAAGCTGAACAACCTCAAAGCATCGAAAGAGGAATTTATGTCAACCATTAGCATTTCAAATATTTCCAAACGATTTGGCGCAACACTGGCTGTGGATAATTTGAGTTTTGACGTCCACCCGGGAGAGATTTTCGGGCTGCTGGGCCCCAACGGCGCGGGTAAAACCACCTGTATCCGCATGATCCTCGATATTTTTGAACCCGATGCCGGCGAAATCGCGGTGTTGGGCGGACCTATGACCGATGACAAAAAGAATCGCATCGGCTATCTTCCAGAGGAGCGCGGCCTTTACCAGGATATTCCCCTTGATCGCTGCCTGACCTTCCTGTCGACCCTTAAAGGCATGCCTGAAAAAAGCATTGCACCAATTTTAGCGGATTACCTGAAGTTGTTTGACCTGTATGAAGTCCGCAGCAAGAAGGTTAAGGAGCTCAGCAAGGGTATGCAGCAAAAAGCGCAGCTTATCGCCACGCTGATCCACGACCCCGAACTGCTCATCATTGACGAACCCTTTGCCTCACTCGACCCAATCAACACCCGGATGGTCATGGACCTCCTGGAAGATAAACGCGATGAGGGCAAAGCCATCATCATGTCCACCCACCAGATGAACCAGGTCGAAGAACTCTGTGACCGCATCCTGCTCATTGATCATGGACACCAGGTGTTATACGGCACCCTGCAGGAAATCCAAAGCCGATTTGCCTCACAGGATATTCTTGTCACGGCACTGACGCCTTTGCCAGAATTTATCAACGGGGTTGCGGCAGTTCGACATGTGAATGGACGCACTCTGCTGGTGCTGTCAGAAGGCGCCACGCCCAACCAGGTTCTCAAACAACTGATTAACCAGGGAATAGAAATTTCCGCCTTTGAAATTGCCGTCCCACCCCTCAATGAAATCTTTATCAAGGTCGTCGGAAAACAGACGGAGGGTCAGGATGGGTAAAATCTGGCAGATTATTAAATTCGAATATATCCGGCGTGTGTCAGAAAAACAGTTCTTATTCGCATTGCTCAGTTTGCCGTTGGTTGTGGTCATCACGGTTATCGTCGTTTTTGCAATCTCTGTTTTTACCATTAATACCGATCCTATCGGCTACATCGATCGCTCGGGTTTCCTCACCGATGCCGCACCGAATGAGTTTAAGGGGAACATCTTTGATCCAGCGATAGATTTTATCCCTTATTCAGATTTAACCCGCGCCCAGAATGATCTCGAATCAGGATTAATCCAGGCGTATTATGTCATTCCGCAAACCTTCCCCGAAGTACGGGATGTTGAGTTGTTTTTCATCAAAATACCTATGGCGGAAGCTCAAAACCAGTTCATGCAATGGGTCAGGCAGAACCTCGACACCTTCAAGGCATTTGACCCGCTCGTTTTAGAAAGGCTTGAAGAAGGCAGCCTGTTTACCTTGGCGTCCCTGGATGGCAGCCGTGAAATGCAACAGGATCAATGGTTTTTATTAATCCTCCCCATCATCGCTGGAATGACTTTTATTATCGTGGTGCTGACCAGTGGAGGTTACCTTTTACAAGCCGTCGTTGAGGAAAAAGAAAACCGTACCATGGAAATCGTGATTACCTCGGTCACCCCCACACAGTTGATGGTGGGTAAAACCATTGGCAACATCAGCGTTGGGTTAACCCAATTGGCTGTCTGGCTGATATTCTCCTGGATTGGATTGTCGATCGCAGGCAGGTTCTGGCCAGCCTTAAACAATATATCCATCCCGGGTGAGATGTTCGTTGTTATGGCTTTTTTGTTCTTGCCTTCCTTTATCATGATCGCAGCGATCATGTCCACGATTGGCGCCATCGTGACCGAGATGCGCGAAGCTCAACAAATTAGCGGGGTTTTTTCCCTGTTCGTCACCATCCCTTTATATGTTATCACCCCGATGATGATGAACCCGAACGGAACTTTAGCGCTGGTCCTGAGTTTCTTCCCCCCGACTGCCCCGATCGCTGTTATGCTGCGCATGGCTTTAACCACTGTGCCAACCTGGCAGATCGTTGTTAATGTCCTGGCATTGGTGATCTTTGCGATCCTTTCAATGTGGTTGGCCGGGCACGCCTTTCGCCTGGGTATGCTGCAGTATGGCAAACGACTTTCACTCAAAGAGCTGTTCAGGAAACAGGAGGCCGCATGAAAAAGACCTGGATCGTCCTGAAAACCGAATTTATCAATACGGTCACCCGCCGGTCATTTATTCTCGCTCTGATCCTGGTGCCCCTGGTACCCGCATTGATCCTGGGCGGAATTTCCTTGTTCAGAGAAAAAGAAGCGCTGGAAATTCCCGGTATTTCCCCAAGTGAGGTTCAGGAGGGTGACCAGGTGCCCCAGGGTTATATCGACCTGGCTAACCTGGTCGTCAGCACACCGGAATGGCTCGGCGAAGAGCTGTTAATTGGGTTTGATCATGAAACGAGCGCCAGGCAAGCTGCGCTTTCAGGTGAGATCAGCGGCTATTTTGTAATTCAACCCGATTACCTGGAAAGCGGGGCGGTGCGATTTGTCAGCCAGGAATTTAACCCGCTAACCTCCCTGGATTCAACCTGGATGATCAACTCCCTCATCAAGTATAACCTTCTCGGTGGAGATCTTGGGCAGTTCGATGCCTTCTTCAACCCCTTAAAGGTTGAATATGTTGACCTTGCACCTGATGATACTGAAACCGGTATCAACATTGCCACAGACCCGATTGCCTTTTACATTCCCTATGGGATGACCATGCTGTTTTATATCCTGATCGTAACCTCCGCCAGCCTGATGATGAACAGTGTGACCAAAGAAAAAGAAAATCGGGTGATGGAAATATTGATCAGCTCAGTAAACTCGCGCCAACTTCTAACGGGAAAAATCCTTGGCCTGGGCCTGGTTGGTTTGCTTCAGTTGGTGGTCTGGTTGGGCTCTGCAATCATATTACTGCGGTTGGGCGGTACGACGCTGCAAATACCCGCCGACGTCCAGCTTTCAGTTGGGGTTCTCATTTGGGGCATCGTGTTCTTCATTTTGGGTTATTTACTCTATGGCACCATCATGGCAGGCGTGGGTGCACTGGTGGGCTCGGTCAAAGAAGCATCGCAAGCTACATTTATTGTGATCATTCCCATCCTGATCCCGTTGATGTTGGTCGGCTTTATTATCGATCAACCTAATTCATCCCTGGCTGTTGCTCTGAGCCTGATCCCTTTCACCGCGCCTAACACCATCATGACCCGAATGGCTGTCGCTCCGATCCCGCTCTGGCAACTGCTGGCCAGCATCCTCCTGACGATGGGCACCATCATCCTTCTGATTCACGCAGTTTCAGGCATGTTCAGGGCGCAGTTGCTGCTGACCGGTCAAAAATTCAGCTTTGGGTTATTCATCAAAGCCTTGCGCGGCAAACTACCTGACATCATCAAAACGTGATTTTCACGACTTTTGGCTGAAGAAGAATCCAATCAGCATGAGCGTCGTTTTTAAGTCTCACGCTGAACGGATAAGGATCCCCAGTCAATATGGAACGATTAATGAATTCATTACGTCATAGAAACAGCAATAAATTGAATGTCAAGGGTTGCTCAGACAACAACGCTGGCAACTCGTATGTTTCAATTTAATGCGGTTGAATATATAATATACTTGATGAATGGATGATTAAACAGTCAGGAGAAGCGCCATGAAAAAATCACTGTTCGTGACCATAGTCGTGTTGGTTTTATGTCTTACTTTGGTGGGATGCAATTTTCCCAAGCAAGAACCACAGGAAAACCAGGTGGACCTGCTGAATACTGCTGCAGCTCAAACCGTGCAGGCAAAACAGACTTTGATTGCTCAGCCCACTGAAGTTCCCCCAACACTGCCACCTTCGCCAACACACACACTCGATCAGTCAGAGCCAACGCTCGCGCCGACGAGTCCCCCAACCACCGTGCCAACCTCCGTGCCAACCATCGCAGCGACCAACACGCCGCAAGCCCCCTGCGACCAGGCGAGCTTTGTGTCCGAAACAATACCTGACGGTTCAGAGTTTTCGCCAGGACAGAGCTTCACCAAAACCTGGACCATCAAAAACACCGGTTCATGCACCTGGACTGCAGATTATCATGTTGTTTTCTTCAGTGGTAACGCCATGGGTGCGCTCGCGGCCAAGCCCCTCACCACCGGAACCGTTGCCCCCGGACAAACAATCCAGATCTCACTGGAGATGCAGGCACCAATTACATCCGGCACTTTCCGGGGTGATTTTAAACTACGCAATGCTGGCGGCGTCCTGTTTGGCCTTGGAGCAAAAGACGGTCCGTTCTGGGTCAAAATTAATGTGTATAGCTTGCCTTATGATTTTACCAAAAACGTGTGTGCGACGGGCGTCAAATGGACCAGCGGCGCAGGAACATTGCCCTGCCCTGGAAAATTCGACGATAATCGCGGCTGGGTTTTGGTGATTGACAAACCGACCCTGGAGAATATGGCCGTTGATGACGAGCCGGGCATGCAAGTTCATCCAGATTACGCCGATAAGGGCTGGATTCGAGGTACTTACCCAGAAATGACCCTCCCTGGCAGCACCCTTTTCAAAGCCATCATTGGTTGTTATGGAAATCAAAAATGTGATGTTAAATTCAAATTGAATGCTCGCATTGATGGCGGTGACGAACAAACCCTGGCCACCTGGCACGAAATCCAGGATGGGAAGTTCAACAAAGTGGAGCTTGACCTGAGCCATCTGGCGGGCAAGAAAGTGCAATTCATTCTGCTGGTTGATGCCAACGGCAGCCCGACCAATGACGTCTCGCTGTGGTTTGGTCCCAGGATTGAATCCAAGTAATTGCGCCGCAATGGTAACGACAAGAAAGGCCACCGCTGGTGGTCTTTTTGTCTTTTTTCAGTAATGATGCACCTGGTAACTTGACTTTTTTCACCCATCATCTAGAATAGATGATTAATCAATCCATCATCGGATCGAAGGAATGAAATTAAATGCACAAGGTAATAAAGAATCAAATTGTTGTGTTAAGCCTGATCATCTTTTTGGGGACGCTCCTCAGCGCCTGTAAGTCTGCAGAACCCAAGCTGGATATTGATGCCCAGAAAACCGGTTTTGTTCTAACCGCGGAAGCCCAGGCTTCTATGACTTCAGCCGCTCGACCCACTGCAACAGAAACGCCCATTCCGGAACCGTCTGCTACAGCCACAATTCTGCCAAGCAACACACCGATCCTTCTCCCCACCAAAACAACTGAGGGTACGACCCCTGCCATTGGCGTTGATCGAGCGCAGATCATCGCGCAGGAACCAGAAGATAACACTCATTTTTCCCCCGGTGAAACCTTCACCGCCACCTGGACCCTGGAAAATACAGGCACCAGCACCTGGACCACCCAGTATTATATTGAGCATGCCTCTGGAGAAAGTCTGGGTGCAGAAGGCAAGGTCTACGTCTGGCTGCCCGTCCCTCCTGGAACCAGCCTGGCATTAACCGTCAACATGGTTGCCCCGAATACATCCGGCAACAAGGTCTCTTACTGGAAAATGTACAACGCCAGCGGCGATGCTTTTTATGATTTCAGTGTCACCATCACTGTTGAAGAGTAAATCAGCCACCCGAGACCCCGACAACGATTGCAGGATATGCGTCGTTTAACAGAACTTAAGCACACCTTCTCTACCAAAGCGCATCAGCTTGGATTTACGCATGTCGGTATAACTCCTGCCCTCCCTGTTCCGCATTTCGACGCCTTTGAACGCTGGATCAGCGCGGGTCATCATGCCGATATGCACTATTTAGCGCGTGAAGACACGCTGGCGAAACGGGCCGATCCAAGCCTGGTTTTGGAGGGTTGCCAGCGTGTGATCTGCCTGGCGATGCCCTACACCCCACCCCAATCCTCACTCACCGCAATCACTCCGGGGTTTGGCAGAGTTTCCGCCTATGCCCGCACCGCAGACTACCACCAGGTAATCCAGAAAAAGCTGGTTGAATTGGAGGACCTCATTTGCAGCCATGCAGATGGTGCGGTGAAAATAAAATCCTATGTTGATACTGGGCCGGTGCTTGAACGCACTTTTGCCATTCAGGCCGGGTTGGGAATGGTCGGAAAAAACAGCAACCTGATCATTCCGGGAACAGGAAGCTATTTTTTCCTGGCAGTGATGCTCACCGACCTGGCATTGCCCGTTGACTCTCCCTTCACGCATGACTTATGCGGGACTTGTCGGCGTTGTATCGAAGCCTGTCCCACCTCTTGCATCCTGCCCGACCGAACCATCGATGCCAGACGCTGTATCAGCTACCTGACCATTGAAAACAAAGGGGTAATTCCGGATGTGCTCAAATGCCAGATTGGAAACTGGCTGTTTGGCTGCGATATCTGCCAGATGGTTTGCCCGCACAACATCAGGGTGCAGAATCAGCCCAACATGCTCGGTGAACCCGTGCTGCCAGAGCAAATGAATTTAACCGACATCCTGAACTGGGAGGAGGAGGATTTCAAATCTGCCACGCAAAACACCGCCCTTAACCGACCCAAACAGCGTGGGTTGGTGAGGAATGCAATTGTGGTTTTGGGTAACCAGGCTCAAGCAACCGCACTGCCGTTGTTAAAAGATTACCTCGAAAAGGAGGTACACCCCATGATCCTGGATGCTCTGCACTGGGCAATTGACCAAATTGAGCGGAACCAAACCGACGATGCGAGATCAAATGGCTGACAAACCCACGTTGATGGTCGGCACTGTGCCCATTTACGGCGACCTGATCCTGGCGCCTATGGATGGAATCACCGACCTGCCCTTCCGCGGCCTGTGCCGCCGTTTGGGTTCCGCCATGAGTGTAACCGAATTCATCAACACCCTGGATGTACTCGAACACCACCCGCGTTACCCCAAACGGCATGCCTTTGAGCCCTACCACCGACCGCTCTCGCTGCAGTTACTGGGCGATCAGCCCGAACAGATTCTACAAGCAGCACTGCAGCTCGTACCGCAAGTTCAGCCCGATATTATCGATATCAACCTCGGCTGTCAATCAAAAAATGTGGTCAGTCGCGGCGCTGGGGCAGCCTTGTTGAAAACACCCGAAGCAATTGCTGCCATCTTCAGCCTGATGAGTGAGAATTTCCCGCAACCCATCACCGCTAAGATCCGCCTGGGCTGGGACGAAGATACGCTGAACTACCTGGAGGTTGCCCAGGCTGCCCAGGAAAATGGCTGCGCCATGCTCGCTGTGCATGGTCGCACACGCAATCAGGCATTTCGCAGCCAGGCGCGCTGGGAACCTATCCGGGAGCTCAAACAGGCGCTTACCATCCCGATCATCGGAAACGGGGACGTGCGCACCGTCGCGGATATCGAGCGCATCCAATCGATCACAGGGTGTGACGCCGTCATGATTGGCCGGGCTGCTGTGGGCAACCCCTGGATCTTCAGCCACATGGACCGCCATGAAGTGCCCCCACAGACGGTTCGCACGACCATCCTCACCCATCTACAGGCTATGCTTCAGTTTTATGGCGAACGCGGGGTGATTAGTTTTCGAAAATTTCTCAAAGCTTACCTGGCGCACGAAAATATCCCCCAAGAAGCTCTGCTGTCATTGCTGAACAGCCAGGACCCATCCTTCATCATCCACTGGGTCAATGATTATTATGATCACCGTGAGTGAACCAGCCCAATTTTAATCTCTTTTTCCGCCATCTTGCACAATCTATCCCGACTGGTATAATCTAAACCTGTGACTGGTCCTGTGTCTGGTTCCGGCTGGGCGCATGGAGACCTGCAAAATATCAATACCTAAGGAGTAGCAGTGTCATGGCTTTAGAAAAGGAAGTCAAAAACGAAATTATTCAGCAATACAAACAGCATAGCGAGGATACAGGCTCGCCAGAGGTTCAAATTGCGATCCTGACCACCCGCATCAAAGGTCTCACCGAGCACCTGCGGGTCAATAAACACGATGAGAGTTCCCGCCGTGGTTTGCTCAAACTGGTCGGCCACCGACGCCGTTTACTGACCTATCTGCGCCGCAAGGATTACCACCGTTACGTGGCGCTGACCGACAGGCTTAACATCCGCAAAAAATAATTCTTCGTTTTTATTAACCACGCGAATAACACCGCAGATAAAGCAGGTTGCCATGCAAGAAGATCGTTGTAAGCAACACCAATCCTGATGGACTTTGTCTGCGGAAATAGGTTTTTAATATGCAATCCGCCGGTCGGGTATTGAAAATTGCTGAGGAGCAACGCCTCATCGGTTTTCAGTTCCTGACTGGGCGGGAAATTAGACGAAAGGGATTTACAAATGATGCAACCCAACCCAAAAATTTATCGTACAAAACTCGGTGACAAAGAAATCATCATCGAAACGGGCAAACTGGCCGGACAGGCTGGCGGGTCCGTGACCGTCCGCCAGGGCGACAGCCTCATGTTCTGCGCTGCCACCCTGGGCGGTATCCGTGAGGGGCTCGATTTCTTCCCCCTCACCGTTGAATACGAAGAACGCATGTATGCCGGTGGAAAAATTCCCGGCTCGTTCTTCCGTCGCGAAGGGCGACCCCGCGAAGACGCTATCTTGATTGCCCGCATGACCGATCGCCCAATCCGTCCCCTGTTCCCCGATGGCATGCGCAACGAGGTGCAGGTAATCCTTATGTCGCTCTCCGCAGATACCGAAAACCCCCTTGATATCCTCGGCATCAACGCCGCATCAATCGCTCTGATCATCTCTGATATTCCTTGGGCAGGGCCTATCGGCGCAGTACGCATCGGTTACGTCAACGACGAGCTGATCGTCAACCCAACCATCAAGGAGATGGAAGATTCCAGGCTGGATCTGATCGTTGCCGGCACAAAACAGGCCATTGCCATGGTCGAATGCGGCGCTATCGAGGTCTCCGAACAGGTGATGGTCGAAGCCCTGGATTTGGCGCATCGCTCCATCCAGCCCATCATTGAAATCCAGGAACAGATGGCGCGTGAAGTCGGCAAGGAAAAACGTGAGGTCGAACTGACCACCCTCGACCAGGCTTTGGTCGATCAGGTAAAACCTGCCGTTGCAGACCGTCTGCTGGAAATTCTCAGGCAGCCCTATGTTAAAGAAAACCTGTACAACGGCATCCGAGACTTGAAAGGAGCAGTGGTTGAAGAGCTGTCTGCTGAAAGGTCTGAGACCCTTGCCGAAGCAGAACTGAAAACCCTCAAAAAGAACATTGGCAACGCCTTCGAAGAGGTTGAAAAAGAGGTCATCCGCAAACGGATTCTCTCCGATCGTATCCGACCTGATGGGCGCAGTCCACAGGATGTACGCGAGATCTGGTGTGAGGTCAACACCAGCCCGCGCGCCCATGGCTCCGGCCTGTTCACCCGCGGCGAGACCCAGGTGCTCACCCTGGCCACCCTCGGCACGCCCCGCGAAGCCCAGGAACTCGATAACCTGATCCCCACGGATACCAAACGCTATATTCACCATTACAACTTCCCGCCCTATTCTACCGGTGAAACCGGACGACTGTTCCAGTCCCGCCGTGAAGTTGGTCATGGTATGCTGGCAGAGCGTGCCCTGCGCGCGGTTCTGCCGGAGGAAAAGGATTTTCCCTATACCATGCGCCTCGTCTCCGAGGTGATGTCTTCCAACGGCTCATCCTCGATGGCGTCGACCTGCGGTTCTACCCTGGCGCTGATGGATACTGGCGTGCCGATCAAACGGCCTGTCTCCGGCGTCGCCATGGGCATGATCAAAGAAGGCGATGATTATGTCATCCTGACCGATATCCTCGGTATGGAAGACCACCTGGGCGACCTGGACTTCAAGGTCACCGGGACAACTGAAGGCATTACTGCCCTGCAAATGGACATCAAGATCAGCGGGATCACCACACAAATCATGTCCGAGGCGCTTGAACAGGCTCGCAAAGCTCGGCTGCACATCCTCGACAAAATGCTGGCAGTCATCGACAAACCCCGCTCCGACATCAAAGATCACGCGCCGCGCATCGAGATCATCAAAGTGTCCGTTGAAAAAATCGGCGCAGTGATCGGCAAGGGCGGCGAGACAATCCGCAGCATCCAGGAAGAAACCGGAACTCGCATCGACATTGAAGATGACGGCACCATCTTTATCGCTTCAACCGACGGGGTCGGCTATAAGGCTGCCCGCGAACGCATCGAACGCCTCACCGAAGAGGTTAAGGTCGGTCATATCTACACCGGCAAAGTGGTACGCATCACTGAATTCGGCGCCTTTGTTGAAATTCTCCCCGGCCAGGACGGCCTGGTGCATATCTCGCAACTGGATACCAGCCATGTCAGCAAGGTAACTGATGTAGTCAAAGAAGGCGATGAAATCACCGTCATGGTCACCAATATCGACAGCCAGGGCAAGATCAGGCTCTCTCGCCAGGCGCTGCTGGAAGGCTGGACGCTGGAAGAAGCCCAATCCCACGATAGCCCGGGGAATAAAGGCGGCAGCCGCCCTCGCAGCCGTCGAAGGTAGCCGTAAAGCGGTTAGAATTAATAAAACAAGCCTGTCCTCGATATACGGGGGCAGGTTTTTTGTTTAGAAATATAAATCGAAAGGCAAATCCAATTAAGAAGCAAAGGGACTCCAGCCCACGACCTTCGCGCAGCACCCCCGAAGCGCAGCGGAGGGGGCAGGATGTGAACCCTGATGTGTGTATTATTCTTAAAACAAAATGAGCGCGGACTGCGTAGCGCTCGAACCATCGACCTTCGCGCAGCACCCCCGAAGCGCAGCGGAGGGGCCAGGATGTGAACCGTGCGCTCTAACCAGCAGCCCTCAACAGGGTCTGCGAAGCTACGCGCCCAAAATATTATAAATTTTAAAAATCTCTTTCACAAACTCGAACCATCGACCTTCGCGCAGCACCCCCGAAGCGCAGCAGAGGGGGCAGGATGTGAACCCTGATGGGTATATTATTCTTAATACAATATAGGCGCGGACTGCGCAGCGCTCGAACCATCGACCTTCGCGCAGCACCCCCGAAGCGCAGCAGAGGGGGCAGGATGTGAACCC
>Ga0172382_10002525_pt1 | contig 30388 bp, 23 predicted proteins | sample Leawel138RmetaG_FD_122245 | JGI IMG/M metagenome (GOLD analysis project Ga0172382, IMG submission 122245) | Leachate microbial communities from a municipal landfill in Southern Ontario, Canada - Leachate well 138R metaG | ecosystem: Engineered > Solid waste > Landfill > Unclassified | place...
AGAGACGTATATTGCGACGCTGCCCGGGCGCGTTACTCTCCCGGGCACAGCGAGCAGCGCCCGTGGCTGGCTGGCGGCGGGGGCGCTCGGCGCCGCCCCGGCGGCCGGAGGAGAGAGGTGGACCGCCGCACGTTCCTCAAACTCGCAGTGGGAACCGCCCCGGTCCTCTTGGGCCTGGGGGCCACAGCTGCGGCGTACTCGTTCGAGCAGCCCCGCTACAGGCGCACCGTCCGCGGGCTCGAGGAGCCGGTGCGGCTGGCTTTCCTCACGGACCTGCACCTGGGCCCCTTCATGGGCCGTCAGCAGCTCGAGGAGTGGGTCGAGGCCACGCGGCAGCTCGAACCCGACGTGGTGGTGTTCGGCGGTGATCTGGTAGACCAGGCGTACGCGGGCGACCTTAGGGAAGTGGTCGAGCTCCTGCCGCGGTTGCAGGCGCCGCTCGGCGTTTACACCGTGCTCGGAAACCATGACCGCACCAAGTACCGCAAGTTAGGCCCCCTAGAGGAGGCGTTGCAAGCGGCCGGGGTGCGGCTCCTGCGCAACGAGGGCGTAAGCCTGAGGCCGGACCTTTACCTGGCTGGCATGGACGACTGGCGCACGGGCTTCCCGGACGCAGCCAAGGCGTTGTCGGGGGCGCACAGCGGCGCGCGGGTGTTCGTGAGCCACAATCCCGACGCCATCCCGCACATGCCTGAGGGGATAGACCTGCTGCTGGCAGGGCATACGCATGGCGGGCAGGTCCGGTTGCCGCTCATCGGGCCGCTGGTCACCAGCTCCGAGTACGGGCGCCGCTTCGCGGAGGGCTGGGTCGACGCTCCTATGCCCGCGTTCGTGTCGCGCGGTCTGGGCGTGAGCATGCTGCCGTTCCGCCTCTTCTGCCCGCCCGAGCTGGTTCTGCTGGAGTTGCAGCCCGGCTGACGCCCTGCCGCGGGTATCATCGTGCCCAATGACCGAGGCCGAAGCGCGCGCCCCGGGGTCTCGGCTCGAAGGGCCGGCTGCCCCAGAAGCCGGCCGCAGGATAGATCGCCGCTACGTGCTGGCGTTCCTGATGATCACCGCGGCCCTGGCGGCTGTTGAGGGAACCATCGTGGCCACCGCCATGCCGAGCATCGTGGCGAGCCTGGGCGGCTTCGAGTACTACTCCTGGGTGTTCGCCGCTTACCTTCTCTCGCAGGCGGTGTCCACACCGATCTTCGGGCGCCTGGCCGACATCCATGGCCGCAAGCCCGTGCTCCTGATAGGCATAACCGCGTTCCTGGCGGCGTCGGTCGCGTGCGGGTTCGCCACCTCGATGCCGATGCTGGTCTTCTTCAGGCTGCTGCAGGGCCTCGGTGCTGGCAGCACCATGACCATCGTCTCCACCCTGGCTGGCGACCTGTACGAGGTGCATGAGCGGGGGCGGGTGCAGGCCTACCTGTCGAGCGTCTGGGGCGTGTCTGCCGTGCTGGGACCGCTGCTGGGCGGAGCGCTGGTCGAGCACGCCAACTGGTCGTGGATCTTCTGGTTCAACGTGCCCATAGGCGTAATCGCCATCGCCGGCCTGCGGGCGTTCCTCCACGAGGAGCCGGTCAGGCGGACCGCTCAGCTAGACCTGGTGAGCGCGGGCCTGCTGTTCGTGGCCATCGGCGCCATGATGCTCTTGTTCACGCAGGGTCCTGTCTGGGGCTGGCCCTCGAGCCTGGCGCTTGCCAGCCTGTCGGCAGTGGCCGGCTGGCGCTTCTTCACGCGGCAGCTGCGGGTGTCCGAGCCGCTCATCAGTTCCGAAACGTGGAACGACCGCCTGTTGCTACTCGCTAACGTGGTCACGCTCGGCGCTGGCATGCTCATGATCGGGCTGGTCACTTACTCACCCACCTACGTGCAGGGCGTCATGGGCTACTCGCCGACCATCGCGGGGCTCACGCTAACCGCCATGTCGTTCGGCTGGACATTGGCCTCGGCCGCCGCGGGGCGCCTGGTGGTGCCCCTGGGCCCGGCCCTTACCGGTCGGCTGGGCGGGGTGTTCGCGTTCGTTGGCGGCCTGATGTACCTGCTGCTCACGCCGGAACGGGGGCCGTTGTGGGTGGCGGCCTCTTCGGCTGTGGTGGGGCTCGGGCTCGGCTTCCTGATGACCACCACGGTGGTCACCATTCAGACGCTGGTGTCGTGGCAGCGGCGCGGCACCGCGACCGCCACCAATTTGCTCATGCGCATCCTGGGCAACTCCGTCGGTGCGGCGCTACTGGGCGGAGTGCTGAACGTTGCGCTTAAGCGGCAGGTGGCCAGCATGCCCGGCGTCGGCGACTCGGCCGCCGAGCGCGCCACTGCGCTAGCGCAAATAGAGCGTCTGCTCACCCCCGGTTACGAGGGGACGGTCGATCCTGGCCTGAACGCCCTCCTGGCAAGCGGCCTTCACGTGGCCTACATAGGCGTGTTCTCTATTGGAGTGGTGGTGCTGGTGTTGTCGTTCATGCTGCCCCGCAGCCGGAGGCTCGTATGACCGAAGAAGTCAACGTACCGGTCTGGCATGAAGATGGTTGGAGCGGGCTCGCGCCGCTGCGCGGCGCGGTCAGCGCCGACGTGTGCGTGGTGGGCCTCGGGGGGTCCGGGCTCAGCGCTGTGCACGAACTGCTGGCGCTCGGTGTCAGCGTGGTGGGTGTCGACGCGGGGCAGGTGGCTGGCGGGGCGGCGGGGCGTAACGGCGGCCTCATGTTGGCGGGCGTGGCGGCCTTCCATCACGACGCGGTGACCGAACTGGGGAGCGAGCGCGCCACCGCGCTCTACCGGCTCACCGAGCAGGCGCGCGAGCGCGAGCTGGCCGCCAGAGAACTGGGCGTCAAGCGGACCGGGTCGCTGCGCATCGCGACTGACGACGCGGAGCTGGCGGACTGCGAGGTGCAGTACCGGCAGATGACGGCCGACGGCCTGGCGGTGGAGCGGTACTCAGGGCCCGAGGGGCAGGGGCTGCTGTTCCCGCTCGACGCCACCTTCAACCCACTCAAGCGCTGCAGGGTCCTGGCGACCACCGCGGTGGCCGCTGGCGCGAGGCTGTTCGAGTATTCGCCTGTGACCGCTCTGGAACCGGGTCGAGTGGTTACCGCTGGCGGTGCCGTCAGTTGCGCCGCCGTGATCGTGGCGGTGGACGGCCGCCTCGAGCTGCTGCTACCCGAGCTGGCGGACTCCGTGAGAACCGCCCGGTTGCAGATGCTCGCAACGGAACCAACGGGCGAGCTGACCCTGCCGCTGCCGGTGTACCGGCGCTACGGTTACGAGTACTACCAGCGCACGTCTGGAGGGCGGATAGCACTTGGCGGGTTCCGCGACCGAGCTGGCGAGTCGGAATGGACCACAGAGGCTTTACCCGAGGTGGCCGTGCAGTTCAGGCTCGAGCGCTTTCTGCGCGAGGTGCTGCAGGTGCGCGCCCGGATCACGCACAGGTGGGCCGCGTCTGTGGGTTACACGCGCGGCGTGTTGCCGGTGGTTCGGCGCGTACGCGAGGGACTGTTCGCCGTGGGCGGCTACAACGGCACCGGTAACCTGGTCGGCGCCGTGGCTGGTCGGGCCGCAGCCCACACGGCCGTTGGCCGGGAGTCTGAGGCGTGGGCGTTGCTTGGGGGTAACTAGGCGCGCTCAGTAGCGCGGCCGAGGCTCGGTTCAGGCGCCTGGTGCGGGCGCCCAGATGGGCCACCTGTCCAGCTCCGCATCGAGCGCTCGCCAACCGGGCAGGTGGCGAGTCATGAGCGCTTGAAAGGCGGGGCTGTGGTTGGCGACCTCCAGGTGCGCCAGCTCGTGAACCACCACGTACTCCAGCAGCTCGGGTCGCCGCTTGGCCAGTGCCAGGTTCAGCCAGATGCGGCGGGCCCTAGGGTTGCAGCTGCCCCAGCGGCTGGTCATGCGCTTAACGTGGTAGCTGGGTGGCCTGAGGCCCATGCGCGTGGACCAGGTCTCCACCAGGGGTGGGAGTGCAGCCCGCAGCTGCTGGCGGTACCACGCCTCTAGGCGCGCTTCGCGCGCGTCCCGGTCGCAGGCGGGTGTGGCCAACAGAAGCAGTTCACCGCCGCTCAGTTTCACGCCCTTGGTGCCCCCTAGCTGAAGCTTGAGGGTGTGGGCCGCACCGCTCACGTAGTGGGTCTCGCCCGTAACGTACAGGTGGCGCTGCGGTTGCGGCAGCGCCCTGAAGCGCTGCTGGTGTGCCCGTATCCAGGCCGAGCGCTCCTCCACGGTTCTACGAACGAGACCGTGGGGGGTGCCGCGGGGCACGGTCATGCGCACCTTGCCGTCGGGCGGGTAAACCCGGAGGCTCAGCCGCTTGACGCGCTTCTCCACCAGCTCGAGTTCGATGCCGGCTATGACTTCGGTGCGCGCCGCGCGTTCGGTGGCTGGGCGCTGGTTGCCTGTCGACACGCCGGCTACTGTTACACGTGCGCGGCAACTTAGCGGGTCGCTATCTGACCACGATGGCAGCAGAGTGCATGCCCCCGGGCGCCACTGCTATCATCATTCCCACCGATGCCGCCCGGCGTCGGGTAAGCCCGAAGGAGTCGATCATTATCGACAACAACGAGAACGGCTCGAGAAACCGGTTGAGTGGTGCGCGTGGCGGCGCGGGAAGCGTGGGCGTTACGTCTCCCGTTCCGGCGTGGCACCTTCCTCAGCCCCGTAAGACGGCTACCACCGAGTTCTTCCGCATCTTCGTCAAGGCGCTTCACAGCGTGGCGGTGCTGGTTTTCGGGGTGGCGGCCTTCTACCTCATGTACTGCGGCGTCACGGGCCACCGCGATGGTTGGATGGTTGCGGCGCTCGTTGCCGTGGCGGTTGAGACGGTGGCTTACCTCAGCTTCGGCGTTAAGTGCCCCCTCACGATGCTGGCGCGCTGGCTCGGCGACGACGGCGGTCACGACTACCTGTTCGAGTGGCTGCTGGGCCGTGAGCGCATCTGGCTGGTGTCGCGTTCGCTGGCGCTGCTGGCGGCGGTGGGTGTGACCCTCATACTCATCGGCAGTTTCACGCCGCTCCTGCCCTCAAGTCGCGGCTGACGTCGCGGCGTTCACCTGTTCACGCCCCGCGGCTCACCCGCGGGGCGTTCGCTTTGGGCTACCTCCCGCAACGCAAAGCAGCTAAGAGAACTTGACATAAACACGCTCAAGTTTTATAACTAACAGCAATGGGGTCGACGGCGGGCTTCAAGGGGAAGCCCCGTCCGCGAACGCTTGTCGACCCGCGAAGGAGAACCTCATGACCCACCCAAGGTACCTGACCGCCCGCAACCGTCCGAGCCGCCGCTGGAGCTTCGAAGACGCCGACATGAACGACATGTTCGGCCAGATGGAGCGCATGCTGCAGCTGCCGCTCATGCACAGCATGTCGCAGCAGCGCGGCGCTGGCGCTGGCCGCCGCAGCTTCCCGATTGACCTCTACGAGACCTCTGACGAGGTCGTGCTGGTGATGGCAGTTCCCGGCATGCGACCGGATCAGCTGGACATCTCACTCGAAGGTCGGCAGCTGAGCATCCGCGGCACCCTGCCCGAAGCCGAGGAAGGCGCCGACGAGACCGAAGAGCGCAGCTACTGGGTGCGCAGCATCCCGCGCGGCGAGTTCCAGCGCATCGTCACCGTGCCTGCCGGGGTGGACGCCGACGCCATCCAGGCCACGGTCGATCAGGGTCTCCTGACCCTCACCCTGCCGAAGGCCACCGAAGCCAAGGCGCGCAAGATCGACGTGCAGCAGCTAGGCCAACCGGCCTGATGCCGCTCAGATGGCGGTGATGAGCCCGCCATCGACCAGCAGACTCTGACCCGTTAGGTAGCTGGCAGCGTCGCTGAGGAGGAACGCGGCCACCCGGCCGAACTCCTCGGCGCGCCCCAGCCGGCCCAAAGGGATAGTCCGCGCCGTGCCGGCGCGCACCGCCTCAACGGTGGTGCCGTCCTGCGCGGCGCGTTTCTCGTCTAGTGCGTCGAGCCGCGGGGTGACGATGCGGCCAGGGGAGAGCATGTTGAAGCGGATTCCTTCCGGGCCGAACGTGGTGGCGAGCTCGCGGAACAGCGCGTTGACTCCCGGACGGACCGAGTTCGATAGGGTGAGGCCCGGCACCGCCTGACGGATGCTCGACGAGCCGATGGCCACTACGGAGCCGCCGCCGGCCGCCCGCAGGTGCGGCAGGGCGAGCCGGACCGTGCGGACCGCGCTCATCAGCGTGAGCTCGAACGCCCCGAGCCAGTCCTCGTCGCTCAACTCCTCGAAACCGCCGGCCTTGGGGCCACCGGCGTTGATGACCACCAGGTCCAGGCCGCCCAGCGCCTCAACAGCCGCCGGCACTAGCCGTTCGAGATCCGCCCGCTGCGTCACGTCGCCACCCAGGCCGCGAACGAACCCTTCCGTAGCGCCCGCCGCCTGTGCGATCTGTGCCGCAACGTCCTCTGCGCGCTCCGCAGAACGGCTGTTGATGATCACCCTGGCGCCGTCGTTGGCCAGCGCCTGGGCTGTGGCCCTGCCCAGCCCGCTGGTGCCAGCGAGTACTAGCGCGCGCTTGTTCCTGAGTCCCAGATCCATGGCTGTCTCCTTCGGGGCTGCCGCCTAGATATTGCCCACACGCTAACAACTCGCGCTGCGCAGCGTGCCGAACCAACCCCACCGTTTCGATGTGTGAAACGATGACGTACATACGGGCGGGTTTCACGCCAAAGCGGTACCTTTCCACTTGTACTATGCGTTTCGAACCTACGAAGTCGCATTCTAGGGTTAGACTGAATACGCAAGCCGCAAGGTTTAGCGCTTCCAGACTCGATTGGAGATTCCCCCATGGCTCTAACTGAAGTACTAGTACTGATACCCGAGGAGCGGGTCGGCGACTTCTACCGCGTCGTCGGGGCGTGGATGACGGGCGGCTCGCTCGTCGAAGAAGGCGGCAGCGGCCGCGGTCGCCGCCGCGCTGCCGGTGGCGCCATGCCCGCCCTTTCGGCCAGCAGCCGCTACGCACCGCTGCACAAGCACCTGGCCGGTTTACCCAAAGACCGCAAAGAGTACGAGATGAGCTTCGACGAGATCAGCACGGTCATGGGGGCCGCTCTGCCTAAGTCGGCTCGCGACCACCGCGCGTGGTGGGCCAACACCGAGTCACACTCGCAGGCGCTAGCGTGGATCTCTGCTGGCTGGAAGGTCGACGGCGTCGACCTGGACAAGGAACTCATCCACTTCACCCGCGCCGAACGCGCCTGACGTAAAACGCGGGGCGCACCCGCGGCTCAGGACACGCGTCCGAGTCCCAGCACCTTACCGGCCTGGCCCAGCACCATCGGGGTCAGGCCGGCCGCTATTATCAGCCACCAGCCCCGCGCGTCCAGCAGTTGGATCGATAGCACCTGCCGTACAGGCTCGATAACAACGGCCAGTACCAGTAGCGCGGTGCAGCCCAGGGTGGCGGCCCAGACCCAACCGTTGCGGGTGACCTGGTTGTTGAACAGCGAACTGCCCGGGTCGCGCATGTTGAACACGTGCCACACCTGACCCAGCGCCAGAGCGAGGAACGCCACCGTCACGGCGCCCGCCTCGCCGTAAGGCTCCAGCGCGTAAACGAACGCCGCCAGCGTGCTTAGCGTCAGGAGGGCACCGTACCCGACTATGCTCCGCCAGTGCCGCCCGGCCAGCAGCGGCTCTGAGCTGGGGCGCGGGCTTCTCTCGAGGATCCGCTTGTCGCCGCGCCCGGCACCTAGCGCCAGGGCGGGGAAGACGTCCGTTATCAGGTTCAGGAACAGGATCTGTAGGGGCAGCAGCGGTAGCGGGTAGCCGATCACCCCAGAGGTGCCGATGACCAGTATCTCGCTCAGGTTGCAGGAGAGCAGGAACAGGACGAAGGCGCGGATATTGTCGAATATCACGCGGCCCTCCTTGACGGCCGCCATGATTGTGGCGAAGGCGTCGTCGAGCAGCACCATGTCCGCGGCTTCACGCGCCACCTCGGTGCCGCGCTTGCCCATCGCCACCCCGATGTCGGCGCGTCGCAGCGCCGGCGCGTCGTTCACGCCGTCGCCGGTCATGGCCACCACGCTGCCTGCCCGCTGGTGCAAGCTCACCAGGTCGAGCTTCTGCTCGGGCGCCACGCGTGCCAGCACGTTGGCGGCCAGCAGCTCGCGCTCACCCTCCGCGCCCGCCTGCAACAGGCGCCCGACGGACTTGCCGTCCAGCACGGCGGCGGCCCCCGGGACCCCGACCTGCTCGGCAACGGCGCGCGCGGTGGTGGCCTGGTCGCCGGTCGCCATGATGACCCTGATGCCAGCGTCGGCGAACTGCGCCAGCACGTCCTTGATTCCTTCCCGCGGGGGGTCAGCGAAACCGACGAGACCAACGAGCGTTAGGTCCTGGTACGGGTCCTGAACCGGCTCGGCGCCCGTGGCCGAGGCCGGGGTCAGCCGCTGCGCCAACGCCAGCACACGCAGGCCACTGGCTGCGAGGTCGCGGTTGCGCTGCAGCCACGCCTCCTTGTCCGCCTGGTCGAGGGGGGTAGCGCCGTCGCGGCCCGCGACGGCGGTGACCGCGTCCATGACCGCGCCAGGCGCCCCTTTCACGGCTATCAGGTCGTTAGCGGCGTCCCACTGGTGCAGGGTCGCCATCAGCCTCGTGTCCGGGTCGAACGCCATCTGGCGCAGTTCGGGGTGCTCGGTCAGGAGCTGCGGGCGTTCGAGCCCGGCCTGGCGCGCGGCGCCCAGGAGCGCTAGCTCCATCGGGTCGCCCACCCGCTCGTCGTCCGTCACTTGATCGTTGCCCTCCGGGGGCAACTCCGCGGTCACGCACAGAGCCGCCACCTTGAGCGCGTGCAGCATGGGCTCGTTCAGTTCGGGGTCCGCCTGCGCCTGCTGGGTGATGCGCCCCTCGGGGAGCCACAGCGTGACCACGTGCATGCGGTTCTCGGTCAGAGTGCCGGTCTTGTCCGTCAGGATGACGCTAGTGGCGCCGAGCGTCTCCACCGCAGCCAGCCGGTTGACGAGGGCGTTGCGCTGAGCCATCCGTGCCACCCCGCGCGCCAGGGTCAGCGTGGCGATGATGGGCAGCCCCTCGGGCACGGTGGCGACCGCGAGGGCGATGGCGGTCTGCAGGAGCACCAGCCAGCCCTTGCCGCTACCGATGCCCGTGAGCGTGATGAGCACGGCGACTATCAGCGTGAGCCACACCAACCGGTGTGCCAGCTCGGTCAGGCGCTTCTCGAGCGGCGTCTCGTCGTGCTCGGCGGCGCCACTGACGAGGCTGCTGATGCGCCCGAGCTCCGTGTTCATGCCGGTGGCCACTACGACCGCCTCAGCCGCCCCGCGTGAGACGGGGGTGCCCTTGAAGACCATGGCCGCCCGCTCGGGCAGCAGAGTGTCGGCTGGTAGCGCGTCCACGCTCTTGGCGACGGGCACCGACTCGCCCGTGAGGCTCGACTCGTCGACCTCCAGCTGGCTCTGCTTCAGCAGGCGTGCGTCGGCGGCCACGAGGTCGCCGCCCTCCAGCAGGAGAACGTCGCCGGGAACGAGGTCGTCGGCGACCACCCGCAGCGCGGCGCCGTCACGCCTCACGTTGGCGTGGGCCGCGCCGAGTCGCCTGAGAGCCTCCACGGACCGCACGGCGCGCAGCTCGGTCACGAAGCCGATGACGGCGTTGAGCAGCAGCACGATCATCACGGCCACCGCTTCGGGCCACTGGCCGAACAGGGCCGAAAGGGCGGCGGCGCCCGCCAGCAGCCCGACCAGCAGACCCCTGAACTGATCCACCAGGATGCTAAGCCAGCCGCGGCTTACGCTGACTTCTATGCTGTTGGGGCCGTGACGCTCGAGCCTCGCTGCCGCCTCGGCTGCGGTTAGGCCGTGCGCCGGGTCGACCGAGTGGGCTGCGGTTACTCGCTCGGGCTCCTGAGCCCATGGGGGGAGGTCGACCATAAAGGTAAGCCTAGTGTTCCTGGCCGCGCGGCGGTAGTGACTACCGACCCGTTGGGTCGCGCCACCCCGCCGCAGCGGTCTAGCGGCTAGCCTTGGGTCAGGTCAGGCGCTGCCGCCCGCTGACTCCTTGAGGCGGTCCAGGTACTGCTTGCGGAACTTCGCCACCTTGGGGGCTATGACCACCGCGCAGTAACCCTGGTTCGGGTTCCGGCGGTAGTAGTCGTCGTGGTAGGCCTCCGCTGGGTACAGCTCGGTCAGCGGCGCAAGCTCGGTGACCAGGGGAGCGGGGTAGAGCGCCTGCTGGCGCACCTCGTCCATGATCTCCAGAGCCGCCTGGCGCTGCTGTTCGTCCGTGTAGAAGATGGCCGAGCGGTACTGCGTGCCGATGTCGTTGCCCTGCCGGTCCTTGGTGGTGGGGTCATGCACTGTGAAGAACACGCGCAGCAGGTCGCGGTAGCTGACTATGGCCGGGTCGTAGGTCAGCGTCACGACCTCAGCGTGGCCGGTCGTGCCAGTGCACACCTCCTCGTAGGTGGGATCGGTCTTGTGACCGCCTGCGTAACCGGACTTCACACTGGAAACGCCGGCCAGCTGGTCGAACACAGCCTCGAGGCACCAGAAGCAGCCACCAGCCAGCGTGGCGCTGGCGCCTTCCTGCACGCCGCTCACGCCCAGTCCCTCAGGAACTCGACGAACAGCCTCACGCCGTAACCGGTGGCGCCGTGCGTCAGGTACTTCCGCTCCTTACCGGAGTCGACCATGGCCATGCCGGCCATATCGACGTGTGCCCAGGGGTAGTCGGTGAACGCCTCGAGGAACACGGCAGAGGTGCCCACGCCGCCCTGAGCTCCGCCCGTGTTCTTGAGGTCGGCGACCTTGGACTCGATGGTCTTACGGTAATCGTCGAAGAGCGGCATGTGCCAGACCGTTTCGCCGGTCGCGGTGGCCGCCGTTTCGAGTCGGGCACGCAGGGGGGCGTCGTTGCCGAAGAGCGACGCTGCGACCCCGGCGCCGATGGCCACGACGCTAGAACCTGTGAGGGTGGCGATGTCGACCACGGCCGCGGGAGCGAAGCGCTGCACGTACCACAGCGCGTCGGCCAGCGCCAGGCGACCCTCGGCGTCGGTGCTCAGCACCTCGATCGAGAGGCCGTTACCGGCCACCAGCACGTCAGAGGGCCTGAAGGCCGCACCGTCGGGCATGTTCTCTACACAGGTGCAGACGCCCAGCACGCGCACCGGCAGGTCCAGCTCGGCGATGGCCTGCATGGTGCCCAGAACGGCGGCCGCTCCCGCCATGTCGTTCTTCATGGGGATCATGCCGTCGCGCGACTTGAGCGACAGTCCGCCGGTATCGAACGTGACCCCTTTGCCCACCAGGGCTATGAGCGGCAGATCGGTGCGCTCCTTGTTGTGCTCCAGCTGCACGAAGGCGGGTTCGTTGCGGCTGCCCTGTGCGACGGCCAGGAAGGCGCCCATGCCTTGCTCGGCTGCCCAGTCGCGGTCGCCAACGAACAGCTCGAGAGCGCTTTCAGAAGCCAACTTGCGCGCGGTTTCCACCATGTAGTCGGGGTTGACCACGTTGGCGGGCAGGTTCACGAGGTCGCGCGCCAGCGCCACACCGCGCGCTACCGCGCGTGCCGCCCTGGCGCCGGCTTCCACCTCCGCCAGCTTCGCCTCTGTTACCTCTGCCAGCGTTATAGATTCCACCCGCTTGGCTAGAGCGGCGTCCTTGCGCCAGCCGCCGAAGCCGTAGCTGGCCAGCAGCGCGCCCTCCAGGGTGGCCTGGGCCGCTTCCTCAGTGGGGAAGCCGCCGATGCCGGCCCCGTGCACCACGGTGGCCAGCTTCGAGGTGCCGAGCTCACGGGCCCGCGTGGCGGCCGCGGCGGAGGCTCGGCGCGCGGCCTCCATGTCGAACTCGTTGTGCTCTCCCAGGCCGACAACGAGGACCCGCCGCGCGGGCAGCTTGCCGCCGCTATACAGCACGGCCACCTCACCGAGCTTGCCGGTTAGGTCGCCGCCCTCGATCAACTGGGTCACGGCGCCGTCCAGGCGGCTGTCCACCGCGCCAGTGGCCCCGCCGGGCGCGGTTACGCCCAGGAAGAGGTTGACCACTATGGTGTCGGCGTCGACCTCCGTGATGTCCGCGTTTACGACGTCGCTCGTGGCAAGGCTCTGCAGGCCTGTGAACGGTTTGGTGGGGACTTCGCGTGTCTCTGACATAGCTCTCTCCTAGCGGCGCGTGAGCCGCAACCCGAACATGCTACCGCTCGTTACGGACTTCCTGGGTCCGGTGATGAGCGCCCAGTTGCTTAGTGTCGAAAACGGGGCAGAGCGTCTCTCAATCTGATATATTGCCAGTTGCCTATATTGCGTTGCGCGTGCGGCGCGGTCCGAATCACAACACGCAGCGGGCGAAGTGGGGCGCCTGCCAGCTCAGTTCCAGGAGGGCGCAATGTCCACCAACCAGTACGTCATTAAGTCGGCCCAGCGGACCCTCGAGGTGCTCATGCAGTTCGCCGCCTTCCCACACACTTACGGTCTCGCCGAACTGCAGCAGTCGACCGGCCTCGAGAAGAACCAGTTGTACCGCTCGCTCAAGACGCTGGAGGCGGCGGGTTACCTGAAGGCCGATGGCGCGGGGCGTTACAGCGTGACCGAGATGGTCAGGGGCCTCGTACCGGCCCTGCCCGCTGCGCCAGGCAAGGTCACCACCAGGGCGCGGCGCTCACGCCGCCAGCAGGCACAGGTGCATAAGGCCATGGCCACCGACTGACGCCAAGCGCTCAGTCGCGGCGGTCCAGCAGGTCACGCAGCCCATCTGACAGGAACTGGAACGACAGCGAAGCGGCGGCCAGGAACAGGCCCGGTCCGACCGCAGCCCATGGCTGGCGCGTCAGGTAGCTGCGTGCGTCCTGAAGCACGTTGCCCCAGCTAGGGGTGGGCAGAGGCACGCCGAGACCCAGGTACGACAGCGACGCTTCGACCAACAGGAAGGTGGCCGCGGTGCTGGCCCCCTGCACTGCGAGGCTACCTAGGAAGTTCGGCACCGCGTGGCGCCACAGCTGCCTTACGCGGGTCGCGCCCAGGGCGCGCGCGGCGGTCACGTACTCCGACTTGAGCTCAGCACGCGCGAAGGCGCGTGTGAGCCGGAAGTAAATGGGCGAGCCGGCCACCCCCATCGCCAACACCGTCTGCAGCGAGCCGCCCCCCAGGATGGCTACCACGAGCAAGATGAGCAAGAAGCCAGGGAAAGCCAGCAGCGCGTCGAAGAAGCGCGAGAGCACCGTGTCGGTGAGCCCGCCGATGCCTGCCGCCAGCAGGCCCAGCACGCCGCCCAGCGCCATCGTCAGCGCGGTCGCGGCCAGGGCAATGGTCAACGAGACGCGGCCGCCCGCCAGGGAGCGCGAGAGCACGTCACGACCCAGCCCGTCGGTACCCAGCGGGTGCTCGCCGCTGACTCCCGCGTAGAGGTTGCGGTAGTTGGGCGCCAGCGGGTCGTGCGGCGATAACCACATGGCTAGAACGGCAGAGCCCGCCACCAGCACGAAGAGGGCGAGGCCGATCCAGGCGCGGCTCATGTTGGCGCCCGTAGCCGCGGGTCGGCTACCAACTGCAGCATGTCGGCCAGCCAGTTGACTAGCACGTAGACGGTTACGGCCAGGATGGTGACGCCCTGCACCACCGGGTAGTCGCGCGCCGAGATGCCGCCGAGGATGGTTAGGCCCAGTCCCGGCAGGCCGAACACCTGCTCGACCACGATCGTGCCCGTCAGCAGGCCGCCCAGCTCTAGAGCCAGCAGCGGCAGAACGCCGGGTAGCGCGTTGCTGGCGATATGCCGCCCCACAGCGGCGGGCAGGAGGCCCTTGCTGCGGGCGGTCCTAACGTAATCGGAGCGCCGCTCCTCCAGCACGCGCGCCCGAGCGAGGCGCGCCAGTTGCGCCGCCCGCGGGATGGCGAGCGTGACGGCGGGCAGGATGAGGTTCCAGCTCGACGCCAGCGTGAGGCCGCTAGGCGGCAGGCCGAGCACCGGGAACCAGCCCAGGTTCACGGCGAACAGCAATATCAGCAGGAACCCGAACCAGAACTCGGGTATTGCCAAAGCCACCGTGGTGAATAGAAGGGTGGCCCGGTCTGCGGGACCGCCGGGCCGCAACCCGGCCAGAACCCCTAGCCCGAGCCCCAGCACGAGCGAGAGCAGGAACGCCATGCCCGCCAGCGTGAGCGTGACGGGCAGGCGTTCGATAAGCACGTTGGTTACGGGCCGGCGTTCCCTGAGCGAGTCACCCAGATCCGCCTGCAGCAGGCCGCCGAAGTAGGCGGCGTACTGGGCAGGCACCGAGCGTGCCAGTCCGATGCGCTCGCGCAGCGTCTGCACCTGCTCTTCGGTGGCGTCGAGCCCGCCCATGATGGTGGCCGCGTCGCCTGGCAGTGCGCGCACGGCGAAGAACACCAGCGTCAGCACCGCCCAGAGGGTGACGACGAAGGAGACTCCCTGCGTCAGGAGGTAGCGCGGCAAGCGGCCCGCTCCGACCTACTCGAAGCGAGCCTCGCGGAAGTCGTAGCTGTCGAGAAGCGGCGTCATCCAGAAGCCGGCCACGTTGGTCTGGCGGGCGTACACGCGGTCAGGCGTGCCGAAGAAGATGAAGGGCGCGGCCTCGTGAATGCGTTCCAGCGCTTCCGTGTACAGCGCCTGGCGCGCAGCGTGATCGGGTGTGATGTTGGCGGTGGCGATCAGGCCCACGAGCTTGGGGTCGTCGAGGCCGGTGTAGTTAGTGCGCGGATCGCCGAGCCCGGTGAGGCGGCCCGAGGGGTCGAGCTTGCCCGTGTGGCCCACCACCGTGATGTCGAAGTTGCGGGGGCCGCCGTAGGTGTCGGACAGCCACACGCCCCACTCGACGATGCGGATCCGGGCGTCCAGACCCAGGTCGCGCAGGTAATCCTGCACGATCTGACCCGCCTGGATATGCGCTTCGTACGGTTGCGGCAGCACCAGGTCGAGGGTGTAACCCTGCGGGACCCCGGCCTCGCGGAGGAGCGCGCGGGCGGTCTCCAGGTCGTAGGCGAACGGCTGCACCGACTCGGGGTACCAGGGGCTGCCGGCCTCCATGAAGGTGCCGACCTGCGAACCGCCGTTGTACGCCACTTCCATAACGATGGCGGTATCGACCCCCAGGTTGAGCGCCTGGCGCACCCGAGCGTCAGAGAGGTACTCGCGGCGCGTGTTGATGCCGGCCACCAGCACCAGGCCGGACGGTTCACGCACCAGGGTCAGGCTCGGGTTGGCCTCGACCACTGGCTGGTCCGCCGCGGCCACGGTGTCGACCACGTCGAACTCGCCGGTGAGTAGACCCTGCAACTGAACGGCGCTGTCGGTGACGAAGCGGATCACCACCTGCTCGACCTGCGGCGCGCCTTGGTAGTAGTCGGGGTTGGCGGCGAGCGTGATGGCGTTGTCGCGCGTCCAGCCAACGAAGCTGAACGGCCCGGTGCCCACGGGCTGGTTGCCGAAGTCGTGACCCTCAGCGAGCTTCTCGCTGGGCAGAATGGCGCCCCAGCCAGAAGCGAGGCTAGAGAGCAGCGCGGGTTGCGGCTCGGAGAGGGTCACCACCACCGTGCGGTCGCTCTGGGCCGCAACGCTGACGATGCCCTGGAACTCGACCCGCTTGGGCGAAGCGGTCTCTTCCGCGCGTATGCGGTCAAGCGTGGCCACCACGTCTGCCGCGTCCAGCGCCGTGCCGTCGTGGAAGGTCGCCTCGACCAGTTCGAAGGTGTACGTGAGCCCGTCAGGGCTGACAGCGTACGAAGCGGCCAGCGCCGGCACGAGGTTCCCGGCGCGGTCGACTTCGATCAGGGTGTCGTAAATGGACTTGCTGACCTGGAAAGCGGCGGTGGCGGCCGTGACCTGCGGGTCGAGCGTGTCGGGTTGCGCCGCCATGGCCATGGTCAGCGTCTGCGCCAGCGCCGCGCCGCCCGTGAGCGGCAAGAGGAGAACAAGTGTGAGGAGAGCGTGCTTACGGATGATGCGCCAAGGTTGCATGTTTCCTCCTACCGGACGGTAGACCGGGGCTTCCGACGCGCGCCCTTCGGGTGGTGGGCCACGCCGGACGTTTCGTTACAGATGTTACCGGCCTCGGCCCTGCGCTGTGGTCAGTGCACGGTCAGGTCGCTTCAGCGATCCTTCGCCCTCGAGTACGGACGGGTTCGCCGGTTCGCCTGAGGTCAGGCGGTTCGGCCACTGAACTCGCCTCAGTTCGCTTGTAAGTATTGTCACAAGTCCGCGTAAGAGTCCCGTCACGAAACGCGGACTACCATCAGCGCACTATGAGTTCATGGGCGAGGCGTATGACACCTCTTCTGCTCTGGTTCGGTTTCCTGGCCGGCTACGAACACCTTTACGCTTGGGTGGGTGCGTACGCGCCGCTGGTCGGACTGTTCCCTGTAGCAGTAACGGGTTGGGCTTGGGGAGCCTGGGCGGGCCTCATCGGAGGGCTGGTCGGCTACGTACTTATGCAACTGCGCGCGTTCGGCATCGGGGTCGCACCCTGGGGCAGTGAGGGACTGAGCAGCGTGAACCACGCCTTCGCTCTCCTCACGTACGCCGGCGTCGGCAGCGTGGTGGGCTGGCTGCAGTACCTCTCAAAGAACCTGCGGCATGAGCGCTCGATCTCGCAGAGGGCGCAGATCGACCCACTAACGGGCGCACTCACCAGAGCCACGTTCGAAGAGAAGCTGCGCGCGGAACTGGCCAGCGCTGAGGAGAACGGCCACGGCCTGGCGCTCCTCTTCGTGGACCTCGACCGCTTCAAGTTCGTCAACGACACCTTCGGGCACGACATCGGCGACAAGCTCCTGCGTGAAGTCGGCCGAGTGCTGCGCAGCAACGTGCGCGCCAACGACATCGTCGGCCGCGTGGGAGGCGACGAGTTCATGGTCGCCCTGCTAGGCGTGACCGACGAGGACGCTGCTGGCCAGGTGGCCCGCAGCCTCGTGCGCGAACTCAGCGCCCCCATCGCCGTCGACGAACGCGAACTGCAGGTGTCGGCCAGCATCGGCATCAGCCTCTACCCGCGTGACGGCTCCAACGCCGACGAGCTTCTGCATAGCGCCGACGCCGCCATGTACCAGGTCAAGGAGGGCGGCAAGAACGCCTACCACTTCTCCACGCTAGAGGTGCGCACCCGCCTCAGCCGCCGCTTGGAACTCGAGCGCATGCTGCGGCGCGCCCTGGCCGACAACCAGTTCGAGATCGTTTACCAGCCGCAGGTACGCCTGGACGACAGCTCACTCATCGGCTTCGAGGCGCTTCTGCGCTGGCGCAGCCCAGAGCTGGGCATGGTGTCGCCCTCCGAGTTCATCCCTGTAGCCGAGGAGGCCGGCCTCATAGGACCTATCGGCCACTGGACGCTGCGCGAGAGCGCCCTGCAGCTGCAGGCCTGGCAGCGTCAAGGCATGCTGCCCATTCGCATGTCGGTCAACGTGTCAACCCTGCAGTTCCACCAGGCCACCTTCGTAGAGACCGTGCGCGGAGCGCTTAACGACTCGGGGATCGACCCCAGCCTGCTGGAGATCGAGGTCACCGAAAGCGTGTTGGTTCGCGACCACAACCTCGCCGTGCGCACGCTCTTCAGGCTCGAGCGCCTGGGAGTCCGCACCGCGCTTGACGACTTCGGCACCGGCTACAGCTCTCTTGCGTACCTGCAGCGCCTGCCCATCAGCACGCTCAAGATCGACCGCTCGTTCGTGAAGGGCCTCGTGCCGCCTTCAAGCACTCACTCCGCCAGCGGCAGTGGCAGCGCGTCGGGGCAACACACCGCGGGTGGTCGTCGTTACGCCGGAGGCTCGTCGCAGCGCGACGCGATCATCAGCGGCGTCTCCGAGGCAGACTTGAGCGGCACCCTACCGATCGTGGAGGCCATCTGCGCGATGGCGCACAAGCTCAACAAGCAGGTCATAGCCGAGGGCGTGGAAACCGCCTACCAGCGCGACTACCTACGGCGCCTCGGCGTCGACAGCGCGCAGGGTTACTTCTTCTCGCGGCCGCTGCAGCCCCTGCAGGCCGAGGAGCTCCTGCGGCGAGTAACGGTGGAAGCCAAGAGCACCGAGAAACGCGAAGAAGAGGCAGCTGCCAGGAGACAGGTGACCCCGCCCGCGAAAGCCGCGGAGCGTGGCCGCCAGCCCACCTCGCCGGGTCACCGTGCGCGTCCGGAACGGGCAAGCCACTCGCAGCTGCAAGTCAACCTGCCGCCCCCGGCGGAGCCCGCCGAGAAGTCGGCACTGGACGACCTGCTGCTGTGGGAGCGCTGAGCCGCTCGCGGCGCCACCAGCTGACGCGCCAACTACTGACCAGGGCGCTCTAACGTGATAGACTCTCTTTTCGCAGGCTGAGGGGCCAGGGCGCCCGAAGGGGCCCGGCCGCAAACCTAGGCCCGGCGAGTAGGTGACCGACGTTCTATTGTCGTGACCGAACCGGAACAGACGACCGGCGGCCGCTAAGGGGCCGTGTGCCGGTGCGTCTCTCTTTTCGCGTAAACCAGATCGATTCGCTGTCTCCAGCGTACGGGGCGAGCTCAGGAGGTAACGGTGGCCGAGGCCAAGAAACCAGCTAGCAAGAAGACGCCTGCCAAGAAGGCGGGCTCCACGAAAGCCGAGGCCGCGTCGGCGCCGAAGACGGCGAGCAAGGCCGCCGCCAAGCCGGCAACCAAGACCGCTGCTAAGGCGCCCGCCAAAGCCGTAACCAAGGCGGCTACCAAGCCGGCAACCAAGCCAGCTACCAAGGCGGCTACCAAGCCCGCCGCCAAGGCCGCCGCCAAGAAGGCGGCCAAGCCGTCAAGCAACGGCGCGACCAAGGCGGCAGCTAAGACGGCTACCAAGACCGCTACCAAGACGGCCACCAAGACGGCGACTAAGCCGGCTACCAAGGCGGCTACCAAGCCCGCGTCTAAGGCCCCAGCCGCCTCAGCGAGCAAGGCTGCCGCGAAGGCGCCCGCCAAGACCGCGGCCAAGGCTCCAGCTAAGGCGTCGACCAAGACGTCGACCAAGGCTGCAGCTAAGCCCGCCGCGACCAAGACGGCCACGAAGAGCGCCAAGACAACCGAGGCTGCCGCTACGAGCAAGGCCGCCAAGTCCGCGGCCGCCAAGCCGAAGGCCGGCACTGCCTCCGCCGAGCAAGCGCCCGCCGCCAAGAGCAAGGCTGGCGAGAAGGCCGCCCCCAAGAAGGCCGCTGCTAAGAAGGCCGCCACGAAGCAGGCCCAGGACGACGCGCAGGTCGAGGGCCTGGCCGCTCACCCCTGGCTGGGGGCCGACGCCATCACCAAGCTCCTGGCGCGCGGCCATGACGCCGGCGGGCAGCTCGACACGGAAGAGATCTCCGACGCGTTCCGGCGCGCAACTCAGAGCGCCGGACTGGATCCTGAGGAGCAGAACTTCGAGGAGTTGATGGAGCTCCTCGAGAAGAACAGCATCACGGTTGCCGACCTGGCCGACGACGAGATGCTCGAAGAGGACGAGCTCGACGAGGACGAGCTCGCCGACGACGAGGACGGCGAGCTGGACCGCGAGGAGCTCGAGGCGCGCGCAGAGGCCCTAGCCGACGCCCGCGTGAAGACCAACGATCCCGTCAGGCAGTACCTGCAGGAAATCGGCCGCGTGAAGCTCCTCACCCTTGAGGAGGAGATCGACCTCGCCCGCCGCATCGAATCCGGGGAGGAGGCGCGCGCCCGGCTCGACGAGCAGGGCTCCGAGCTCGATGACCGCTCGCGCCGCAGCCTGCAGCGCGTAGTCGAGGACGGCGACCTCGCCCGCCAGCACCTCATCGAGGCCAACCTGCGCCTGGTGGTCAGCATCGCCAAGAAGTACAACGGCCGCGGCATGAGCTTCCTCGACCTCATCCAAGAGGGCAACCAGGGCCTCATCCGCGCGGTCGAGAAGTTCGAGTACCGCCGCCGCTACAAGTTCTCCACCTACGCCACCTGGTGGATCAGGCAGGCCATCAACCGCGCCATCGCCGACCAGTCGCGCACAATTCGCATCCCGGTGCACATGGTGGAGACCATCAACAAGCTCACGCGCGCCAGCCGCCGCCTGCAGCAGGAACTATCGCGCGAACCGACGTTCGCCGAGATCGCCGACGCCATGGGGCCCGACTGGAACGCCGAGAAGGTGGAGGAGGCGTTCAAGCTCACCCGCGAACCGTTCAGCCTCGAGACCCCCATCGGCGACGAGGAAGACTCGTTCTACGGCGACTTCATCCCCGACGAGAACATCGAGTCGCCCGTGGACGAGGCCTCCAAGAACATCCTCTCCGAGGAGCTGGAGGAGGCGCTCGGCAAGCTGAACGAGCGCGAGGCCATGGTGCTCAAGCTCCGCAAGGGCCTGGTCGACGGCCGCGAGCACACGCTCGAGGAAGTTGGCAGCCACTTCGGCGTAACGCGTGAGCGCATCCGGCAGATCGAGAACAAGGCGCTGCGCAAGCTCAAGTACCACGAGAGCCGAACCCGCAAGCTGCGCGATTTCCTGGACTGATTCCTAGTCCGTAAGTTAATGGCGCTGGGACTACCGCCGATCACCGTCAAGGGGTCGGCGGTTTTCCATGGAACTCGCCAACGTGCTGCATGGCGGTCGCCTACGCCGCCGCACACCACTAGTTCATGTTCGGAGTTTTGGCAAGTGCAGGAGAGACACGAACAACGCCGGACACTGACTATCATGGTAGGTAGGCAGGTCCGTGCGTGAGCCGGATCGCTGCAGTAAGGCTTAGTTGGGTACGTCTTTCCGTCGATGCTGCTGACCGTAAGGCGACCCGGTTCCAGTAAGTGATCAGGAGGATCCATATGAGAAACGTATTCCGTGTCGTACTCGCCGCTCTTCTCATCGGTGGCGCAGTGCAAGCACAACAGGCGTGGCCGGATCTATCGGGCCAGTCCGTGCGCGTTGCTGGCGTTTGGTCCGGCGACGAGCAGGCCAACTTCACCGCGGTCCTGAACGAGTTCGCTACCCTCACGGGCGCCACCGTGGAGTTCTTCTCCACCGGTAACGACATCGCGACCGTGGTCGGTACGCAGCTCGAAGGCGGCTCGCCGCCCGACATCGCCCTCCTGCCGCAGCCCGGCCTGCTGGTCGAGTTCGCCAACCGAGGCGCGCTGGTGAACATCGAGGACTCCGTCGGCGACCTCGTCGACGAGTACTACGCCCAGGCGTGGCGCGACTTGGGTAGCGTGAACGGCGACCTGTACGGCGTGTGGTTCAAGGCCGCCAACAAGTCGCTGCTCTGGTACAACGCCGACATCCTGGCCGCCGCTGGCGTCGAGGCGCCCACCACGTGGGACGAGTTCGTCGTGGCCGCCCAGACCGTTTACGACTCCGGTGTGACCCCCATCTCCGTCGCCGGTGGCGACGGTTGGACCCTCACCGACTGGTTCGAAAACGTGCACCTGCGCTCCGCTGGTGCCGACATGTACGACCAGCTCACCAACCACCAGATCTCGTGGACCGACGACAGCGTCAAGGAAGCCCTCGGCTACCTTGCCCAGATCTGGCAGCACGACTGGCTGGCCAACGGCCTGCAGGGCACGCTCGAAGCTGGCTTCCCGGTCGGCACCGTGCAGCCCTTCCTGGATAACCCCACGGCCGCCTTCGCTTACGGCGCCGACTTCTCTGCCGGCGTCATCGCCGCCGACACCAACGCCGAACTCGGCACCACCGCCCGCTTCGTGGCCTTCCCGTCCGTAGCCGGCTCCGGTCCCGCGGTCGTTGGCGGTGGCGACGTAGCCGTGCAGTTCACCGACAACGAAGCCGCCACGCAGCTCATGCGCTTCCTCGCCACCCCGGCCGCCGCCGAGGTCTGGGCCGCGCTGGGTGGGTACACCTCGCCCAACCAGGGTGTCGACGTCTCCGTCTACCCTGACGAGGTACTCCAGCAGTCCGCAACGGCCCTGCAGCAGGCCGAGGTGTTCCGCTTCGACATGTCCGACCTGCAGCCCGCCGCCTTCGGTGGCACCAGTGGTCAGGGCATGTGGGGCCTGCTCGTGGAGTTCCTCCAGAGCCACGACGTCGACGGCATCGCGTTCCAGCTCGAGTCGGAAGCGTCCGCCGCGTTCCAGTAAGGGGTAAACTCGCCTAAGTGGCGACGGCAGTAAAAGACAACCGCGCGCCCCGCGCTAACAAGACGGGGCGCGCGGTTGTGCTTTTTCTGAAGGTCAGCGCCTTCCTGGGGCCGGCCCTGATAATCCTCGGGGCGCTACTCGTGTACCCGATAATCTTCACCGGCGTGCGCAGCACGTTCGACGCGTCCGGCAACAACTTCGTAGGGCTGGCCAACTACGAACAGATCTTCACCCAGCCGCGCACGCTCATCGCGGTGCGCAATAACCTCATCTGGGTGCTGGTTGTGCCGCCCATAATCACCGCGCTCGGCCTTATCTTCGCCGTGCTCTCCAACCGGCTACCGTGGCGCTCCGCCTTCCGCATGGCGATCTTCATGCCGCTGGTGGTAAGCGGACTGGCGGCCGGCGTCACTTTCCGCTTCCTGTTCGCGGCCAGCCCCGAGGTCGGCACCGCCAACGCCATGGTGCGCAGCGTGGCACATATCTTCCAACCGCCCGGCGAGTACCCCACCGCGCGCGCCTCACGCGAGGCGCCGCTAGAGGCGCTCGAAGGGGGCGGCTTCCAATCGACCATCAGCGTCACCGCCGGCGACACCATCTACCTGGGCCTGGTCGGCGTGCAAGCCAACGCGCTGCCTCAAGAAGCCCAGGCCGCCCTGGCGCCAGCGGCCACGCCCGGCAGCGTGGCGGGCGTGGTGTGGCTCGACTTCTCGCCTGGCGGCACGGTCGGAGAGATCGACCCGGCCGAGAGGGGCATGCCTAACGTGCCGGTGCGACTCATGAGCGACGACCAAGTGGTTGCCAGAACGCTCACCGACGAGTCGGGCCGCTTCTCGTTCGACGTGCAGTCGGGCGCCCAGCACAGGGTGCAGCTGGCCGCCTCGGCGTTCAGAGCGCCGCACCCCGGCATAGCCTGGCTCGGGCCCACGTTCATCACGATCGCTATCATGATCGGTTACATCTGGATGCAGACCGGCTTCGCGGTCGTCATCATCGGGGCTGGCCTGTCGAGCCTCGACCGCGAATTGCAGGAGGCCGCGCGAACCGACGGCGCCACCGAACTGCAGGTGTTCCGGCACGTGACCGTGCCGGTGCTCATGCCGATCCTCATGGTGGTGCTGGTGACCACCGTCATCAACGTCCTCAAGATCTTCGACCTGGTCTACATCATCGCGCCCGAGTCCATGCAGCCCTACGCCAACGTGCTGGCGCTCGAGATGTGGCGCGCCTCGTTCGGTGGCGCCAGGGACTTCGGGCTGGGCAGCGCCCTCGCCATGCTGCTGCTGATAATGATCATCCCCGCCATGCTCTTCAACATTCGCAACTTCAGGAGGAGCGGATGACGCGCCTAGCCCGGTTCGTGTCCACAGGCGCCATGCAGATAGTGCTCATGGCCATCGCCCTGTTCTGGCTCCTGCCCGTCTTCGTACTGTTCATACAGTCGCTGCGTTCCTCCGGCGAGATAGCCAACAGCGGCTGGTGGACGGCGCTGGCCAACCCCAGCAGCCTCATGGTCGACAACTACCGCGCCCTGCTCGAGAACCCCGACATCATCAGATCGTTCTGGAACACCGTCTACATCACGGTCCCCACCACGATCCTCGTGGTGGCGATCGCCGCCGGCGCCGCCTACGCGCTGTCGTGGATCAAGTTCCGCGGCCGCGACACGCTGCTCCTTATCGTGGTCGGCCTGCTGGTGGTGCCACTGCAGATCGCGCTCATACCGCTAGCCAGGCTGTTCGGCGACCTGGGTCTCTTCGGCACGATCCCCGGAGTGGTGCTCTTCCACGTCGGGTTCGGCCTGCCGTTCGCCATCTTCCTGCTGCGCAACTTCTTCGTGGGCGTGCCACGCGAACTGTTCGAGTCTGCCCGCGTGGACGGCGCTAACGACCTGATCATCTTTGCCCGCATCCTCATCCCGCTGGCGCTGCCCGCTATAGCATCGCTGACCATCTTCCAGTTTCTGTGGGTGTGGAACGATCTGCTGATCGCCATGGTGTTCGCCGACCCGGCCTCCGCGCCGCTGACCGCCGCCATCCAGCGCCAAACGCGCGCCTTCGGCCAGAACGTCGACGTCATCGCGCCAGGCGCCTTCCTGCAGATGGTCGTGCCACTGTTCGTGTTCTTCGCGTTCCAGCGCTACTTCGTGCAGGGCATCCTCGGCGGCGCCGTCAAGGGCTGAACCGCAGAGGCGCTGACTACAGGCTCACGGACACCGGCTCGGGGCCGGACAGCCGCAGCGGCTTACCCCTGACCTCGAAGCTCGCCTCAGCACCCTCCAGCAGCTCGAAGCGCGCCTCGCTGTGACTGATGTGGGCCCGTACCTTGGCTCCCCGAGTGCGGACCACGAACGCCAGCGAGCGCCAGGCGGCCGGAAGGCGCGGATCGAACCGCAGCACGCCGCCGTCCTCCCGAACGCCCCCGAAGCCCGCGACCACCGCCTGCCAGGTACCCCCGGCCGACGCCACATGCACGCCGTCAGCCGTGTTGGCGTGAAGGTCAGCCAGGTCGGTATAGAGCATCTGCTCGAAGTGCGTTAGCGCCAGTTCGGCGTGGCCCACCTCAGCCGCCACGATGCTCTGCACGGCGGCCGACAGCGATGAATCGCCGGTCGTGAGCGGGTCGTAGTAATCGAAATCCGCCCGCTTCTGCGGCAGCGTGAACAGGCCCGACTGCAGGTACAGCGCCAAGACGAGGTCGGTCTGTTTGAGCACCTGGTGACGGTAGATGACGAGCGGATGGAAGTGAAGCAGCAGCGGGCGCTTGCTGGCTGGGGTTCCCTCGAAGTCCCAGCGCTCACGCTCGAGCCAGCGGGCGTCCTGCATGTGAACACCCAGCTCCTCGTCGTACGGCAGCGCCATGGCCTCAGCGGCGCGGCGCCACTCCGCCGGCTCACCTGCCTGGATGCTCAGCCTGCTGACCAGGCCCTCGTGCGCACTAGGGGAGCCGCGCTCCAACTGGGCAAGGGCGTCCGCTGCGAACCTCAGGTTGAACGCCGCCATGACGTTGGTGTAGAAGTTGTCGTCTACCACCGCGCTGTACTCGTCCGGGCCCGTGACCCCGTTGATGTGGAACTGTCCCGTACGCGCCTTGAAGAACCCCAGCGAAAGCCAGAGCCGCGCCGTTTCGACCAGCATCTCCACGCCGTGCGCCGCCATGAACTCCTCGTCACCCGTGGCGTGCAAGTAGCGCGCGATGGCGTAAGCCACGTCGGCGTTGATGTGGTACTGCGCCGTGCCCGCCGGGTAGTAGGCGGAGGCCTCCTCACCGTTGATGGTGCGCCACGGGAACAGTGCGCCGGCTTCCGACATGGTGGCCGCGCGGCGCCTGGCGGCGGGCAGCATGCCGTAACGCAACAGCAGCGCGTTGCGCGCCATCTCGGGCCGGGAGTGAATGAGGAAGGGCAGGACGTAGATCTCGGTGTCCCAGAAGTAGTGTCCCGAGTAGCCGCTGCCGCTGACCCCCTTGGCCGACACGCCGCGCCCATCGGCGCGCGCCGCGGACTGCAGCAACTGGAACAGGTTCCACCTGAGGGCCTGCTGAACCGCGGGCTGCGCCGCCACCTGCACGTCGGCGTCCGCCCAGAACTCAGCCAGCCAGGTCGCCTGCTCTTCGAACAGGGCGGCCGCACCCCGGCGGAGGGCGGTGTTGAGGGTCTCACCAGCGGCCGCCACCAGCTCCGGCAGTTCGTCGGCGCCGCCGTCGTGGTACGCCACCAGCTTGTGTAGCGTGACGCCCTTACCCTTAGCGGCGCTGAACGAGTAGGCGGTCTCGGCGCGCCGCGCCTCGGCGTGCGTAACCGGCGCGGCGCTGGCGCCCTCGAGCAGATGCGTTGCCATGACCGCCAGACCCAGCTCAGAGCCGCGCGTGACGTGAGCCAGGTAGGTGGCGTCCGCGTCGGTAACGCCGTGCAGCGCCGGTCTCAGCGCTCCGCTCATATCCTCAGACTGGCGCGGGTCGAACCCAGCGCCGCCGTCGGCTTCGTCTGGTCGGGTCGCCTCCGGCTCGGCCTGCCTGTCAAGCAGCAGCGACCGCCACGTCACATCGGCGTCGGCGTCTAGCGGCGTGAGCGTGTAACTGAGGAGCGCCAGGTGCTTGTGCACGAAACTGACCATGCGGCGCGTGCTCAGCGCCACGCGCGCGCCTGACTTCAGGCGCCAGACGAGCCTGCGCTGCAAGGTGCCCTTGCCCATGTCGAGCACGCGCTCGTACTCCACAAGCTCGCTGGTTTCTAGGTCCAGCTGTTCGCCGTCGACCTCTAGGGTGGTCGTTTTGGCGTCCGGCAGGTTGAGGATCGTTTGCCCTACCTCCGCGAAGCCGTAAGCCTTCTCCGGGTAGTGGATGGGCCAGGTCTCGTGGAAGCCGTTGATGAACGTGCCGTGCTCGTAGGCAAGGCCGCCCTCGTCCGGGTTGCCTCTGAGGCCCAGGTAGCCGTTGCCTACCGCGAAGAGCGTCTCGGCGGCGCCGCGTTGGGCATCGGTCGGGGGGCTGCTCTCGACCAGGCGCCACTCGTCGGAGCCGAAACGTGAGGGGCCCGAGAAGCCAGGGGCGCCGGCGTGCACCAGCTCGGCCAGGTCCGCCACTACCAGGTCGGCGCCAGCGCTGGTTAGGGCTGCGGCGCCGGCGCCGCGATCCACGCCCACCACCAGCGCGAACTCGCCCCTGCGGCCGGCCTCCACGCCGGACAGAGCGTCCTCCACCACCACTGCGGCGGCGGCGGGCGTGTCGAGAAGCTGGGCTGCGCGCAGGTACGTGGCCGGGTCGGGCTTGCTAGGCAGACCCTCAGCCGCCGCGGAGGCGCCGTCCACCACGACCGCGAAGCGCTGCGCGAGCCCCGCCGCCGCCAGGACGGTGCGGGCGTTCCGCGAGCTTGAGACGACCGCCATGCGGGTGCCGGCGGCTTCCAGCCGGTCCAAAAGGGCCAGCGAGCCGGGGTACGGCTTCACGCCCTGCTCCTCGAGCACCTGCTGGAATACGAGGTTCTTGCGGTTACCCAGCCCGCACACGGTGCGCGCGTCGGGCGCGTCGCCCGGATCGCCCCAGGGCAGCTCCACGCCTCGCGAGGCCAGCAGTTCGGCGACCCCCTGGTAGCGCTGTTTGCCGTCGATGTGGTCGAAGTAATCCTGCTCTGTGTAGGGGCGCTCGTCGCCCAGCGACGCCAGGAACGGCTCGAACAGCGCGGCCCAGGCCCGCATGTGCACTTCGGCCGTGGGGGTAAGAACGCCGTCCAGGTCGAACAGAACCGCCTGGTAACTGGTCAGATCGGGGAGCGCGCCGGAGCTGGCGCCGGGAGAACGGGACTGCATGCAACAACCATACGCTTAGGCGCCGAACCGCGCCGTCGTGCCCTCCGGGTGTGCGGCTGCTCTGCGAGGCTGACGGTTACACTGCCCAGGAGTTCAGGTTGACCGGAGGCTACATGCGGTTCTTACGAGGGTTGCTCGTGTTCGTGGTCGTTCTGGCAGCGGCCTACGGCGTGCTGGCCCTGCTGGCTAAGCCAGCAGCTGAGCACGCCTACTTCGACCAGTTCAGTGAGAGCCGGCTGGTGCTGGCGCACGGCGGCGGGCAGAGGCTCTGGCCCGATAACACCATGCGGGCGTTCAGTGGTGCGGTCGCGCTTGGCGCCGACGTGCTGGAGGTCGACGTCCACCAGGACGCCGACGGGGTCTTCCGGGTCATCCACGACTCCACCGTTGACCGCACCACCGACGGCGCTGGCGCGGTGGCTGACCTGCGAGCAGCGGAACTGGCCGCGCTGGACGCGGGTTACAGATGGACGGTTAACGGGCCGAGTTCGGCGGCTACCGGGGAGTTCCATTACCGGGGGCAGGGCACGACCATCCCTACGTTGGCGGAGGTCCTGAGCGGCGCACCGACGACGGCCGTGAACATAGAACTGAAACAGGACTCCGAGGCGGCCGGGCGTCTCCTATGCGAGCAGCTGCGGGCGGGCGGCGACGCCCTGCGGGTAATGGTGGCCTCGTTCCACAGTGCGCCCATGCGGGCCTTCCGGCAGGCGTGCCCAGAGGTTGCCACCTCCGCCACGCGCATGGAGGTGACCCTGTTCTACGTCCTGGCGCGTGCCCGGCTGGCGGCGCTGTACAGCCCGCCCTTCCAGGCGCTGCAGGTGCCCGTGGCGCAGGGCAGCCTCACGGTGGTTACGCCGCACTTCGTGGAGGCGGCGCAGGCTCGCAACCTGCGGGTGCAGGTGTGGACCATCAACGAGCGCGCCGAGATGGACAGGTTGCTGGCTCTGGATGTCGATGGCCTCATTACGGACCGTCCGGACCGCGCGCTGTCGGCCATGGCGCGACCGTTCGACGCGCAGCTCGTGCCGGGTTTCGTTTCGCCGTGACGGGGGGCGCTGGCGGTGCTTGACGGGTTGCTGGTCCTGGACCTGAGCCGCGTCCTGGCCGGTCCTTACTGCACTCAGCTGCTGGCGGACCTGGGAGCGCGGGTGATCAAGATCGAGTCGCCTTCGGGCGACGACACGCGCCGCTGGGGGCCGCCCTACCCGGGCGGCGAGAGTGGTTACTACCTGTCCGTGAACCGCGGCAAGGAGAGCGTGGTCATAGACCTCAAGAGCCCGCAGGGCGCCGAACTCGTGCGGTCGCTGGCGCGCAGGGCCGACGTAGTGGTGGAGAACTTCAAGGTCGGTGACCTGGCGCGTTACGACCTCGACTACGCTGCTGTGGCGCGGGACAACCCGGGCGTGGTCTACGTGTCCATCACCGGCTTCGGCCAGACTGGGCCTCGCGCCGCCGAGGCGGGTTACGACGGCGCCATGCAGGCGTTCTCGGGCCTGATGGCCATGCTGGGCGAGCCGGGCCGCGCGCCGGTCAAGCTGTCGGTGGCCTGGATCGACGTGCTAACGGGTGTGCACGCGGCGGTGGGCGCACTGGCGGGCTTGCGGCATAAGAGCCGCACAGGCACGGGGGTTCACCTCGACGTCTCGCTGTTCGACGTGGCGCTGGCTAGCCAGGTGAACCAGGCGCAGAACACCCTGATAACGGGTGAGGCGCCCGCCAAGCTGGGCAGCGCCCACCCCAACATCGTGCCGTACCAGGCGTTCGAGACGGCGGACGGCGCGGTGGTGCTGGCGGTGGGCAACGACCGGCAGTACGCCAACCTGTGCCAGGTGCTCGGCAGACCGCAGTGGTCTGAGGGTGCCTACGCCAGTAACGATGGCCGCGTGGCCAACAGGGAGCAGCTGGTGCCCCTGCTGCAGCAGCGGGTGGCCGAGATGGCGACCGATGAACTGGTGGCCGCGTGCGTGGCGGCCGGCGTTCCGGCCACGAAGGTCATGGGGCTCGACGAGGCGTTGGCGGAGCCGCAGGCGCAGGCGCGCGGTGCGGTGGTGACCGGCCAGCACCCGTTGATCGGGGCGCTCGACATGGTGGCGAGTCCGCTGTGGCACGCGCGCGGCCCGGATGGCCGGCCGCTGGACCTGAGGCCGGAGCCGGGAGCGGCTCCGGTGCCGCCGCTGCTGGGGCAGAACACTAAGGCGGTGCTGGCGCGCGAGCTGGGGTTGTCGGAGGAGGAGCTGGCTGAGCTGCACTCGGCCGGCGCCATAGGCGGGAGCGCCTAGCCTCAGTTGGGCAGCAGCAGGCTCTCGGCGGCCGAGCCGCGCAGCAGGCCGCGGTAAACGCCGTCGATCGTGAGCTCGCTGCCGTGGACCGTTAAGGCCTCGTACTCGGGGTTGTGCGGCCTTAGCCGGTAGTGACCGTTGGGCAGGGCGTCCACGTACTTGAGGGTGACGTCGTCCTCGCCTACTCGCACGGCGCATATCTGACCGCTGCTGGCGAGGCGAACGGCGGCGAGTAGGACGATGTCGTCTGGTTGGATCAGGTCTGCCATCGAGTAACCGTGCACCCTCAGCGCGAAGTCGGAGCGCAGCGCTCCGCTGGCGGCCAGGTTGGGCAGGTAGGCCTCAACGTGGGCGCTTGCTATGCCGGGTGCGCCGGCAGGGATGTCGCCTATGAGCGGTATGCCGGTGGCCTCGGCTGGCAGCTCCAAGCGGGGGGAGCGACCGCGACCGCGGCTCTCGAACGTGAGGTAACCCTTGGTCTGCAGAGCGTCGAGGTGCTGTTTGAGCGTCACGTAGTGAACGCCCATGCTGCGAGCCATGTCCGATAGATCGGGCAGCTGACCGGTGCGCCGCTGATGCTCGAGGAGCCGCTGGTAAACTCGCTCCTGCGCAGGGGAGAGCGGTTGGGCGGCGTCACCTTGTGCCATATGCCTTAAATGCTAAGGTGTTCGCGCGCTCCTGTCAACCTGCTTCGAGCGCTGCGCGTTTGTCCCGTCCAGCACGGCTCTCATCGCGCGTTCATACTACATGCGGGCTATGGACAATGGTGTAAAGCCATGCTATAGTTTTTGTAGTCGTTCGGGCCCTGGG
>Ga0172382_10002527_pt1 | contig 30377 bp, 26 predicted proteins | sample Leawel138RmetaG_FD_122245 | JGI IMG/M metagenome (GOLD analysis project Ga0172382, IMG submission 122245) | Leachate microbial communities from a municipal landfill in Southern Ontario, Canada - Leachate well 138R metaG | ecosystem: Engineered > Solid waste > Landfill > Unclassified | place...
AGCTTTGTTAACAGGAGCAACAGCTACTAGGATTACGGGTACTCAGTGCGCTGCGTTAGGGATTAGGTTAATTCATTTGACTATTTAGCAGTTGGGCTATTTGAAGGTTTTTGATGCGGGAGCAAAGTTTAGTGCAGAGCTTGTTGGAAAACTGGTATACGGGGTATGGGGCAGAGCCCCATCGAAATTTTTTTTTCGAAAAGTTGGGTTTGTAGGTTTTTGATTTTGGCAAAGAAAAGTTTTTTTTGGTTTTGATTTGTAAAATATAATATAAACTAGTTTTTTAATTTTTTGTTTATGAAGATAAAAGATGTTTTTGAAATAGAAAAAGCTAATGTTGACAGTATAAATCTTTTTAAAGAAGGGCTGTTTTGGCGAGCTTATGAGTATTCGGCTTGGCGTTTTGTAAAATACATAAAAGAGTATAAGTTGTTGAACAAATACGTAAAAAGCATAAATTCACATATTGTTTATATAGGTTTTCCCGATTCTTTTCTTGATTCTATAATAAATCTTATTAAATTAAAAGATAAGTCATTTACAAAATTTGAGAAACATATTAATATTAAAGCTTTTTCTGAAGAAAAAGGTTTTGAAATATGGAAAACCAAGCTGATAGAAAGTGGATATGAAAAAATATCTAATAATGATAATTATGTTTTGGAAAATCCTGAGATAGTTTATAGTGTAAATAATTCCGGTATTTCAGGAAATCAAAATCCATATGTTTATATAGATAATAAAAGTATTGTTCGCGATGCAATTATTCAAAAAATAATAGACTTTCCGCTTGAAAACACAACAGGAATTGAGGCATTAAATTTTTTGCATAGAATAAAAATTGAATTATATGGCACTATATGAAAGTTTGCCTGTTTATAAGGCTACCTATGATTTGCTTATTGAAATTTTTCAATTTACCAAAAATTTTAATAAAGAATTCAAATACACAATTGGCGAAAGTTTGAAAAAAGAAACTATAGAATTGGTAATTTTAATTTATCGGGCAAATACTAAATATCAGAAAGCAGATCTGTTGCAAATGGCCCGTGAGCAAATAGAAGTAATCCGTTTATTAATACGAGTAATGAAAGATATGAAGCAAATAAGTTTAGAAAAATATGTGAAAGTAAATCAAGCAGTAGAGAATGTGTCAAAACAATTAAGTGGATGGCAAAAGTCAGTTAAAAGTTTATAAAGTTAAAAGTTGAAAAAATGAATATAGAGAGGTTTGAAAATATTATTACTGTTTGCACTATCAGAAGAAATTTCAAAAATACTTTCAGGCTTAATAAAAACTTTATAAACTTTCAACTAAAGAAGTTTTCCGCCAGATTTCGACAAGCTAAGGTTTGTCGGAGCGTGCATTATAAAATCCGGCAACTCGCTGACATTGTAAAGGCCTGTAATATAAAAAAACAGGTATATGTTAGCTATAAAAGATTGGGTGGTTTTGCAAATTTCTACCCAACAAATAGAGAAGTTGCTAAAACAGCTCTGCCGGGGGGGTACCGTAACAACAATGGTAATTTCAACAATCTTGGGAACAACGGTAATTGGTGGTCGGCTACTGAGAATGATAGCAATAACGCTTGGAAACGTAACTTGTACTATAATAACAGCAATGTTAACAGGAACAACAACAACAAGGATAACGGATACTCAGTGCGCTGCGTTAGGGATTTTATTGAAAACAGAGTCACAGAAAGGTTGTTCGCCTGTGACTTTATTAAAATTTTTTAAATGAAAAAACAAGATTTATTTGAAGAAAATGAAAAAAATAAAATTAGTCTTGATTTGTTTCAAGCGTATTTTGATGCACGAAAAAATAAAAGAAACACTATAAATGCCTTAGCTTTTGAAAAATATGCAGAAGCTAATATTTTTGCTTTGTTTAATGAAATTATTGAGTTTGATTATGAACCATATCCAAGCATTTGTTTTATTGTTGATAAACCTGTAAAGCGTGAAATATTTGCGGCTGATTTTAGAGATAGACTTGTTCATCATTTTATTTTTAATTATATCTCGCCGGTTTTTGAAAAATTATTTATTATCGATTCATATAGTTGTAGACTTGCTAAAGGTGTGCATTATGGTGTTTCACGAGTTAACCACTTTATCAAATCTTGTTCAAATAATTATTATGGAGAATGTTATATCTTAAAACTTGATATATTAGGATATTTTATGGCAATAAACAAAGATTTGTTATTTGATAAAATTAAGCAAGTATTATCAGCTGATAATAAAATAGTGGAATTTAATGTAAATCTGCTTATTTATTTGATTGAAAAAACAATTTTTAATGATCCTCGTAAAAATTGCATAGTTAAAGGTAGTCGTGATAGCTGGAAAGGTTTACCTAAAACAAAAAGTTTATTTTATGTGCAAGAAAATTGTGGTTTGCCTATAGGCAATTTAACCTCACAGCTTTTTGCTAATATTTATATGAACGACTTCGATCATTGGGTAAAAAACGACTTAGGCATAAAATATTACGGGCGTTATGTCGATGACTTTATTCTGATTCATGAAAATAAACACTATCTACAATCTTTAATCCCTAAGATTAGTGATTTTTTGTCTTCAAACTTAAAACTCACATTGCATCCAAATAAAATTTATTTACAACATTATAGCAAAGGAGTTAAATTTTTAGGAACTGTAATAAAACCGCATAGAATTTATATTGCAAACAGGACTAAAGGAAATTTTTATGACGCTATTGAAAAGCAAAATAAAATAATAAAAGACCATAAACCAAGTTTAGAAGAACAGAAAGTTTTTCAATCTTGTATTAACTCATACTTGGGTATAATGAAACATTATAAAACATACAAAATCCGTAAAAATTATTTGTTAAAATATGTGAATGCTAATTGGTGGAACTACTTTTATATGTCGGGTGGTTTTGAAAAATTTGTTTTTAAACGTAAAATACAAAATAAAAAGGCTTTAAGATTTAAACAGAATTACTCTTTTTGATACTACAGAATAGTTTTTGTTAAATTTAATAAGGAAGCATTAAAAATATTTATTTTATAAAAATAATTATTAGTTTTGTAAAGAACAATATGCAAGAAAAAAATGTTTTATTTTCGAATATGTGTAGTGCTGAAAGTTTGTGGGGTAGAGGAATGAGGTGCTACAATAATAAAAAGTTCTTTAAGCGACTTAAGAACTTTCTAAACTTTTAACTTTGCATTAAAATAGAAAAAGAAAAAATGGAAATAGAAAAATATAAGGAACTCATAAAATCTGCCATTTATCATTTTTGGAAAACAAGAAGCAAACAAAAAGATGAGCAGGGCGATAGAGAGGTAAAAGATACAGGCAATAGAAGTTCAGTTACTGGAGGTAAACAATTAGACGGTTTTATCAATCTTTTATATCAAGTCGCAGTTGATGTTGGAATACCAACAAATTGTATTTTCATTAAGGGAAACCAATTACCTGGTTTCTTTAGACCAACAAAAGATTGGGATATGCTAATTATTTCACCAACTCAAAAACTTATTGCCGTTATTGAACTTAAATCCCAAGTTGGTTCTTTTGGAAATAATTTTAATAACAGAACTGAAGAAGCCTTAGGAAGCGCTATTGATTTATGGACTGCTTTTAGAGAAAAAGCATATCCCAATCAAACAGCACCTTGGTTAGGATATTTGATGATTGTAGAAAAAACTGTAAAATCAACATCCCCGGTTAGAATTTACGAACCACACTTTAAAGTATTCAGAGAGTTTCATAATACCTCATATATTGATAGATATTGTTTGTTTTGTCAAAAACTTATGCTTGAAAGACATTACTCTCAATGCTGTTTGCTTTGGTCAACTGACAATTATGATTACGGAAATGTTGAAAATAGCATTTCAATAGAAGCCTTTCTTTATTCGTTTATTGGACAATTATTAGGGCAAGTTCACGAGTTTAAACAAAAATAATTATGGAGAAAAAAAACGGAAGAAATCGCAGTAAAGTCTTTACAAATAAGAATGTAGTCCGGTTTATATTGGACGAAGTTAGCTATTCTTCTGATTTGAATTTAAGTTCTATTAAAATACTTGAACCGGCATCAGGCAATGGAGCATTTGCAAGCGAAATAATAAAACGCCTCTACAAGTCATCTTTAATTTATAAATTCTCATTTATTGATAGTGTGATTTCTAATTTGACTTTTGTTGAGTTAGATTTAATTGCTTTTGTTAAGTTAACCAAAACCATTGATGATTTAATTTTTAATTTAACAAATAAAAGGATTAAATTAAGCTCTCAAATTTGTTTAAATACAAACTATTTGACTTGGCATTTTAAACAAAAATTTGATTGTATAGTTGGTAATCCGCCATATATAAGATACGAACTTATTCCAGACACTGACAAAGTTTTTTACCGTAAAAAATATAAAACTTTTAGATACAGATCAGACTTGTATATTCCATTTTTTGAGTGTTCATTAGATTTATTAAAACCTAATGGTTTTTTATCCTTTATTAGCTCAAATAGGTGGCTTAATAATCAATATGGAAAGATTTTAAGAGAGCAAATTTCTTCTCATTATAATTTAATAAAAGTTTTAAATATTGAAAAGTCTTCACCTTTTGAAGAAGTTGTAACAGCATATCCTTGTATTACGACAATACAAAAAAGTAAACGCTCTGAAATGGTTTTGTTTTGCGAAGACAACTCAAAACAAATTGATTTTAATAGCTTGAATTTTACTGAAGTTGAAAATCCAAAAAACAAGTCTTGGCAAAATTTGTTTTTGCATTACAATATAAATCATACTGCCTTAATCGGCATAGAAGAACAAGGCTTTGAAATTGGAATTGGAGTAGCAACAGGAGCAGATAAAGTTTTTATTAAAAATAAAAGAGAGCTTAACGAGATTGAAAAAAACAGACTGTTGCCAATAATTAAATCAAGTGATTTAAAAAACAACACATTCAATTGGGCTGAAAATTATTTGATTAATCCATATGAAAATGGAGAACTTTGTGATTTAGAAAAATATCCACATTTACAGACTTATCTTAATGATCACAAGCAGAAGCTATTGCAAAGACATACAGCAAAAAAAACACCAAATAAATGGTATAAAACAATTGACAAAATTAAACCAGATTTATTAACTAAGCCAAAGCTTTTATTACCAGACCTTACAGGAAATAAATTCCTTTTTATTGACCCGGGTAAATACTATCCTCATCATAATTTGTATTTCATAACATCGGATAGTATTCCATATTTGAAAATTTTGGCAAGTATTTTAATGTCTGACTTTATTAAACACCAAATGTCTCAAATTGGAATAAGAATGAATGGTGGACTTCCAAGATTTCAATCACAAGTTTTAAAACAATTAAAAATTCCAAATATCAAAGAACTAAATAATGTTGATAGAGAAAACTTGATTAAAGCGTATGAAAGACAAGATTTTAAAAAAGCAAATCAAATAATAAATGAATATTGCACCCGACATAGTATAGGCTATAAGCGGACTGAACGGATTCGTATCAACGAAAATTCAAAATTCAACTATTGTTCTTTGTATCAGCCTTAGTGGTAAAATCTTTTTAATCGACAAGCACTTTCAACTTTACAGACTTTCGACTTTACAGACTTTCGACTTTACAGACTTTAGACTTTATAGACTTTCGACTTTACAGACTTTCAACTTTATAAATCTATGATTTTTTCTGCAAAGACTTCCCAGCTTAATTCTTGTTTAAGTTTTTTAATGTTTTCAACAAAGCCTTCTTGCTTATAATCTTCAAAATATGATTTAATGCTTTTAGCTAAGTATTTTGCATCAGGAAGTTCGCAAATTAATCCAGTTTTTTCATGCGAAATAATTTCTGCCAATCCTCCAACATCTGTTGCTATCATTGGTGTTTCAAAGTGAAATGAAATTCCTGTTATTCCGCTTTGGGTAGCTGATTTATATGGTAAAACACAAATGTCGCTGGCTGAAAAGTATGTACTCACTTCATTGTCTGAAATATATTTTATATGCTTATGGATATTTTCTTTGTTTGGATTTTTATTGATTAATTCATCGTATTTTGAAAAATTTCCATAAACTTCGCCAGCAATAAGTAATTGATATGACTTGTCAAGTTCTCCAAAACTTTCTATTAAAATATCCAACCCTTTATAATCACGAATAAAACCGAAAAATAATAAAGTCTTTTTATTTGGGTCTATTCCTAATTTTTCTTTTGCCTTTGTTTTGTCTTGAATATCTCCAAAATGATTATAAAGCGGATGTGGCAATAATTCACATTTTGCTTCAGGCAAAAATGTTAGCAAGTCATTTTTTACTTTTTCGGACATTGCAACAAAAGCATGATTTTTTTTCAAAAAATATTTAGTAAAAGCAGAGTCAAAAAACTTTTTCTCGTGTGGTATTACATTGTCTAAAATTGTAAGAATTTTTGTGTTTTTATTCATTTTGCCTGCAACACAAGCTAAGGAAGGAGCAAAATATGACATCCAATACTTCATTATTAATAAATCGGGTTGAGTTTTGCGAATTTTTTTTGCAGCACTAAGCCAAGTGAAAGGATTTGCAGTATTTAAAATTCTTTGAGAGTCAATTTTGTCAACTATATCATTTTCTTGTACAAATTGTGTTTCGCCAGGAAATAAAAACTTTGGATATTGAGTAGTAAAAGTAAAAGCTTGGGTTTTATGCCCCATTTTTTCAAATTCTCTAAAAAGCGAAGCATTAAATTGTGCAATTCCTCCACGAAAAGGATAAAAAGTTGATAAATAAGCTATTTTCATTATGAATTGTGAAGTTTTAAAATTTCTTTTAATAATGTTTCAGGCTTTATATCGTACATGCAAGAAATTTCTCTTTTACATTTATTTCCATAATAGCAGTCGCAACCAGATTCGGGTTCAACAATTATTCCTCTATTATAAAGATAAAATTCATGTTTATTGAAAATATTATTCATTAAAACCATTTTCTTTTTTAACGCAGTTGCAATATGCATCATCATCGAAACTTGTGTAAGAATAATTTCGCAGTTAGAGCTAATAGCAAAAAATTCTTCTAAAGAAAAAGTTCCGGGATAATAAGCTCCAGTTTTATTTGCAAAATTTTGATTTTTTTCATTTTCTTGAGGACCGCCCAAAATAATTGGATAAAAATCATTTTTCAAAAGTAGGTTTATTAAAGAAACCCAATGTTCTTCAGGCAAAAGTCGTGTTGCCCAACGATTTCCAACACCAGTATTTAAACCTACAATAGTTTTTCCTTTGCTTTTTTCTTTGATTTTTGTTTGCCATTGTTCAGCTAAATTTTTGTTGTAATTTAATAAATAAGGTTCGTCATTAAACTGCAAATGACATATTTCAAAAATTTCTTCAAGATAATTTTTTGTATTTTTTTGAGAATAATGGTCAAAAAATCCTGTGATTAATTTATGTGTAGCAGCAGGTGTGGCGGCATCAATATGCTCATTGTTCCAAATAAAACCGTATTTTTCTTTAGCTTCAAGTTTTTCTAATAAAATACAAGCCTCTTCTTCTTTGTCAAGGTTTATTGCAATATCATATTTTTTATTTTGAATTATAAAAATTGAAGTTTCATTCCATTTTAGGATTTCATCAATTTTATCTTTTGGCAAGACTTCAGGCGAGTGGCTTAACCATGTAATATGACAATCCGGGTATAGTTCACGATATTTCACAATTAAAGGTGTGCTACGAATAACATCACCCATTGCCCCAAGTTTAATAATTAAAATTCTTTTGCCAATTTTATCGTAATACTTACAATCTAAGCAATCTACAGCAAAATCTTTGTTAGGTTTGCAAGGAATACCGCCCCTAAAATGTCTGCAATCGTATTTTATATCTTTTAAATTCATAAAATTTAGAATTTTGAACAAAATTAAAAAAAACTTTTATATAATTTGCATAAATACTGTTTATTAGATTTTAAATTTAAAAATGCAATAAGTTTAATAAATCTAAGGTTTTTTGGATAAACTAAGTTGGTTTTAAGGCTGTGAATTTTGTAAAACACTTAAATACAGGCAAATATTATCTTTTTTGCTATATTGATAAATAGCTAAGTGAATTTTTATATTTCTCAATTTAATATTTTGATAAATTCTTTAAAATTCAATATCTTATTTTTACTCTCTTTGTTAAATAATAAATGTTCAAAATCTTTGGATTTGTGTTGTAAATTAACTTTATCCACCGTTTCTGCCAGTTTTGTTTTTAATTCTGTCAGATTATGGATTTTTTGTTTTTTAGCAAGAAACTCATAATTTGGTTTAGTTTGGGAAAGTAGGAAGATTGCATCGTAAAAATCCCGTCCTTTTGCCCGTGAAAGTAAAGCAGACAATTTCATTGCACAAAGTATGTCGTCTGGCGGAACAGGAAACGAAATAAAAAAACCACAAGCGTTAATATGCGATATTTTAGCTTTGTATTCAAATTTTTGATTTTGGCTTTCAATTTTAATCAAAAATCGTTCTTCTTTATATGCTGACAAGCCTAAATCAAATAATAATTCAGGGAAATAAAAGTTTGAACGAAAAGCTGTTAATTTTTCGCTTTGCTTTTTTCGATTTTCGACTTGAAAACCCGAACGCTTTAGAAAAGTTAAAACCGATTGAGACATTTCTGCAAAATCTTCGGCATAAAAATCTTTACAATCAAAATCTAAATCCTCAGAAAATCTGTCAATCCCTTTTATTAAACGCAAATTTGTACCACCAATAAAAGTGATTTTTTTTACAAATTTTGAACTTGCTAAGAAATTTAAAATTATTAGTTGAATATATTCTTTTAAAATATATTTTTTGTGAGCAGGATTTTTTCGGATTTGTGGCGAAAAATAATTTTGGATTTGTTCTAAATTGAGCATAAATTTTGAATTTTTAAAAGTAAGTTAACTCTATTTCTTAATGCGTTTGATTGAAATTTTTCTGTAAACTCGTTTAAACGTTCTATGTTCAAATATTCTTGCATAAATTCTTCGTCAAAACGTAATTCTGTGATTTCTTGCTCATTATTATACTGTGGATAAAGATATAATAAATCTAAAATTGCTTTTTCGGGAGTAGCAAATAGTAAACTTTGTTTGCTTAAAAATGATTTTTGTTCATAGCCGAACATTAATGCGGGTGAAATTTGTTGATATGTAAATGAGCCAAAAATATTATCAAAATTTGTTTTTTTTATTGAACTAACAGCAGTTGTTTGCACTATTGCTTCGGGAATAATGCCGTAAAATGCTAATGCAGAATGCAAACTGACATAGGAAGGGCTATATATTTTGTTTGATACAAAATGCTGAATGTTTGGTGTTTTTAAATATTCGGGGAAACTATACCAGGAATTACGCAGTTTTACAAGCAATTTTTGTTTTGCCCAACGAGTAAGATTATTTTTCTCAAAATTTGTTTCCCACGCATAGACTTGATTGATATTAAAACATACCAAGTCGTAAAATTGATTTCTGAATTGCCAAAAGTTCATTTTAATTCACTTCTAATTTTATGCAAATATACGGAAAAAAAGAATTAAAATTAAATTTTGCTAAAAAAATATTCTAAAATGCTTTTGTAAGCAAAATAAAACTTCGTTTCTAAGTCTTTTTACTCAATATTTTGCTTATTCTATTTCTTTAATCATAATTTAAGGGAATAAAATACATATATGTTAATTTATTTTTATTGAATTTCTAATTTTCAAAAAAAATCATCATCTTTGCAACAAGAAAAATATTGACATGGTAGAAAAAATTTTAATTTTAGATTTTGGCTCTCAATACACGCAATTAATAGCTCGCCGACTTAGAGATATGAGTGTTTATTGTGAAATTTATCCATATAATAAAATTCCTGAACTTGATTCAACAATAAAAGGAGTGATTTTAAGTGGAAGTCCGTTTTCTGTAAGAGACGAAAAAGCTTTAATTCCAGATTTAACTAATATAAAGGGCAAATTGCCAGTTTTAGGAATTTGTTACGGAGCTCAATATTTGTCGCATTTTTATGGAGGCGAAGTGGCTTATTCAAATACTCGCGAGTACGGTAGAGCAAATCTTAAATTTGTTGATGAAAATGACAAGCTTTTTAAAGGCGTTGACCAAAATTCACAAGTTTGGATGTCGCACGGAGATACTATAGTTAAAATTCCTGATAATTATAAAATAATTGCTTCTACAAATGATGTGAAAGTTGCTGCTTTTAGAATTGCTGATGAAAATACTTGGGGAATTCAGTTTCATGCCGAGACTTCTCACTCTTTAGAAGGAGAAAAGATTTTGCGAAATTTTGTTGTAGATATTTGTAATTGTAAGCAAGATTGGACTTCGGCTTCTTTTATTGATGAAACAATTGCAAGTTTAAAAGATAAAATAGGAAAAGATAAAGTTGTTTTAGGGCTTTCGGGTGGTGTGGACAGCACAGTTACAGCAGTTTTGTTAAATAAAGCAATAGGTTCACAACTTACTTGTATTTTTGTTGATAATGGATTATTGCGAAAAAATGAATTTGAAAATGTTTTGGAATCATACAAAGGCATGGGCTTAAATGTAATTGGTGTTGATGCAAAACAAAGGTTTTACAAAGAATTGGCTGGAATAAAAGACCCTGAACAAAAACGGAAAATTATTGGTAGGTTGTTCATTGAAGTTTTTGATGAAGAAGCACATAAATTAGAAAATGTTGTGTGGTTAGGACAAGGTACAATTTATCCAGATGTTATTGAGTCGGTTTCTGTTCAAGGTCCTTCTGTTACAATAAAGTCTCATCATAATGTTGGTGGCTTGCCTGATTTTATGAAATTAAAAATTGTTGAACCTCTTCGTCTTTTATTTAAAGATGAAGTTAGAATTGTTGGTAAAACTTTGGGTATATCCGACAATTTGATAGGTCGCCATCCTTTTCCTGGACCTGGTTTAGCAATAAGAATTTTGGGAGAAGTAACAGAAGAAAAAGTAAAAATTCTTCAAAATGTTGATGATATTTTTATTTCAAGCCTAAAAGAATGGGATTTATATGATAAAGTTTGGCAAGCAGGAGCAGTTTTGTTGCCTGTGCAGTCGGTTGGGGTAATGGGAGATGAAAGAACCTACGAAAATGTAGTGGCACTTCGTTCAGTAAATTCCATTGATGGCATGACAGCAGATTGGGTTCATTTGCCTTACGAATTTTTAGCAAAAGTTTCTAATGATATTATAAATAAAGTTAAAGGTGTAAACAGAGTGGTTTATGATATTTCTTCAAAACCGCCTGCAACAATAGAATGGGAATAATTTTTAAAATTTAAAACATGAGTGAAAAAGAATTTTCATACGCCAAAGCACTAAGCGAATTAGAAGAAATTTTAGCTGAAATTGAAACTGATGAATTAGATTTAGATATTTTGTCCGAGAAGGTTAAAAGAGCAAGTTTTTTGATTAAAGAATGTAAATCACGCTTAAGAAAAACAACAGACGAAATAAATAGTATTCTTTCTGATTGGGAAAAAGAAGATTAATTTTTAGCTTATGAAAAATTTCTTAATCATTCTTAGTTTTTTTATCCTCAACACTGCTTTTGCTCAATTAGAGTTTCAATCTTTATTTAATGCAGGTTTAAAACAAGGCGTTTCTTGTTATCGTATTCCTGCTTTAGCAAAAGCTCCCAATGGCGATTTGATTGCAGCAATTGATGAAAGAGTTGAATCTTGTGGAGATTTACGTTATAGTGAAGATATAAATATTGCTATTCGCAGAAGCAAAGATAATGGAAAAACTTGGTCAGAAATTCAAGTGGTTGTTGATTTCCCTTTTGGCGAGTCTGCTTCAGACCCATCAATAATTGTTGATAAAATTACAGGGGAAATTTTTCTATTTTACAATTATATGAATTTAAAATTAGAAAAAGAAGTTTATTATTTGCATTATATAAAAAGTGTGGATAATGGCAAAACTTGGTCAAAACACTTTGATATAACTGAGCAAATTTCAAAACCTGAATGGCATAATAATTTTAAATTCATAACTTCTGGAGAGGGAGTTCAAACCAGTTCGGGAAAACTTTTACACACTTTAGTAAATCTCGAAAATGGATTATGTGTTTTTGGCTCTGATAATCATGGTGAAACTTGGTATTTTATTGATAATGCAATAAAACCAGCAGACGAATCAAAAATTATTGAATTAGCTGATGGCACTTTGATGATAAACAGTAGAGTTAATGGTTTGGGCTATAGATATGTTCACCTATCTGATGATTATGGAAAAACATGGACTTCAAAACCTGATTCTGCTTTAGTTGACCCAAGTTGCAATGCAAGTATTTTAAATTATTCTTACGAAATAGAAGGAGAAAGTAAAAGCATATTAATTTTTTCAAATTTGGAATCGAAAAATAAAAGAGAAAATTTATCTGTAAAATACAGTCTTGACAATGGAGCAACTTGGTCAAAATCTAAAACTATTTATGCGGGTTCTGCTGCATATTCTTCGCTATGTGTTTTGCAAAATGGAGATATAGGATTGTTTTTCGAAAAAGATAATTATACAGATAATGTTTTTACAAGTTTTTCGATAGATTGGTTGTTGTTAGAGTAAGCGAAGGTTCATAAACATACAACTACTAACTTTGGTTCTTCTGATTTGAGTTTTTAAAGATAATAAAGTCATATTTATAAAAAAAGTACAATTTTTTAGAATATGATAAATGTTGTCGAAAATATGTTGTAAAACACAATGGGTTTTCTTGCTTTTTTTTGATTAATTTAAAAAAATAGTTTATATTTGTATATATAATAAGTTAGTAGAGATTTTGAGATTATTGTATGAATAAACTACGCTATTTTTTGATAATAGCTTTAATAAGTATTTAGTGTAGTAATAATTTAGAAATAAAGAAAGGAGGTGTGAATATGAGAATAAAATTAAATTATTTTAACGCAAGATGTTTATCTATTAAAACACTTGCAAAGAGAGTGCTTAAATTATTTTTAAACTAAAATTAAATCAAAATGAAAAATAAAATTTTAAAAACTCAATATGTATTGAGTGCTTTAATGATAGCAGTTTTTATTGTTCTAAGTTCTTGTAAGGAAGAATCAGACTTTGTTTTACAGGAAGAAGCTATTACAAGCAATAATGATAACCAATTGAAGGGTTTAGAAAATCCACCTTATTATGAGGTTGAGTCTTGGAAATTTATTAATGGAAAAATTGACTGTGCTCCACCTGCAACAAATTGTTCTATTGTAATTGTTAGACCAAAACAGGCAAAGCCTGTCATTGATTTTATAGCAAACAATAAGGACGGAGATTTTTATAAAAATTCAATAGCAGTAAGTCAAAATTTAGAAATGTTGTCAATGTTCATTAAAAATGATGTTTTGGTAAAAATTGTGAAAGGAGAATTGTTTGTAAAATTTTTATTAGATGAGAGAGCTAGCTATTTTTTGGTGTTAAACGAAATGAAAGATGATTATACAACACCAAATGTATATAGTGTATGGAAATTTAATAATTAATATTAATTTTGGACACGCTAGGGCGTTTCCATTTTTTGTAAAATTATGAAAAATTACATATTATTGTTTTTTATTGTAACTTTTATTATCGTTTCTTGCTCCAAAAATGTAAGTCTTAAAGAGACAGATAAAAAATATCACATTTCACATTCTTATAAGCCTAATGACGTATTGCTTCTTAGTAAGGGAGACGAGCTTTTTTGTGTTGCTTATTTTCAAAATACAGATAAAAGATTAGAAATAACAAATCTTAACACTCAAGATAAGAAAACAATAAAATTACCCGAATATTTATCTGGTCAATATTTATTGTCTGTTAATCCTGATACAGTTTATATTTATGAAAATCTGTTTGTTGGAGAACTCCATTTAATAACATCAAAAGGATATGAGAAAACCATTGACTTACTGTCTTTGATAAATCAAAACAGGGTTAAATTATATGGCTCAAGCCAAATATATAATAATGCATTATATGTCTCAGGTTATAATCTTACTCATACTAAAATAGAAGATAACCTAATTGAGTATGAATATAAAATTTTAACAGAAATGGTGCTAAATGAAAGAGTGTTTGTGTTTAAAAATCTTTTTACAGATAGTATATGTGTAAATCAAATATTGAGTAATTTTGTAAAAAGTGAAATTGTAAAAAGTGATAGATTTACAAGTACAAATGGTTTAAAGATAAAAAATTTCAAGAATGCCACAATTTGTTTTCATGAAAATTCGGATTTATTATTTGTGTTTAATAATGTTTCTGGTAAAATTGAAAATAGAATTCAAATAATTTCTGATTATTCGAGTTTAAAAGCTCCTTTGGTACAACTTTACGATTCTGAAAGCGGGAAAGAAGAATTTGTTAAGCAACGTCAAGAGGCTCCTTATTTTAATGGTGTTATCTACGATGTGATTTTTGATGAATATCGAGATTTATATTTTGTTGTTGCTTTGTTGCCTAATAAAGATTTCCATTACTTAAACAATTTGACATTTGAAAGAGATTGGTCTTTAATAGTCCTTAATAAAAATTTTAACAAAGCGGGTGAGTTCTTTTTTGATAAAAATAAATTTGATTTCCGTACTGTTTTTCCAATAAAAGAAGGTATATTAATTGCAAATAAAAATTTGAATAATGAAAAAACTGAATTTGTTCTATTTCAAGTATTATAGATGTTTAAAAATTTTTTTATTTTTAATAATATTCTGTATGTTTTTTGTTCAATGTCAAAATCAGGATTCAAATAATAAATTGGAGAAAACAAAAGAAGATTTACCAGAACTTGCTTTTAAAGATACTGAAAACTTTGAGCTATTCTTAAAAGATAGCTTTAATGTTGAGTTAGCTAATTATAATTACATATTGTATTATACAAGTATGGGTTGTGCAGGGTGTAACAACAGATATTTTAACGTATTAAACAAAAATATATTTAAACAAGATGTATTAACTGTTTTTTCAGGTGATGAAAGTGATTTTGATTTTAATCAAATTAGGTTAGATAAAGAAAATCAAATCATAGATAAGAAAAAAAAATTATTAAACTTTAGCTTTTTACAATTACCATGTATAATAGAAATTGATTCTTGTAAAATAGACACAGTTTATGCAGTGGATGTTACTTTCACACAATTTGATAGTATTATATCATCATTACTTGTTAATAAATCTATTTTATATGAGTGAGTTTGATTTTTATTACGTAAGTCTATTTTAATCTCTTTAATCCATTGATAAAACATACTCGAGGTAAAAGATTTATTTTAATATGACATTTTAAATTTTCTGTGTTCATTTCTAATAAAAGGGTTTAAAATTTGTTGTTATTAAAAACACAATTATTTCACATATTTTATTGTAGCTATAATAAATTAATTTAACTTTGTAGATTAATAATAAATTATTTAATAAAATATATGGGACTTAATAGTTTAATCGCAAAAATATTTGGATCAAAAGCAGAGAGAGATTTAAAAGCAGTTCAACCATTTTTAGAAAAAGTATTGGCAGTTGAACCAGAAATTACTAAAGCTTCTAATGATGAATTACGTGAAAGATCAACGAATTTAAGAAAGAGAATTGCTGAACATATTAAGCCTGAGCAAGATAAGATAATTGAGCTTAAAGCAAAAGCAGAGGCCTTAGATATTTGGCAAAGAGAAGAAATTTTTAATGAAATTGATAAAATTGAGGAAAAGATAGATAAAGACCTTGAAGTTTTTTTAAATGAATTATTACCTGAAGCTTTTGCAATAGTTAAAGAAACTGCACGTAGATTTAAAGAAAATAAAGAAGTTGTAGTTACAGTAAGCGAATTTGATAAAAATTTAGCAACTAACAATGATTTTGTTGAAATTAAAGGCGATAAAGCTGTGTGGTTTAATTCTTGGGTAGCTGGCGGAAATACAGTTACTTGGGATATGGTGCATTACGATGTGCAAATTATTGGGGGAGTAGTGCTTCACTCTGGAAAAATTGCCGAAATGGCAACTGGAGAAGGTAAAACTTTAGTGGCAACTCTTCCAGTGTTTTTAAATGCACTTACAGGACGAGGTGTGCATGTAGTTACAGTTAACGATTATCTTGCAAAACGTGACTCCGAGTGGATGGGACCAATTTATATGTTTCATGGTTTGTCGGTTGATTGTATTGATAAGCACGAGCCTAACTCCGAAGCGCGTAGAAATGCCTATATGGCAGATATTACTTTTGGAACAAATAATGAATTTGGTTTCGACTATTTACGTGATAATATGGCTTTAAATCCATCTGATTTGGTGCAGCGTAAGCATAATTATGCAATTGTTGACGAGGTTGACTCTGTATTGATTGATGATGCACGTACTCCGCTTATTATCTCGGGACCAACACCAAAAGGCGAAGATCAATTGTTTGATGAGTTAAAGCCACAAGTACAAAAATTGGTGAACGCTCAAAGAAATTTATTTAATGATATTTTTACAGAAGCTAAAAAGCTAATAGCTGCTGAAAATGAAAAAGATGGTGGTTTTAAATTACTTCAAGCTTTTAAGGCCTTGCCACGCCATAAGCCTTTGATAAAGTTTTTGAGCGAACAGGGAATGAAAACGCTTTTACAAAAAACTGAAAACCATTATATGGCTGATAATAACAAGCAAATGCATTTGGTTACAGATGATTTGTATTTTGTTATTGATGAAAAACTTAACTCTATTGAGCCTACCGACAAAGGTTTTGATTTACTGGCAAATTCAAGTTCAGATACAAACTTTTTTGTACTTCCTGATATAGCTACAGCGCTTTCTGACCTAGAGAAAAGCTCTATGACAGAAAATGAGAGGTTAAATAAAAAAGATGAAATTATTAGGGATTTTTCTGTAAAATCAGAGCGTATTCACACTGTAAATCAACTTTTAAAAGCATATACTTTATTTGAAAAAGATGTTGAATATGTAGTAATGGACAATAAAGTTAAAATTGTTGATGAGCAAACAGGACGTATTATGGAAGGCCGGCGTTATTCAGATGGTTTGCATCAAGCAATTGAAGCTAAAGAAAATGTGAAAATTGAGGCAGCAACACAAACTTATGCTACTATAACTTTACAGAATTATTTTAGGATGTATCATAAACTTTCGGGAATGACTGGTACAGCTGAAACCGAAGCTGGTGAGTTATGGGATATTTATAAACTAGATGTTGTTGTAATTCCAACAAACCGACCTATTGTTCGTTATGATAGAGAAGACTTGGTTTATAAAACAAATCGTGAAAAATACGGAGCGGTAATTGATGAAATTGAAAGTTTAACAAAAGAAGGTCGCCCTGTTTTGGTGGGAACTACTTCTGTTGAAATTTCTGAACTTTTAAGTAAAATTCTTTCGCGAAAAGGAATTAAACATAATGTTTTAAATGCAAAATTGCATAAACGCGAGGCTGATATTGTTGCAGAGGCAGGATATTCTTCAAATGTTACTATTGCAACAAATATGGCTGGTCGTGGTACAGATATTAAGTTAAGTGATAAAGTAAAAGATGCAGGAGGTTTAGCAATTGTAGGTACAGAACGCCATGAGTCGCGTAGGGTGGATAGGCAGTTAAGAGGGCGTGCTGGTCGTCAAGGCGACCCAGGATCTTCGCAATTTTTTGTTTCTTTAGAAGATGATTTAATGCGTTTGTTTGGCTCGGATAGAATTGCTAAAATGATGGATAGAATGGGATTAAAAGAAGGTGAGGTAATTCAACATTCTATGATTTCAAAATCAATAGAAAGAGCTCAGAAAAAAGTCGAGGAAAATAACTTTGGTATTAGAAAAAGACTTTTGGAATATGATGATGTTATGAACTCGCAACGTACTGTAATTTACAAAAAACGTAAAAATGCATTAGACGGCGAAAGACTTGGGGCTGATATCGCAAATATGATGTATGATGTTTGTGTTAGTTTAGTTGACGAATATTTTGATAATCTTGATTTTGAAGATATTAAATTAGAATTATTTAGAACTCTTTCTATAGAACTTGATATAAATGAAAATGAATATAAAGATTTTAAATATGAAAACTTTATAGAATATATTTATGAAAAAGCAAGAGAAAATCATAAACGCAAAACTCAAGCTATAGCTGATCAGGCTTATCCTATAATAAAGACAATTTTTGAGGCTAAACAATCGACTTATGATAATATTTTAGTGCCAATTTCTGATGGTTTTAAAGAATATTCAGTTATAGTAAACTTAGAAAAAACCTATAATAATAAGGGTGAAGAAATTGTGGCAGCTTATGATAAAACTATTGTTTTAAAAACCATAGATGAATATTGGAAAGAGCATTTGCGTGAAATGGACGATTTAAGACAATCTGTGCAATCGGCTTCTTACGAACAAAAAGATCCTTTGTTGATTTATAAATTAGAATCTTTTGAGCTGTTTAAGACTATGTTGGATAAAATTAACAAATCTGTGGTTTTTAGTTTGATGAGAGGTTTTATTCCTGTTAAAGAAGCAGACGAAGTACGTGAAGCCAGAGTAAGGTCTAAATTAGATTTAAGTAAAATGAAAACAGGACGCGAAGACCCTGGATATCACGACCCAAGCAAAGGAAAATCAGTTGCAGAGCCAGTTAGAGTAGAGAAAAAAGTTGGAAGAAATGACCCTTGCCCATGTGGAAGTGGTAAAAAATTTAAACATTGTCATGGAATAAATGCTGAATAATTTTTGTATGAATAATATTAATTTGTATATTGCTAAAATTTTAAAATACTAACTATAATCTAATAAGTTATGAAAAATTTAATTTTATTATTTTTTGTTTGTTTTATTCCAATTCTTGTATTAGCACAAGAAGTTGATACTTCACAAATTATTGTACCTATAAAAGTTGGATATGATAGTGGTGCTACTGCTGTTTCCGATACTAGTAGCACTTTAATTCTTGCAGATGATCAAGAAGCGAATGTGGCTTTTAATGATGCAGTGCAATTTTATCAACAAGCTCAATATCAGGCTGCTGTTCAAAGCTATTCAAGGGCTTTACAATTGAACTCTAATTTACTTGATGCTTATAAAGGTAGAGGTTCAAGCTATGTTCAATTGTCAAATTTTAAAGATGCAGAAACTGATTTTGATAAGTTTTTTAAAGCAAAGCAAAATGATGGAGAAGCTGCGTATTTACTAGCATATTCTCAATATTATTTAGAAAAAACCGCAGAGGCTGAAAAAAACTTTTTAAAAGCTAAATCTTTAAATTTTCAGGATGTAAATCTTTATTACTTTCTTGGTGTCATAAGGTTTAATGAGGAAAAGTACTCTGATGCAATTGAGTTTTTTAACGAAGCAGTTAAACTTGATGCTAATCATGTGTTTTCATATAATGATAGAGGTTCTGCATATAGAATGTTAGAAAATTATGACAATGCTATTAGTAATTATAATAAAGCAATTGACTTAGATGATAATAATCCTCTATTATATAATAATTTAGGAAGTGTGAAACGTTTAAATAAAGATTATGATGGTGCTATACAGGCTTTCGACCAAGCTTTAAGAATTGATGAAAATTATTTTTTAGCTCTTAATAATAAAGGAATAACTTTGTATGATGATGGTAAATATCAACAAGCAATTGAATGTTTTACTAAAGTTTTAAAACTAAATAAAGATTATGCTTATGCCTATAATAATATGGGATTGTGTTATTATAAGGAGGGAGATTATAAGTCTGCTATAGAGGCATTTAGTAAAGCTGTTTTTGTTAATCCTGATTATGCTTACGCTTATATTCATAGAGGAAGTGCTTATGAAATGCAAAGAAAAATGCAAGAAGCTTGTGATGACTGGAAAAAAGCTGATGAACTTGGTTTAGAATTAGCAAAAGAGTATTGTTCAGTGTGTAAAGAATATTAATCCATTAAGCTTAAATTTTAAATTATGAAAACTAATAAAATTTTAATTACATTTTTAATCTTTTTGGCAATTGGGTTTCAATCATATTCTCAAGTTGCTGTAGAAATTAATAAAAAAGAATTTAAACAATCTAAAAATGGATATAAAGAAGCAATGAGGTCTTTAAAAGCCGCAGATACTTATTATAGTTTAGGACATCCTGGGGCTTATAGAATGGCTTTAGCAGAGTATTTAAGAGCTTATGAATATAATCAATACTGTCCGGAATTAAACTATAAAATTGGGGCTTGTTATTTATATTCTACAGAAAAAGCAAAAGCTATAACTTTTTTGGAAAAAGCTTATAAATCAAAACCTGGCGTTGCTTTTGATATACATTTTTTGTTAGGTCAGGCTTTTCAATATAATTTTAAATTTGACGAGGCACTTACTAATTATAGGAGTTTTAAAAATGAATATCTAGCTTCTTCTTCAAAAAAATCTAAGAAAAAAAATGAACCTGAATACGATGTTGATAAAAAAATTAAAGAATGTGAAGCAGGCAAAAATCTAGTAAAAAATCCGGTTAGAGTTTTTATTGACAATCTTGGACCTACAGTAAATTCCAAATACCCTGATTATGGTCCTGTAATTACCACAGACCAGTCTGTTTTAATATTCACTTCGCGTAGAGAGGGTAGTACTGGCGAGGAAATAGACCCAAACGATATGTTGTATTATGAAGATTTATATATTTCTTATAATGATGAGAAAGGCTGGTCTCAAGCTGTGAATATGAGAAGCCTGAATACTTCCGGACATGATGCAACAGTAGGGTTATCGCCGGATGGACAAATTTTATACACTTATAAAGGAGTACCAGACGGAACTATTTTTGAAAGTAAACTAAAAGGAGATAATTGGTCAAAGCCTAAAGAATTGGGAAAAAATATTAACACAAAATATCATGAGACTTCAGCCTCTATTTCTTACGATGGTAGAAAACTTTATTTTGTAAGCGAAAGACCTAAAGATGGTTTTGGAAATTCATCTTATGGGGGTAAAGATATTTTTGTAAGCGAACTTCAGCCAAATGGAAATTGGGGACCTGCAAAAAATGTTGGAGCACCAATAAATACTAAATATGATGAAGAAGGTGTGTTTATGCACCCTGACGGAAGAACAATGTATTTTTCTTCAAAACGAGATGGTGGAATGGGTGGATACGATATTTATTATAGCGAAAATGATGGTGCAGGTAATTGGTCAGAACCGGTAAATATTGGTTATCCTATAAATACACCCGAAGACGATGTATTTTTTGTTGTTGCAGGTAATGCTCGCTATGCATATTATTCAAGCTCTCACGAAGGTGGTTATGGATTACAAGATATTTATAGAATTACTTTCTTAGGTCCTGAAAAAATGATGGTTATGGGAGGCGAAGATATTCTAATTGCCAGCTCTAATGCTACAATCTCGCAAAAAGTAAAGCAAGAAGTAGTGGAAGTTAAAAAAGTGAGACTAACAATTATGAAAGGAACCGTAACAGATGCTATTTCAACTGCCGCAGTTGAAGCAAGTATAGAAATTGTTGATAATGAAAAAAATGAACTTATTTCTACTCTTAGCTCTAATTCTTCAACAGGAAAATATCTTGTAAGTTTGCCTTCAGGAAAAGATTATGGTATAGCCGTTAAGGCCGATGGCTATTTGTTTTATAGCGAAAATATTAATATTCCGGAAGCAACAGATTACCAAGAAGTAACTAAAGATATTGTGTTAAGTAAAGTTGGTGTGGGATCGAAAATTGTTCTTAAAAATATTTTCTTTGATTATGGAAAAGAAACCTTGCGCACTACTTCCTTTCCCGAGTTAGACCGCTTGGTGGCTCTACTTAACTCCTACCCAAGTATGACAATTGAAATTGGCGGACACACCGACAGTCATGGTAGTCTAAAATTAAATACCGATTTATCTGAAGCTCGTGCAAAATCAGTAGTTGATTATTTAGTCGATAAAGGAATTAGTAAAACAAGATTATCTTATAAAGGTTATGCGTATTTGCAACCTATTGCTAGTAATGACACCGATGACGGACGCCAACAAAATAGAAGAGTTGAATTTAAAGTATTATCAGTAAAATAAATTTATTTGCAATGAAAAAAATATCAGTATTATCAATCTTTTTAATAGCTAGTGTATTATCTTATTCACAAGTTGATGTTAAGTTTACTACAGCAAATTTTCCCGATAAAAAAGAAAAGTTGAAATTAGCTAAATCACAAATAAAAAATGCTGATATATATGTGTTTTCTGAAAATAAAATTACTGAAGGACTTAAATTATATCAAAAAGCATATGAGTTTAACCCTAATAACTCTGATTTGAATTTTAAAATCGGTTATTGTTATTATAACTCAAGCCAAAAATATGATTGTTTGGAATATTTTGAAAAAGCATATGCTTTAAATCCAAAAGTTGATAAAAAAATTGAGTTTTATCTTGCCCGTGGTCATCATTTTAATTATAATTTTGATAAAGCTATATCCTTATATTCTAATTATTCTGCAAGTATAAGGGATAAAACAGAATTGGAAAGTTTAGGAAAATATATTACTGAATGTAGAAATGGTAAAGACTTGATTAAAGATACAATAAATGTTGAAATTATAAATTTAGGAGATAATATTAATACAGAATTTCGTGAATACGGACCTATGGTAACAGCTGACGGCTCAAAATTATATTTTACATCTCGTAGAAAAGGTACTACAGGCGGACAAATGGCACCTGACGGAATGTACTTTGAAGATATTTATGAAACGCAAAAAACAGAAACCGGCTGGACAAAAGCAAGATCTGTAGGGTCTCCTTTAAATACAAAAATGCACGACGCTGTTGTTGGTATTTCGCCCGACGGTCAAACTCTTTATGTTTACATGGATACTAATGGTGGTGATATTTATGAATCAAAACTTAAAGGAAGTAAATGGACAAAACCAACACCGCTGAAAGGTAGCGTAAATAGTAAATACCACGAATCCAAGGCTTGTATATCTTATGATAATAAAACTTTATATTTTATTTCTGATAACCCTGCTATATCGATTGGAGGGAGGGATATTTTTTATTCTAATATAGACGCATATGGAAATTGGTCGCCGCCTACTAATATTGGACCAGTTATAAATACTCCTTATAATGAAGTTGACTTATTTCTTCATCCTGATGGTAGAACAATGTATTTTTGTTCAGAAGGACACAATACAATGGGTGGTTTAGATATTTTTAAAACTACTAAAAATGCTAATGGAGAATGGACAACTCCAGTAAATTTGGGATATCCAATAAATACGCCCTTAGACGATGCTTTTTATGTTACTACAGCAAGTGGAAAAACTGCTTACTACGCTTCTGTACGCCCCGAAGGATATGGCTTGCATGATTTGTACGAACTTAGATATCCTGTTGATAAAGAAAAGCAAAAAGAAGAAGATAAAGTTTTAGTTACACTTGTTAAAGGTACTGTGCGTGATGCTATAACTACTTTCCCTTTAGAAGCTAAAATAGAAATCATAGACAATAATAAAGACGAAATTGTTGCAGAATTTATAAGCAACTCGCAAACAGGTGGCTATCTTATTAATTTACCTTCTGGAAAAAATTATGGACTAAATGTTAATAAAGAGGGATATTTGTTTCATTCAGAAAATTTTAATTTAGCCGACACAGCAGAGTATAATGAAGTTATTATTGATGTTGATTTGCAAAGAATCGAAATCGGTACAACAGTGGTATTAAAAAATATTTTCTTTGATTATGATAAAGCTACTCTGCGTCCAGAATCATTTGCCGAATTAAATAGAGTTATAGCTATTTTAGACAAACAAGCAAATTTAAAAATTGAAATTTCAGGACATACTGACAATAAAGGCTCTGCTGAATATAACAAAAATTTATCAAAAGCAAGAGCTAAAACTGTTGTTGATTATCTTATAGAAAAAGGAATTAGCAAAGATAGATTGACTTATGAAGGTTATGCTTTCGAAAAACCTATAGCTAGTAACGATACTGATGAAGGTAGGCAAATGAATAGACGTGTAGAATTTAAAGTAATTGCTAACTAATAGTTTATATTTTATTTTTAAGTTTGAGATAAAAACAAAGTTTAATTTTTATTGTTTGTTTCTAAAAAAATGGCAACAAAGAAAAAAATATTATTAGCCATGAGCGGAGGAACTGATTCTTCAGTAGTTGCTTTATTGCTGAAAAGGAAAGGCTTTGATATTCAGGGACTTACTTTTCGTTCATATGATAGTGTTTCACTTGCTTGTATGGAAAAAGAGAATGCTTGTTGTAACCTTGATTCTATTTTAGAGGCAAAAAAATTAGCCAGCAAACTAAACTTTCCACATCAAATTCTTGATATTAGAGACTTTTTTGATAAAACAGTTATTAGTAATTTTATTTCTGAATATATGTCAGGACTTACTCCAAATCCTTGTGTACTTTGCAATAAAACCGTAAAATGGGGTAAAATGATAGAATTTGCCGATAAGTTAAATTGTGAATTATACGCTACGGGACATTATGCTCAAATTATTAATGAAAATGAAAGGTTTTTTTTAAGAAAAGCTAAAGATATAAGCAAAGACCAAACATATTTTTTGTGGACTTTAAGTCAAGAAAACCTTGCTAGAACAATTTTTCCTTTAGGAAATTTATTAAAATCTGAAGTTAGAGAAATTGCTAGACAAAATAATTATGAAAAATTAGCAAATAAAAAAGAAAGTCAAGAAATATGTTTTATTCCCGATGATGATTATAGAAAGTTTTTGAGAGAAAGAATACCTGATATTGATAAAAATCTTAATCAGGGAAATTTTGTAGATAGCAGTGGAAATATCTTGGGCAAACATAAAGGCTTTCCTTTTTATACTATTGGGCAAAGAAAAGGTTTAGAAATTGCAATGGGATATCCTGTTTATGTTTTAAAAATTGATGCAAAAACGAATACTATTACACTCGGAAAACCTGAAGAGCTTTTGAAAAAAACAGTTTGGATAAAGGATGTTAATTTAATGAAATATGCCGAAATTAAAGGAGAAATGCGTGGAAACTGTAAAATCAGATACAATACTAAAGGCGAAGACTGTAGCTATTCTAAAGATGGTGAAATGATAAAAATTATTTTTGATAAAGAAGTTTCTGCTGTAACTCCAGGACAGTCTGCGGTAATTTATGAAAATAATGATTTAGTTTGTGGTGGGATTATTGCAAAAATTGATTAATTTTGCCAATCTTGAAAAAACAATTTGTCATATTATTAGCTTTGATTTTTGTTTTGCTTTCTTGCAATAAAGAAAATATAAAACCTCGTAAATTTCCTTTAGGAAGCGAGTACTTTCCATTGAATACCAGCAACAATATTATTTATAAAATTACAGAAATAAATATTGATAAACCTTCAAATGTTTATGATACTAGCATTTATTATTTGAATGAAATTGTTGAATCTCCATTTATCGACAATGAAAATGATACTGCATGGCGAATAGAAAGATATATTAGAAAAAATAATAATTCAAATTGGATTATTAATGCTGTGTGGTCGGCAAAAATTACAAAAGAATATGTCGTGAAAGTTGAAGAAAACCAAAGAAAAATTAAAATCCGATTTCCTATAAAAAAAGATTTATCATGGAACGGTAATTTATTAAATGATATGGAAATACAAGAATACAAAATTTCAAGACTTGACCATAAATATGATATAGGCTCTTTTAAATTTGATTCTTGTCTTACTGTTTTGCACGATTCAAGCTTATCATTAATTCATAAAAATCTGAATTACGAAGTCTATGCAAAAAATATTGGTTTAATTTATAAAGAAGAAATATATATAAACTCTCAAGAAGTAACTCATAATGTGCCTATAGAGCAAAGAATTACTACCGGAAAAATTTTTATTCAAGAGTTTATTAGTAAAAATTAGTTATAATATAGGTTGGGATATGAAAATTATAGTTTTATGGACTTTTGTTTTTATTTGGCTAAGCTCATTTACGCAAGTTGCTCCGAATAAGTATTATATAGAATTACGAGATAAATCCAACAATCTTTATAGTTTAGATAATCCTGAAGAGTTTTTAAGTGAAAGAGCTTTGCAAAGAAGGGCTAATCAAAACATAATGCTTGATTATTCCGATTTGCCTCTTAGTCAAGTTTATATTGATAGCTTAAAAACTTTTAATATTAGTATTTTAAATGTTTCAAAATGGTTTAACTCTGTTTTGGTATATGCTGAAAATCCTGAAACTATTGATTCAATAAAAAATTTAGATTTTGTAAATAATACATTAAAATTTGAAATAAAAAATGATAATAAACTTGCAGTTGACTCAAAATATAAATTTTTACCTGAAATAAAAAAAGTAGAACAAAGCGATTCTTATTACGATTATGGTCCCAGTGCCGATCAAATTTTTATGCTTAATGGACATGAATTACATAATAGAGGTTATCGCGGACAAGGAATGTTGGTGGCAATTACTGATGCAGGTTTTAAGGGTTTGCCTAATATGCCAAGTTTAGAACATGTATTTAATGAAAATAGATTAATAGCTACTCGTAATTTTGTGCATGGAGGAGATTCTGTATTTGCTTATAGCACTCACGGAATGCGTGTGTTTTCAATTCTTGCCGGAAATTCTGAAGGCAATTTGATTGGAACAGCTCCTGAAGCAGATTATGTACTTTTAATGTCTGAAGACCCTGATTCTGAAAATCTTATCGAAGAGATTAATTGGGTTTCTGCTGCTGAATTTGCCGATAGTATTGGTGTGGATATTATAAATGTTTCTTTGGGTTATTTGGATTTTGATATGGAAGAAAATAATCATACTTATCAAGATATGGATGGAGAAACAAGTATAATTTCTGTTGCTGCCCACACGGCTTCGCAAAAAGGTATGTTAGTGGTTGTTGCAGCAGCAAATTCTGGAGATGATCATGAACACCCTTGGATTGCTTCTCCTGGTGATGCAAAAGATGTAATTACTGCCGGAGCGGTGTGGTCTAATCAGTCTTATGCCTCGTTTAGTTCTATTGGTCCAAGCTATGACGGTAGAATAAAACCTGATTTAATGGCTATGGGAGCAGGTACTTATAATCAAGAATTGACAGGAGATTTTGGATATGGAAACGGAACTTCTTTTTCAGCTCCATTATTAGCAGGTATGTTTGCTTGTTTGTGGCAACAGTTTCCCAATAAAACTAATTTTGAAATTATGGAAGTAGCTAAACAATCTGCAAGTTTATATAATGAACCAAACGAATTTATGGGTTATGGAATTCCTGATTTTTACTTGGCTTCACAAATTTTAATATCTGGAAAAGAAAATTTTGAAATTAAAAAGCTTTCTGTAAATCCAAATCCTTTTAACAGAGATTTTAATATAAATTTGAATAATAATATTGGTGATGAAATTATAATTACTATTGCCGATACACTTGGTAGAAAAAATTATATTTGGTATAAATTAACTGCGTCCGAAGATAATCAAAAAGTAAATATTTCCGATTTATCTGATTTAAAACCAGGTAGTTATATAGTTAAAGTAAGTGTTAATTCTGTTAAGTATTCTACTAAGTTAATAAAACAATAAAATGTCTCGACAAAGCCTGACATTATTAGAATTAAATGAGAAAATAAAATCTTTACTTAACACAAGTTTTGATTCTCCGGTTTGGATCGTTGCCGAAATAAATAATATCAATCATCATAGAAGTGGACATTGTTATTTAGAATTAGTTCAAAAATCTGAATTTAGTGATAAAATTATTGCTCAGATGCGGGCTACAATTTGGGCTACGCAATATAGGTTTATTTCTGCTTATTTTCAGTCTGTTACAGAAAGAAAATTAGAAAAAGGAATGAGCGTTTTGATTAGAGTAAGTGTAGATTTTCATGAAATTTATAGCATTTCTTTAAATGTTAGAGAAATTGAACCTTCGTTTACTTTGGGAGATTTAGAAAAACGTAAAAAAGAAATTATTGATAAGCTTATCCAAGATGGGGTTTTTGATATGAATAAACTTTTACATTTTCCCGAAGTTATTCAAAAAATTGCAATAATTTCTTCGAGTTCTGCTGCAGGTTTCGAGGATTTTGTAAATCAAATAGAAAATAATAAATATAATTATAAGTTTAAGCTTAGTTTATTCGAAGCAAATATGCAAGGTGCCGGTACAGAGGAGTCTGTACTTGAAGCATTAAATGAAATTCATGAAAATATTGAAAATTTCGATGTAGTAGCTATAATTAGAGGAGGAGGGGCTAAAAGCGATTTAAGTTATTTTGATAATTATAATATAGCCTATCATGTTTGTCAATTTCCTATCCCTGTTATAGCTGGAATTGGACACGAACGCGATGAATCGGTTACAGATATGGTTGCGCATACAAAACTTAAAACTCCAACAGCTGTTGCAAATTTTTTAATAGAATATAATAATGTATTTGAAACTGATGTTTTAGAAATTTATAATTCTATTTTAGCAAAAACTCAAGATTTAATGCGTTATCAAGAAATGTATTTAGCTGGCATAAGTTTAAAAATATATAAAGTAAAAGATGTTTTAAACAAAAATATGGAGAATTGTAATAAAAGTTTTTACAAACTTAAAAATAATTATCTCCAAATAATCCAAAAAAATGAAAACCGTTTGGATAATGATTTAGAAAATTTAAAACTTTTTACAAATAGACAATTTCATATAGCTAATAATCATTTAGAAAGCTCTTTGGAAAATTTGAAAAAAAATACTAAACTATTAGTTTCTAAAAATGAATTAAAATTTCAAAGTTTAGAGACAAATATTAGATTAGCGAATCCTGAAAATGTGCTAAAACGTGGATTTTCTATTACAAAAATTAATGGAAAAATTATCACAGAAAATACTACAATAAAGCTTAATGATGAGCTTGAAACCATAACTTATTCAAATAAAATCACAAGTAATGTTACCAAAAATGAAGTTAAAAATAAATAAAATTTTCTTTATTTTACTGTTTATTTTATTCTCTTTTAATCTAAAAGCTTGGGAAGTTCGCTCTGATTCCACTTTATATATAAATCCTTGGGCGGGAATTTCTTATTCAAATATTATGGGATTTGCACAAAATGCTTCGTCTTTAATTGCTTTGTCTTATGGAATTGAGCTTGAATATCGTTTTAACCCTGAATTAGCTTTTAAATCAGGTGTTTTATTGTTAAATAAGGGAAATAAATACTTAAACGAGTATTTTGATATAGAAAATAATCCAATTGGAGAATTTAAAACTTATAATAAATTTCAATATCTCTCAACTCCATTTTTGTTAACTTATAATTTTGGAAGAAAGAAGTTTAATGTTTTTTTAGATGCCGGACTTAGTTTTAACTTTTTATTAGAAGAAAAAACTTTTGCTAATTTACCAGAGTTTTTTAATGGCGTTAGAGTTAACCCAATTGACGTAAGGAATACAGAGGCTTACAAAACTTTTAATTTTGCTTTTAATTTAGGCTTTGGTTTTGAGTATAAAATTAAACCTAATATTTTAGTTTTTGCCCAAGCAAGATATGATCATGGTGTAAATAAAATTTTAAAAGCAAATACAAGTTATATTTTTAAACATAGAGGATATTATATAGGAATTGGTTTAAAGTTTGGAATTCCAATAAAATATAGTGTTGCCGGGACTAGTTAATTTTACCAAAATTCATCTTCAATACATTTTGTTTTGACCAGTAATCTTAGTCGGAGTGATTTCGTATATACCAATTTTATAATATAAGTTTTAAATAAGATAATCTTTTTTTTTATTATCTTTACAAAAAATACTAATATCACAAATAGGACTTAATATGAAAATACTTGCAATTTTTTGTTTAACATTTTTTTTAAACTTAGCGCCACTTGCTGATGGCGACAAAGACGATTGTACCTATAAAGGCTATCCGATGATGGGTAGAGTACGAATAGTGGATTATGGCGAAGATTTAAAAATAAGAGAAGTAACTTATGGCGAAGACATAAAAGTGAGAAAATCAAAATATCCAGCACATGATTGTTACGAATGGCAAATAGTAGATTATGCCGAAGATTTGAAAATAAGGCTCGTTGACTATGGCGAAGACCTGAAAGTAAGGTTTGTTGACTACACTCCATAATTATTATTGATAAACTTATATTGAAAAATTTGATAGTAATTTTATTAAAAAACTATCAAAACTAAAATTAAAATAAAAAAATTAAAGTGCTTTATTATGTTAGTGGAGAAAATAATATCAGACTGTTTTAAAAAAACGCTGCCTCAAATACTTTATATTTGAGGCAGGACGGTACGACCATTGTAGGTCGATCCTAATAAGACTTCAAATATACAATATATTTTATTCAAATCCAAATTAATTTCAATAAAAATTAAAAAACTTGAAATTATA
>Ga0172382_10002529_pt1 | contig 30375 bp, 25 predicted proteins | sample Leawel138RmetaG_FD_122245 | JGI IMG/M metagenome (GOLD analysis project Ga0172382, IMG submission 122245) | Leachate microbial communities from a municipal landfill in Southern Ontario, Canada - Leachate well 138R metaG | ecosystem: Engineered > Solid waste > Landfill > Unclassified | place...
GAGGCTCGCTGCCTCGAGCTTGAATTCGGCTGAAAAATGTCGTCGTCCCATCTTGATGCACCTCGTGGTCATGGCGGCAAATTAACACCTATCGGGGTGTCCAAGATCAGTGAACCACTTCAACTGGGCTTGTCGGGGCGGAGGGACCAGGCTCGCATCTGGCTCGAAAGAGTACAGACGGTGGGAGGACTCGTCCCGCCCCTCACCATAAAGCGCCGATAAGGAATCCATCGGCCCAAGACCGACGATAGTTGCAAGCCAGCGCTCGGTGAGGCCCGACAAGCCCTTCCAAGTTAGCTCGGAGGTCCGGTCATGGCAATACCCATTCAACACGCCCACGTCGGTGTCGACGTCGGTAAATTCTGGCTCGAGATCGCCACCGATGACGGTGGGCAGTTGTCCATCGAAAATACGGCCGAGGCGATTGGCCAATGGCTCGATACGCTCGGCAAGCCGGCCCGAATCGCCCTTGAAGCCACCAGTCACTACCACCTTGAGCTCGCTCTTGAGGCGCATCGACGCGGACACGAGATCTACCTGATCAATGGCTATCGGCTCAACCGCTATCGCGACAGCATTGGCACCCGCGCCAAGACCGATGCCGGGGATGCCCGCCTGTTGTTGCGCTACCTCACGCGCGAGCGGGAGGATCTTCGTCTCTGGAATCCGCCCGGAAAGGCGTACCAGCAGATCCAGACGCTGCTGCGGCGTCGGGCGACGTTGGTGCAGCTACGAGTCGCCCTCCAGCAGAGTCTGGCCGGTATTCCGGCTCTCAAGGCGAGCCTCAAGCGGCTCACCGCTGAGCTCAAGAAAACCGACCAGCTGATCCAGAATAAGATCCAGCGACGTCTGGTGGAGGCTGGCTGGGGGGGACGATGCCAAGCGCTGTCAGGCGATTGAAGGCATTGGCCCGATCACGGCGGCCAGTCTGGTGACGCTGTTCCATCGAGGGAGGTTTCGCAACAGCGATGCCTTCATCGCCTTTCTGGGGCTGGATGTCCGGGTCCGGGATTCAGGGCTCAAGTCCGGTAAACGCCGTCTAACGCGACAAGGCGATTCCGAGGCCAGGCGACTGCTGTATCTGGCCGCCATGCAGGCCAAGCGGCAGCCGGCCTGGGACGGCTTCTACCAACGGCACATCGACCGAGGGCTGGCGCCCACCCAGGCCTTCATTGCCCTTGGCCGAAAATTGGCCCGAGTGGCGTTCGCCTTGATGAAAAACCAGACCGATTATGTACCGAAAATCCCTTGTGGGGAGACATAGAATCTCCCACAATTCAACACTCAATATTCGCTGGGCGAGCAATCTATCAGTGCTGCGGCCAGCGTGGGATAGCGCGGCTGCCACTCTAGGGCTTTTTGGATCGCGCTGGCGTCGATGCGCCGCGATTCGCTCAGGAACTCTCGCGCCATGGGGCTGGCCTGGGCGAGTACTGTTGCCAGCGGGGCCTCGGGTGGCTGGGGCAGGCCGAAGTGGGCGGCGATTTGCCGATAGACAAGACTGACAGGGCTAGGCTGATTGTCCGAGACATTGAAGGTCCCGGTAATTGGACGCTGTGCCTCGATCCGCTCGATCAGGCGGTAGAGGATGTCGGCCAGGTCTTCGGCGTGAATGCGGTTCGACCAGGGGGCCTCGGTGCTGATAGGCACCGGCGCACCGTGGCGAATTTTCTCCAGCGGCAATCGATCGCAGCTGTAAATGCCGGTGACGCGCAACACAGTGAGTGGAATACCACTATCGGTGGCCATGGTGTGGAACTGGCGTTCGGCATCCAGCCGTCGTCGCCCGCGATCATGCGACGGAATTGCCTTCGCCGATTCGTCGATCCAGTCACCGTGCCGATCTCCGTATACACCGGTGGTGCTGAGATAGACAATGCCGGCCGGTGCCGGCGTGCCACCGCTCAGCCAGCGTTTTACCCGTTGGTCGGTCTGGCCCTCGCGTACCGGCGGGGCGAGGTACACCCAGATGGCGCCGGGCGCGTCGGCCTCAATGGGACGCGCTTGGTGGTCGAGATCCAGTGCCAGACCGTGCCAATGCCCCCGATGCTCCGCTGGCCGCTTGGGGGCGTGCCTGGCGATGGCGACGATGTCGCGATCGGCCAGCCGCTGCGCCAGTCGGCCGGCGATATCACCGTAGCCGGTCAACACGATTGGCCGATGGTTTGTTGCAGCAGGGGGGGAAGTCATGTCACGGCCTTTGATGGCTGGGTTGAGTGTTGGGCTGGTACTTGCCTCAAACTTTGACAAGCCTATGAAATTGTCGCTGTCTTTGCACGTTGTGGTCGACAGGTATGGGTAGTGGTGCGGCTCGGTTGGGTGGCGGCTTGAGCGAGGACAGCCGCTGACGGGGCTTTAGCGGGCGGGGCCCGCTTCCACATAAGCTTTGCGGGACTTGGCTCCCGCAGGGGGCGAACCCCCGTGTTTTGTGGGAGCTTGCCTTGCAAGCGAATCGCGCGGAAAGCGCGAGTTGAAGTTTGATGGCGCTGCGCGGTTGAATCCAGTGGCAATTCAAGACTGGACAGCCGCTGCCGCGGCTTTCGCGGGCGGGGCCCGCTCCCACAATAATGCGCGGGATTACTCGAAGCCCTGTGGGCCATGTCATAGTCTTGGGCCTTGCAAGCGAATCGCGCCGGCAGGCGCGAGCTGGGGCCCGGGAACTGCTGTCGCGGCTTTCGCTGTTCCCACGATTCGGTGGGCAAAGAAAAGCCCCGCGTCAATGATGATCGGGCGGGGCTGTGCCGAGGAGCAGGGCTTGCTGCCGAAGGTCAGTTGGCGCTGCTTTGCTCGATGGCCTGCAGCATGGCATCGGCCGGGCGATATCCAGGCATGACCGAGCCGTTGGGCAGGATGGTGTAGGGGGTGCCGCTCATGCCGAGGCGGTTCGCTAGCGTCATGTTCTCTTTCATCACATCGCTGGCGCAGGATTCGGAGTTGAGCGACTGGCCTTGCATGGCGCGTTCCAGCGCCTCTTTCGGCTTGTCGGCACACTGAACCTGCGAGGAGACCTCGAAGCCCTTGGAGCCAGGGCCCTGGCGCGGGGTGAGGATGTAGGTGACCTCAACCCCGGCCTCCTGCAGTTGTGGCAATTCTTTGTGCAGCTTTTCACAGAACGGGCAGGTCGGGTCGGTTAGGACCGTGATCGCATGCTTTTTCTTGCCGCTGGCGGGGTAGATCAGTTTGCGCTCGGCAGGCACTTCAGCCAGGGAGGCCAGGCGTTGGCCGTCTTGCTTTTCCTGGGTCAGATTGCGGCGGCTGCTGACGTCGATCAGGTCGCCGGCGATCAGGTACTTGCCGTCGGCGGTCACGTAGGCGATCTGGCCGTTGGATACCAGTTCGTAGATCCCCTCGGCTGGCGTGGGCTCGATCGAGTCGATCGGAATCCCGGGCATGTGCTGCTTCAGATTTGCCGTGATGTCGTCCTTGTCGGCGGCGACGACCAAGGGGGCCGTCAGGGCGAATGCCAAGGTCAGCGGCAGGGCGATCAGGCCGCGCCGGGTAAAGGCCCGGGTTAAGACCCGAGTAATGACAAGGGAATGAAGGGTTTGTCGCATCGTATCGTCAACCTGGATGTTGCATGTGGGTTTGTCGGTTTCGTCATTCGGCAGCAGGGTTGGAGTGCCGCAGGCGGCATTGGGTTCCATTATCGCATCAAGCGATCTGCTATTGGCCCTGTTATTGGCCCATGCATCAGCCGCGTGGGTGGTGCTCTGCATGCAAGGCCTTGAGGCGTGCGGTGGCCACGTGGGTGTAGATCTGCGTGGTGGACAGATCGGCATGGCCCAGCAGCATCTGCAATGCCCGCAGATCCGCGCCGTGATTGAGCAGGTGCGTGGCGAAGGCGTGGCGCAGCGTGTGGGGCGACGGCAGCCGAGCCAGACCTGCCCGGCGGGCATGGTGCTTGATACGGTACCAGAAGGCTTGTCGAGTCAGAGCGGTGGCATGCTCGGTGACGAATACGGCGGTGGCCTGCCGCTCGCCCAGCAGGAGGGGGCGGGCCTCGCTCAGATAGCGCTGCAGCCAATCGATCGCCTCGTCGCCGATCGGTACCAGGCGCTCGCGGCCGCCCTTGCCGACGATGCGCGCCAGGCCTTGGGCCAGATGGATCTGGTTGAGGGTCAATCCGACCAGTTCGGATACGCGCAGCCCGGTGGCGTACAGGGTCTCGAACATCGTCCGATCTCGCAGGCCCAGCGTTGTACCAGTGTCGGGTGCCAGCAGCAGCGCTTCCACGTCCGCCTCGCTCATGTCGAAAGGCAGGGCACGAGGCAGCCGGGGCGCCAGCAAATCGTTCGCTGGATTGGGCTGCACATGACCCTCGCGGCTCGCCCAGGCGTAGAAGCGCCGCAGGGCCGATCGCATGCGGCTGACCGACCGGGGCGCGGCCCCTTCACGGAGTCGCTCGCCCAGCAACCAGTCAAGGGATGCGCGATCTGCGTTGGCCAGGACAGCACTCTCGTCGATCGACTCCCCATCGGACAGGCGCCGGGCGGCCAGTTCCAGATCACGCCGGTAGGCCGAGCGACTGTTCGGCGCCAGGTTTTCCTCCAGCCACAAGGCCTCGACAAAGGCCGTGATCAGTTGGTCGTCCTGCATCTTGCACCCTCGTGAACCGCCCGTCGGGCAGGCCGTTCATTATGTCTTGGCCTTGTCGGCCCGTCATCTGCCTGAACATTTGCCCGAAGCCCCGCACGGGAAGGGCGTGGTGAACGCTTGCTGCGACGGCGGGTCAGCGGCAATTTCCCAAGGTTTCAGACCTGTTCTCCACATAATTATCCACAGGGGCTCATCGGGCTGTGCTGTCGATAACATAGTTGTTGGGCGCCCGCGAGTAATGGTAAGTAACGGACGGGTAAGAAAGGCTGAAACGCCTGCAAATAGTGGTATAACAATGGGTTATGGCATTCCATGGTTGGGCTGCCGGGGGAATGGTCAAAAAATGATCAATCCGTGTAAACGTTTGCTGCCGCGTCGTTAGGAGCTGTTGTCAGCGACTTCTCCACGTACTTGTCCACAAAATCTGTGTATAACTGAAATCTGTTTGGTCGCAATCCTTTACCGACCAAATACTTGGCGCGCATTCCTGCCATTTGTTGCAGGTTTCCGACCCAACCGGATCCCTTCCTGACACTCTTGCTGGTCCCTGGCGCGGGTGAGGCGGCAGCCGTGATCGACGCAGCCCAGTGTGGCTGGGGGCTTTGTTGATTCGCCATCGCAACGCTGTCCCGGCTACGGGGCGGCGTCAGCCCCGAATAGTTCGCTGACGGCAGGTAACATCACAGGCAACTGCACCAACCGTCATCTGCCGGCCAAGACCGACAAGAGCGTGATCAGCGTCGTGACACTCTGGTCTGGGGAAGTCTTGCTTGGGGCGTGGCAGGCGCCTTGGGACTGGCGGGCAGGTATCGCTCAAGGGCGGCGCAGACCGGCAATCAGCAGTCCAATGGCGGCGACGAACTCGGCCCAACCCAGCCAGGAGATCGCCTTTATCCCACCGTGCTCGATTGCTGCGGTCTGGGTGGCGAGGAAGATTACCAGCAGCAATGCGCCGACCAGGGTCAGCTGCCCCTGTTTGCGGTCACGGCGCGCCTCGTCGCGCAGGCTGCGCAGTTCGGTTTGCTGCTGCTCGAGTAGTGCGGTCTGTCGCTGCACCTGGCCCAATGCCTGGAGCGAGAGCCGCGGCAGTTCGGGCAGGTGCTGGTCGAGGTAGGGCAGCTCGCTCTTGAGGCGTTCGAGGAAGGCCCGCGGGCCGACGCGCTCACGCATCCAGCGCTCGATGAATGGCTTGGCCGTCTGCCAGAGATCGAGGTCCGGGTAGAGCTCGCGGCCGAGCCCTTCGATTGCGAGCAGGGTCTTCTGCAGCAGCACCAGTTGCGGTTGGACTTCCATGTCGAACTGTCGGGCCACCTGGAATAGTCGTAGCAGGAAGTGGCCAAAGGAAATCTCGCGCAGGGGCTTCTGGAAGATCGGCTCACAAACCGTGCGGATGGCCGTCTCGAATTCTCCCACTCGCGTATCACGTGGCACCCAGCCGGACTCGACGTGCAGCTCGGCCACCCGGCGGTAGTCGCGGTTGAAAAAGGCATGAAAGTTTTCCGCCAGATAACGTTGGTCCTCGGGCATCAGCGAACCGACGATGCCGAAGTCCACCGCCATGTAACGTGGTCGCTCCGGGTTGGTCGCATCGACGAAGATGTTGCCCGGGTGCATGTCGGCGTGGAAGAAATTGTGCTGAAACACCTGGGTGAAGAACACTTCCACACCACGCTCGGCCAGGCGCTGCATGTTGACGTTCGCCGCGCGTAGCAGGTCGGTGCGAGCGATGGGAATACCGTATATGCGTTCCTGGACAAGCACATCGGTGCGACACCAATCCCAGTAGATCGTCGGGATGTAGAGCATTGACGAGCCTTCGAACTGGCGCTTGAGCTCGGCGGCGTTGGCCGCCTCGCGCAGCATGTCGAGTTCATTCATCAGGGTTCGATCGAACTCGGCAACCACTGCCACCGGGCGCAGGCGCGGGCCTTCCGACCAGTAGCGCTCCGCCAGTCGCGCCACGGCGTAGAGGATCTCCAGATCACTGCGGATGCGCCGGTGGATGCCCGGACGGGTGATCTTGACGATCACCTCCTGGCCGTCGTCGAGGGTGGCGGCGTGCACCTGGGCGATGGAGGCCGAGGCCAGCGGTTCGGTCTCAAAACAAGCGAAGTGCTCGGTGACCGAGGCACCCAGCGCGGCCTCGATGCGTTGGCGGGCGAGTTCGGCCGGGAACGGGCGCACCCGGTCTTGCAGCGCGGACAGCGCCTCGGCGAGATCCGGTGGCAGCAGATCGCGCCGCGTGGAGAGCATCTGCCCGAACTTGACGAAGATCGGCCCGAGATCCTCTAGCGCGGCCACCAGCCGCTCGCCCCGACTGCGGTGACGGTTGTCGGAAAACCAGTACCAGGGCGAGGCGAACTTGAGATAGCGGATCGGTCGGAAGATCGTCAGTGCCAGCACGATTTCGTCGAGGCCGTGGCGGTACAGCACGAACTGGATCACCACCAGCCGCCAGAGCAGTCGAGGGCGCATCAGACCTCCGACGTCCGTGGCCGCTGGGTCATACGGGCTTCGAGATCGGTCAGCCGCTGCTCCAGCCGCTCCACCGCTGCACGGGTTTCGTCCACCGTATCGAGAAAGTCCGGCAGGTCGAAGGCGTCGGCCACCAGTCGTGCCTCATGCACCAGGTAATCATGCTGTTCAATGCGGCGGGTTTCGTGCCACTCAGCCGCGTTGTCGCGGACCTGGCGGGCGGCCTGCTCAATCACTCCGGCGGCCGAAACGCCGATGTATTCGGCCAGCCAGTCCGCCCAGTCGACATCCAGCCCCCGCAGGGTGCGCAGGAATCGGGTCGCCGCGGCTTCGTCACCCTCGATCACCAGATCGCCAGCGAACAGGGCATCCATGTCGTGCCCCCGGTCATGCTGCCGTTGCAAGATGGCCAGCAGGCCTGGGCCGCTGCTGTGGATGACTGCGTCGGCCGGCAGGTCGTTGGCCGCCCGCCACATCAGTCCATCCGTGGTCGGGGTGACGGTCAGCCGCAGGGGCGGATGTTCGAGTTGCAGATCGAATATCAGGCCGGCCTGGCTGGCGAGGCGCTCCCGAGCGGTCGGGTCGCGTCGGATCAGGCGGTTGAGGGCAGACTCGGCGGTAATGCGCAGGGCGGAAAGCAGCATGGAACGTGACGATCACATGGGTGGTGGGTTCAGAGCCAGTCGGTCAGAGCGATGCCTACCCCGATACGGCTGATTGAACGATTGTAGTCGATCAGGCTCTCGCCATAGCCATTGAAGTATTGCAGGTAGCCCTTGACTCGTCTGGACAGCGGGAAGCTGTAGTCGAGCTGGATCGCGCCACGGTTATCGCTGAACTGGAGATTGTTCCGCAGGGTCGCGGAAAAAACCTGCCGGTTCCATTTGTAGGCCAGCACCAGGTCGCCGTGGCCCATGTAGTCGGTGATATCCGGGTTGTCATCCTTGTCACTCTCCGGCAGGCGATACCAACCTCGCAGTTGCCCGGCGAGGTTGCCGCGACCGAAGCCGATACCGCCCACCAGACGGTTCCAGCTACGTGAACGCTCCCCGCCCTGACCGTTCGAGGAATGAAGTACCGACAGGCGCATCCGCTTGATGGTCAGTCCAGCCAGATGGTAGCTGGTATCAATATTCAGGCCCACTTCCGGTTTGTAATTGGTTTCGCGAAACGGCGAGGAGGCATCCTGATCTTCGCCGAGGACCGTGGTGTTGTAGGTCTGCCAGAGGGAAAGTTGCGTATAGCCGAAATAGAAGGCGGTATTGGGCCCCAGCGGCCTGTCGAACCAGTCGAACTGGAAGGAAAGCTGGAATTTGGTCTCGGCGTGCTGCGGTTTGAAGTCGTATACCGGTTGCGACAGATCGGTGGGGGTATAAGTGGCCGGCATGATGTAGTTGGGCCGGTAGCCGCGTATGGCGAACGGGTTGTGCTCGCTGACCTGTTCTGAATGTATGCGTCGCTGCAGTGCGATTGGCTCAGAGGTCTCGAACCACGACTCGGCGGTGCTCTCGGGATCTGCGACGGCCTCGGCAGCACCATCTCTCTCCGTGCGTGCTGGTGCGTCGGCCATCGCGGTCTCGTCACGCGAGGCGATCTGGTCGAAACAGGCCAGTCGCTGCTCGTCCGATTCGATCACCGTGCATTGAGCCCAGTCGGGCATGCTCGATTGCGCCTGTGCAGGCAGGGCCGGCAACAGCACGGCAAGTGTGGCAGCCAGTCGAACAATGATAGGTGCAAAACGAGTGCAAGGCATAGCGGCGAGTCGTTTAATTGGGTAGCGGCCAGCGGGTCGTGCATGGCCGCAATCGGATTGAGCGTCCAGCTGGTGGCCCGAATGGTTCTGCGTGATTCTGAATGACACCCGTCCGCCTCAAAAGACCCCGGGGTGGCAGGGTGGTTCCGTTGACGCCCGTCCCCACCAGGAGGCTGGCCACGACGAGGACCAAGACTAACACCTGCCACATCGGAAACTGGCACACTTCTAGTGCGCCGGCCCGCAAAGCAGCAGTCATTCTGGCTTCGTGTCGGGGCGGGCTGCTCCGACCACGAACGTTGTCCTGCGAGCGGCCACACGTGCTTGCCCCAACCATGCCCGGCGCGATTGACAACTCGGGGGCAAAAGGACAAGAATGCGCTCTGCCGTGCCGGAGTAGCTCAGTTGGTAGAGCAGCGCATTCGTAATGCGAAGGTCGGGGGTTCAACTCCTCTCTCCGGCACCACAATTCGTTATATTTCATTTTTTTATGAGATCGGCGGCAATCAGCGCAAACCACGGCTGCTGCCGCCAGCACATTCTGCGCCACCTGCTCGTCGGACGCGCGGGAAAGCGCGCCCAACACAAGGTCATGCTCATTTCATCGGTTTGGCCCCGTCCTCGGGCCGAGCCGCAGTGAGGCTCTCCCCATGTCGGGCTGGTGCCTCTTGTATCAAGCAGGGCGGCTTCGCAGCCAGAGTCCGTTATAGATAGATCTGCCGCCGGCTCTGCTCTGGTGATGACTGTCGGCGTTAACGGTTCAGCCAGAATAAAAATCCCAAACCTTTCGTTGTCAGCTCTGTCATTGTGCGGCTTCCTTTCCGGGAGCCGTCTTTCTTTGTGCAATAGCCATCAGTTTATTCGATGGGCATAGCAGAATATTTTTATTGATAGAAAACCCGCCGTGGCATAGCTTTCTGTAAACAGCATGGGTGGCTGGAAAATCAGATTTTAAATCGATCGGCCGGAGTAAGTTGTTGCGATGGATGGTCTTTTCGACAAGCCTGTAGTTTATTGTAATTGCAGGATAAAATCTCGTCACAGGCTGGGCGGGTTGTCTGTTTGACTGCCAGTGGGCGACGATCAGGAGCCGCTTTGTTAAGCCTGTCCTTATTAAGAGAATGATTACGTATGGCAATGGTTATGTATGACTGGGCCTGGCCGGCTTGATTTATGGATGTGGGTGGTCGTTCAATAAACGGTCCGTTCCGTTATGGTTAAGCTGAGTTTGTGTAAGAGTAAAAACTTCGGCCCCGATGTTGAATAGACAAAACTGCTCATCTGAGGATGAGTTTGGAAATGTTCAAGGGTGGAGGGAGGTGGTTTTGTTTTTGGCCAGAATTGGAAATTTTTCTCAGAAAATGATCCCAGAAAATAATCTCAGGAAATAACGTCATGAAAAAACTTGTTGTCAGCCTGCCGTTGGCAATGATTATCACAACAAGCGGTCCGACCGCCTGGGCTGAAGAGATGTCTCCTTATGGTACAGCCAGTGTTGAAATGCGCGAGTACCCGACTATCGACGCTGTATTCGATGCCAACTATGAGGACCCCAACAAGCTCGACATCCTGTATTCATTCGTCAAGAACACCTCCGTGCCACTGAAAGGGCATATGGTAGTTGTGACGCATGGCCCCGAGCTTCGAGCTTTCGCCAAGGAGAACTACCTCAAGTATCAGGGGGTCGTCGACAAGATGGCCGAACTGTCTGAGGCGGGCGTGGAGTTTCGCATGTGCAACAACGCCTTGAGGGCGGCAGGCTATGAGCCCGAAGACATGCATGGATTTGTGACGGTGGTGCCAGCGGGTTTTCCCGAGATCGTCTATCTGCAACACCAGGGCTATGAGTACATCAACCCGATCCCCTACTCGGTTCGTGACGTGCGCTACCTGGATCAGCCGCAACTAAAGCCGGACTAAATACAACCAGGCGACTGGCGTGCAGATTCCCTACTAGCGTCATTCGCCTGCGCCGATCTGATCGGGGCCGTGACAAGCTTGTCGCCCACTGACGGCCCCTTCCGGCGGCAACCAATTTGGAGCATGGCTTTTCCATGGAGGAGCCCGACCAGCTCCCCCGCGCTCATGCCCACCATCGATTCGTATAGAGTTTCTCCCAGGTTTTCCCTGCTTGTGCACCGGCCCTCTTGATATCCTGTCATCTGTCCGGCCCGATTTGGCCCGCCAGAGAAAATCCTCATGAAGAAAGTCCTTGTTTCCCTGTTGGCCGTGCTCGGTCTCGGTATCGTCGGCATGGCCCATGCCGACGAGCCGTCCTGCCAGCCGGTTTATCTGCCTGGGGCCACCCAGGTGGTGGACAACGTCTATGCCATCGTCGGGCCGACCACGGAGCGCACGGTCGAGAACAATGCCCTGAACAACAACCTCGGCTTCGTGGTGACTGACACCGGAGTGGTGTTGATTGATTCCGGCGCCTCGCGCCTGGGCGCCGAGCAGATTGAAGCGGCCGTTGCTGCGGTAACCGAGAAGCCGATCACGCATGTGATCAATACCGGCAGCCAGGACCATCGCTGGCTGGGCAATGGCTACTTCGCCGCTCAGGGGGCGCAGATCATTGCCCTGAAGCGCACGGTCGAGACGCAGAAACGCTTCGCCGAGCAGCACGCCGCTCGCCTGGAGGGGGTACTGGGCGAGCGGTTCGCCGGCACCCAACCCGTTTATGCGACCAGCCCGGCGGCGGGCGAGCGTCTGAACCTTGAGGTGGGCGGCACGGATTTCGAGATCATCTGGTTCGGCGATGCCCACTTCCCCGGCGATGTCGTGGTCTGGCTGCCCGAACAGAAGGCGATCTTCACCGGCGACCTGGTTTACGTCGATCGCATGCTGGGAATCCATCCCTGGTCGGATGTCACCTCCTGGCGCGCGGCGTTTCATGCCATGGAGGCACTGGAACCGGTCTACCTGACCCCCGGTCATGGTCAGGTCACGGGTCTGGCCCAGGCCCGTGCCGAGACGGGTGACTACCTCGACTTTCTGGTTACCGAGATCCGTGCTGCCGTCGAGGATTTCGAGGGGTTGCAGGCCACCATGGATCGTCTCTCCGAGGCGCCTCGCTTCAGCCACCTGCAGCACTTCGACGACTGGCATCGGACCAATATCAGCCGCGTATTCACCCAGTTCGAAGCTGAGTTGATGCAGTAAGATTTTTCGCATTTCCGCGTGCAGATCAGCATGGCAGGGGCGAGGGCTTGTCGGGCGGATTCGATTGGGGTGCGGCAACCCGATCCGCGGCAAGCCGACCCAGGCTGGAAGTAGCTGAGCGTTCTGTCTGAGACGAATTGGTTCGCCCTGTGCTGGGGAGATCATGCGTATCGATGGCTACGCGAAATCCAATCACCATGACATCGGCTGGGCACTCCTCCCATCCGTCAGCTCGAGCGTGCCTCTTCCCGATCATTCTCCCGCCGCGTCCCGCCCAGGTCATCCAGGATCACGTAGAGGGCAGGGAGCACCAGCAATACCAGCACGGTCGAGACCAGCAGGCCGAAGACGACCGCGATCGCCAACGGGATGATTGCGGTGGCCTGGGTCGAGGTTTCGGCCAATAGCGGCAGCAGGCCGGCAATCGTGGTCGAGGAGGCGATCAGGATGGATCGCGTGCGGGCACGACTGGCCTTGCCGGCCGCCGCGATGACGTCAAGCCCTTCCTGATAGCGGTACTGATTGATGAACTGCACCAGCAGAATCGCGTTGTTCACCACGATGCCGGCCAGCGAGGCGGCACCGACGAGCGACGGCATCGAGAGGTCGTATCCCATGATGACGTGTCCCCAGACTGCACCCAGGAAAGCCAGCGGGATGGAGATCATCACGATCAATGGCTCGACGTAGCTACGGAACTGGTAGGAAAGGATCAGGAACACGCCGATCAGCCCGATAAGCAGGCCGCGGGCGATGGACTGACCGGTTTCCGCCGATCGGGCCACCTGGCCTTCATAGCCGATCTCGATCGAAGGAAATTGCCGCTCCAGTTCCGGGGCGAACGTCTGTTGGATATCTGAGACAACCGCCTGCGCGTTGTTCCGACTCACGTCGACGTCAGCAGAGATCGTCACGGTGCGTCGCCCGTCGATCCGGGTAATCCGCGCCCAGTCACGTGCCTCGACTACCTGTACCAGTTCCTTCAGTGGCACGGCCTTGCCCTGTGGCGAGAGGATGACCGCCTCTTCCAGCAGGTTGCTTTGGCTTCGCTCCTCGTCGGTCTGTCGGACCACCAGATCGACCGGCTGATCGCCGATCTGCAGGGTGGTCAGCCGATCACCAAGCACCCCGCTGCGAAGCTGGCTGGCGATGTCCTCGGCCGTGAAGCCCAGGGCGTAGGCCCCCGGGGCCAGGTGCAGCTGTCGCTGCGGTTTCCCCGGGCGCAGATCGTCGATGATGTTGTGGACGCCATCGTAGCGCTCCAGGGCGGCCTGCAGCTCGATTGATGCTGTCTTGAGCAGGTCGAGGTCCGGATCCATCAGGCGGATCTCGATCGGCACGCCGGCCGGGCCGAAGCCGGGCTCCTGGATGTTCAGGCGCACGAGCCCGTCGATGGTCGGCAATGCCTGCTGCCAGTCACGGGTCAGTTCGTTGAGGGTGGTGCTGCGCTTTTCCGCCGTCAGCAGATCGACCGATATGGTTGCGACATGCGGTCCGGTCTCGTGCGCGCTGGCGTTCTGTCCATAGCGGACCTGGATCGCCTCGATCAATGCCTGCCCGCCCGGTTGCTCGGCTGATCGGTCCGTCGCCACCTGGCGCAGGGCATCCAGCACCTGTCCGGCGACCGCCTCGGTCCGAGTCAAGGGCGTGCCCTGGGGCATCAGGATGCGTGCTTCGAGCACATCGCCGTCGATATCGGGCATGGCTTCCATCTTGACATTGCCCCCGGCGATGAAGCCCACCGAACCCAGCAGGATGATCAGCAGGACGGCAGCAGTGATGTAGCGTCGGCGGATGGCCAGGTCGGCCACATGACCCACCCCCTCGCGGAATCGCTCGAACCCCCGATGGAAGCGGCCATGCCAGCCGGTCCCGCTGGCCGGATCCACCGTGAGGTCGTGCCGCTCGGCACTGCGGCTGAGGTGATGGGGCAGGACCCAGATGGCCTGGACCAGGCTGGCTGCCAGTGCAGCGATCAGCACCACGGGCAATACCTCGAGCACGGCCCCGAGCTCCCCGGCAAGGAAGGACAGCGGAGCGAACACTGCCACGGTGGTCAGAAAGGACGACATCACGCCGGGCAGGATTTCCCGAGCGCCGCGAGCCGCCGCATCCAGAGTAGAACCCGGTTGCTTGAGGTGCTCGACGATATGGTCGGTCAGCACCACGGAGTCATCCATGACCAGGCCCACCGCCATCAGCAGGGCCACCAGCGTGATCATGTTCAGTGACAGACCCGATATGGCCATGGCAAAGAAGGCGCCGGCAATGGCCACCGGCAGGCCCATGGCAGCCCAGATGGCAAGGCGCGGACGGAAGAACAGGCTCATCACCAGGACGACCAGCAGCAGTCCGGAGATGCCGTTCTTGACCAGCATCTGCAACCGGTCCTCGACAATCGAGGTCATGTCCTGGGTGATGGCCAGGGCGACCGACTCACCACGGTGTGCCTGCTCGTCTTCCATGAATGCGCGCAGCTGATTCATCACATCGAGGGCGTCATCGGCGCGGCTCTTGAATACCTCCAGCACCACGGCACGCTGGCCGTCGTAATCGATGCGCTCTTCCGGGCGTTCGTATTCTTCGCTGATCCGGGCGATTGCACCCAGCGTGATTTCGGCCCCGCTATCCGAGCGCAGCACCGGCAGGCTCGCCAACTCCTCGACCCGGCGCCGCTGATCGACGAAACGCAGCTGGATCTCCTGGTCATCGCCCTCGATGGTGCCGATGGGTAGGTCGACGTTCTGTTGTCGGATGACGTTGGCGATATCGCGCACGGAAAGGCCGTACTGGCGCAGCTCGTCACGCGAAAGACGGATTTCCCAGCGCCGATCGGACAGGCCGGCCAGCCGGACATCGCTGACTCCCTCGATGCGACGCAAGCGGTTTTCCAACGAGCGGGCATAGGTTTCCAGCTGTGGCTCGGTGGTGTTGGCGCGAACGGCCAGAGCGGCAACCAGATCGTCGCGGTGCAGTTCGCGAATGATCGGCGGGCGGGCCTGTTCGGGGAAGTCGATGATGGCGTCGACTTCGGTGCGGATGTCGTCGAGAAAACGGCTGCTATTGCCGCCGGCCTTCATGGTGGCCACGGCATCGGCGAGGTTGTCCTGGGCGTGACAGACGAATTCCTTGAGGCTCTCCACGCCGGCGAGCGCATCGTCGAGTCGCAGGCAGATATTGTCCTCGACATCCGCGGCCGTGGCACCGCGATACTCCACGCTGATGCTGGCCTCGACCGGTTGGTAGTCGGGGAAGGTCTCGCGCTTGAGTTCCGGTGCGCTGAACACGCCGACGGCAAGCATGAGGATCATCAGCAGGTTGGCCGCCGTCGGGTGGCCGACGAACCAGCGGATCATGCCTTGCTCCCCGAGGCCCGATCGATGAGTCGCTGTTCCGCATCCGGATCATGACGGGCGTTCAGTGGCATGCCGTCGATCGCCGGGATGGGGTCGTCGATGATGACCCGCTCGCCGGGCTGCAGCCCTGAGTGGACGATGACCCAGCCGTCCTGGGGGGAGGAAATGGTTACCGATCGGCGTTGCAGCCGGTTCTGTTCGTCGACGAGATAGAGCTCGCCTTCGTGGATGGCGTGCGAGGGGACCACCAGCCGCGGCTTGCTGCTGCGTATGGACAGCACGCCTTCGACAAAAGTTTCCGGAACGAGTGCCGTTCGCTGCGGGGGACTGGCGCTCCGGTAGGGCTCGTCGATTGCCAGGACGACCGGCAGGGTCCGGGTCGCCGGATCCAGTCCGGCGGAGACCCGCACGATCCGGGCCGGCCAGGTGTCCTGATCGTCCCGGCCCACCCGAGCCCGGGCGGTGATGCCCGACAACGCAGCCATGTTGGGCACGAGTCCGTCCATCGAAAGGCCGTCGATGCCCAGCGCGGCCACCAGCTCGCGCATGGCGGCCAACGGGATCTGCAGGGGGACCTCGGTGGTGTCGATGCCGTCAGCACGGAACAGCAGATCTCCACGGCTGACCTGTTGATGGATTTCGACATTCACGGTACCGATTCGCAGGTCATATGGGGCGACGATGCGGGTGTCATCGAGATCCTCTGTCGCGAGCCGCCGCCGGGCCTCCGCCTCTTCCTGGCGGGCCTCCAGTTTTTCGATCCGGACCGGGATCTGGTTGAGCTGGTTCAACAGGCTCTGCGTGGCCTGGCGTTGCTGCAGGGTCGTTCGTTTCTGCGCATCGAGCTGGTTGGCCGACAGCATGCCCCGATCAGCGAGTGATTGGGCGCGGCGCAATTCCTGTTCGGACAAGACCAATCGATCCTGTTCCAGTCGGTAGAGTGCCTCGGTGTTTTCCCGTTCCTGCTCCAGTTCCCGGCGCTCGGCCGCAAGACCGCGGAGATCGGCAGTCGCCTGGTCGAGATTGAGTTGATAGCGACTCGGGTCGATCACCAGCAGCTCGGTGCCGGCCTCCACGAACTCGCCGTTCTCGAGTGCGGCATGTCGCTGCACGATTTTCCCGGATACGTTCGCCACCGCCTTCCAGGGCCGGGCGGATTCGGCCGTCCCGAATCCTCGCGCCACCAGTACCGGGTGAATCGGTTGCACCTCGATGAAGCGAACGGCCGTGTTCAAGGCCGGTTCGTCCGTCAGCGGCGGTGGTTCCCGGTTCACGATGAAAAGGACGAGTATCGCGACGCCAATAGCCAGGCCGGCGAGGATCGTGAGGATCCGTGAGCGCTTGTGGTGGAACACTGACGACATGGGCTGTTCCCTACGGTTATTTCCGGGGTTGTTCCGGGCTGTTTCCGGACTGGCGGGCCACCGAGCGGACCGCAGAAGAAAGTGAGCGCTATCTTCCCTCGGAATAGTGGGTGCTTGTCAAGCATTGACAGACCGTCACCCATGGTCAAAGATAGTGGTCAATCACTTTTCCGGAGCCTGACTTGAAGACGCCGTCCGACCGCGACGAACCCCGTCCTCGCCATTACCTGCCTGCCGAAGAGCGGCGCGACGAGACCGCCCGTGCGGTGGTGGACCTTGCCGCCGAGCAGAATCCCAACGGCATCAGCACCAAGGCGATCGCCGAGAAGATGGGGGTGACCCAGGGGGCGCTGTTCCGCCATTTCCCGAACAAGGAAGCGATCTTCGCGGGGGTCGTCCAGTGGGTCGCCCGCCGGCTGATGAAGCGGATCGACGCGGCGATTCGGCCAATCGACTCGCCGCTGGCCAAGCTCGAAACCATGTTTCATGCCCATGTCGGGTTCGTCACCGAGCACCCGGGTGTTCCGCGCATGATGTTCGGTGAGCTGCAGCACGCCGGCGATCGCCTGCCCAAGCGGCTGGTGCGCGAACTGATCGGCCGTTATACCGACAAGGTGGCCGATTTGCTGCAGGCCGCCCAGCGGGCCGAGGAGGTGGATCAGGACATTGATGTCGATGCCGCCGCGAGCCTGTTCATCGGCACCATCCAGGGCCTGGTGATGCAGTCGCTGATCGTCGGGGACGCCGAACTGGTGCGCGCCCGGGCACCCGGCGCATTCGAGATCTATCGCCGGGGCATCGAGCGCCGGCTAGCACGATGACTACCAACCACGAGAGGAGAACGCTCATGCGTCAGGGAACAGGAACACGAGGTCAGACCACGGCACTGGCCATAGTGATGGTCATGGGGCTGGGCAGCGGCCTGGTCCATAGCCCGGCCCATGCCGAGGAAAATGCGACACCGCAGCGGTTTCTGGAAATCATGAACGCGCTTGGCGAGGACATGGTCGAGATCACCAGAGGGATCACGAGCGAGGACTGGATGCAGGTGGCCGAGCACGCCGAGGCGATCGCCAATCACCCCCGCCCGCCGATGTCCGAGCGGGCGCGCATCCTGGCCTTTGCCGGTAGCGACATGGCGACGTTCAGGCAGTTCGACCAGGAGACCCACCAGGCGGCGGAGGCACTGGCCGACGAGGCGGCTGGCGGTGATGGTGAAGCGATCATTGCCGGGTTCAGCCGACTGCAGAACGGCTGCCTGAGCTGCCATGCCCAGTTCCGTTCCGCCTATCGCGACCACTTCCAGGCCAAATAAGTGAGTAGCGAATCGAAGTGAATAATAGACCGGCCATTCCGGGCGGGTGGTGCGGGAAGCACTCCAGCCCGCGGCCATCATGATGGCGGTTGCAACATCGGCGCCTCGTTACGACGAGGCGTCGGCCGTTGTCGCTGCTGTAGCTGTCGCTGTGGGTGCTGAAGAGGCCGGCTGGAATCGTTCCAGCAGCTTGGCGTTGACGGCTACCACGATGGTGGAGACCGACATGACCGCTGCACCCACGGCCGGTGGCATCAGGAACCCCACGCTGCTGTAGAGCACCCCGGCGGCGAGCGGGATGGCCACGATGTTGTAGCCCGCCGCCCACCAGAGATTCTGGATCATCTTGCGATAGGTGGCCGCCGAGAGCTCGGTCACCGTGGCGACGTCACGGGGGTCGGAGTTCACCAGCACGATGTCGGCTGATTCCACCGCCACATCGGTACCGGCCCCGATGGCGATGCCGAGATCGGCCTCGGTCAGCGCCGGCGCATCGTTGACACCATCCCCGACCATGGCGACCGACAGGCCCTTTTGCTTGAGTTCGCGGATTCGCTCGGCCTTCTGGTCGGGCATCACCCCGGCGAAGAAGTCGTCAAGCCCCAGTTCCTCGGCCACGGCCCGGGCCACCGGCTCGGCATCACCGGTCAGCATCATGCTCTGCTTGCCCATCGCCTTGAGGCGGTCGATCGCCTCGCGAGAAACCTCGCGCACGATATCGGAGAGCGCAATGGCCCCGATGGGCCGGTCGCCGATCAGCAGGTACACCACGGTCTTGCCCTGGGAGGCGAGGCGATCGACTTCATCGTTGTCGATGGTTATGTCCTGGCGTTCGAGATAGCCCGGGCTCACGACGCGTACGGTCTCCGAATCTACCAAGGCTTCCACCCCTTCACCGGGAAGATTCTGGAAGTCATGGGCGGTCGGCACGGTGAGCGATCGCTGGCGGGCCTCCTCGACAATACCCACGGCGATCGGATGCTCGGAACGGGATTCGAGCGCAGCGGCCAGCGCCAGCACACGGTCGTCGTCCTCTTCGTCCAGACGCACCACATCGCTGACCCCGAACCGCCCCTCGGTGAGGGTGCCGGTCTTGTCGAATACGAACACATCGATGTTTCGAGCCCGTTCGAAGGCGGCGCGATCGCGGATCAGCAGACCATGTCCGGCCGCCTTGGTGGTCGAGACCGCGACCACCAGCGGGATAGCCAGCCCGAGCGCGTGGGGACAGGTGATCACCATGACCGTGACCATGCGCTCGAGCGAGAAATCGAAGGCATAGCCGGCGATCAGCCAGGAGGCCAGCGTGACAGCACCCACCGTCAGGGCGATGTAGGTCAGCCAGGCGGCGGCGCGATCGGCGAGATCCTGGGTGCGCGAGCGCGAGGCCTGGGCCTTTCTGACCATGTCGATCACCTGGGACAGGTAGGTCGCCTCGCCCGTGCGTCGAATCTCGACTACCAGCGACCCCTCGCCATTGATCGCCCCACCGATGACCTCGTCCTCCGGTCCCTTGCTGACCGGACGGGACTCGCCGGTGAGCAAGGATTCATTGAGGTTCGAGCGCCCCTCCAGGATGATCCCGTCGGTCGGGATCTTCTCGCCCGGCCTGATGCGGACCTTGTCTCCCTTTTTCAACGCATCAACGCGGACCTCCTCGACTTCGCCATCCGCATCAAGGCGATGCGCCGTGGCCGGTATCAGCTCGACTAGCGCTTGCAGGGCCCCGGAGGCGCCCATGATCGAACGCATCTCGATCCAGTGGCCCAGCAGCATGACGTCGACCAGCGTGGCCAGCTCCCAGAAAAACACCTGGCCGGACAGGCCGAAGACGACCGCTGTGGAGTAGAGGAAGGCGACACTGATGGCCAGGGCGATCAGGGTCATCATGCCCGGCGCGCCCTGGCGCAGCTCGGAGATCAGCCCCGTCAGGAACGGCCAACCGCCGTAGAAGAACACCACCGCCGCCAGGCCGAACTGGAGATAGCGATCACCGGGGAAGGCGAGCGCCGCTTCCAGCCCGAGAAACGACTGGATCATGGGCGAGAGCGCCAGGATCGGCAGGGTCAGAACCAGGGACACCCAGAACCGCCGCCGGAAATCGGCGATCATCGCACCGTGATCGTGGCCTCCGTGGCCCCCGTGATCCCCGTGTTCGCTCGAGCTATCCGTATCGGCCGGACGGTGCTCCTGTTCGCGGTGGGGCGCGTGCTTGTCCTGATTCATGGCGGTTGACCTCTGATGTATCGATGATGCGCTGCTTGGACTCAAGCACAGATCAGGCGCGATTGCCCGACCCTGATGGGCGGGGGCGGACCACTCAGGTCATCACGCGGGGATCCGGTCTGGGCCGGTCAGAACCACAGGCGCAGGCCGGCCAGCAGTCGCAGATCGCCGCTGTCCTTGCCCTCTGCCTTGGCCAGGTCGGCGGTATCGCCCAGCTTCTTGTTCCAGCTCACCCCGACATAGGGAGCAAACTCGCGCCTGATCTCGTAGCGCAGGCGTAGCCCCAGCTTGATGTGATTGATGCCTTGGCCGACGCCGAACTCCTCGACCTCGTCAAAGGCCACCAGGGTGCTGAAACGTGGCTGCAGGATGAGCCGTTGGGTCAACAGGAAATCGTAGTCGACCTCGAGATCGGCCCAGGCATCGCCGTCCTCGCTCAGTCGCAAACTGGTGTCGACCTCGAACCAGTAGGGGGCCAGCCCTTTCAGGCCGACCACGCCATAGACGCGGTCCGGATTCGGTCCGGGGCCGTATTCGAACTGGTAGCCGGCGCCCGCCCGCAGGGACCAATAGGGCGAGATCAGGCGGTCATATAACAGATCGAGCTTCTCGACCGCTCCACCGCTGCCACCGCTGCCACCGGAAACCACGTCCTCGACCTCGGCCTTGATCCAGACCCGGTTGTAGTCACCGCCGTACCAGCCCTGGAATTCGAGATTGACGCTGTCCTCGTCGTCGCCGGCGGCGTATTCGAGGCGGTTGATCATCAAGCGCCCGTATGGCTTGTCACTGATCGGTGTCGCCCAGCCCTGGTCACGGCCGAAGGCCGGTTGCCCATCGGCCAGGACGGCCAGTGGGGTAAGGGGCAGCCAAGCTGCGCACAACAGGCCGCCGATGGTCTTGAAAACGGATTGGTTGGTGGACATCAGCGTACTCCTCAGATGACGGACACGACCCGGAACATGCCGGCCTCCATGTGGTAGAGCAGATGGCAATGGAATGCCCAGTCGCCCTTGGCATCCGCGCTGATGCGGGCCGAGAGCATCTCACCGGGCTTGAGCGAGACCGTATGTTTGCGCGGCCGATAGTCGCCATGCCGATTCTCGAGCTCCATCCACATGCCGTGCAGGTGAATGGGGTGATCCATCATGGTGTCGTTCACCAGGATCAGGCGCAGCCGTTCACCATGGTGAAACAGGATCGGGCCGTCCACTTCGGAGAACTTCTTGCCATCGAACGACCACATGTAACGTTGCATGTTGCCGGTCAGGTGCAGCTCGATCTCGCGTTCGGGCTCGCGCCGATCCGGCCAGGGTGCGCGGGCACGCAAATCGTCGTAGACCAGGACCTTGTGATCCGGCGTGTTTTCCAGGCCAATACCCGGGTCATCCATGCGGTTGCGAGGATGTTCGCTGACCATGGCCGCCCCCGGCCCGTGATCATGGGGGCCATGGCTGATCTTGCGACCCGCCAGTGGCCAGGGTGTGTCCTCGTCTCGATTGGGCATGTCCATGGCGCTGTCTTGCGCTGTCTCGTTCGACATGGTCATCTGGCCTGTGGTCATGTCGCCGCTCGGGGAGTCGTGCCCGGACAAGGCGTGATCGCCTGTCATGTCGCTGCTGGCGGCCTGACTGTCCATGCCCATGTCGCCACCACCGCCCATATCCATGCCCCCCATGTCCATGTCGCTCATGTCCATACCCATGGCCTCCATGCCGCGTTCCGGCATGGGGCGGCGGGCGGGAATGGCGGCCCGCAGGCCCACCTCGGTGGCCAGCGTGGCGGCAGCAAAGCCACTGCGGTCCATGGCTTCGGCGAAGATGGTGTAGGCCTGCTCGTCCTGCGGTTCGACGATCACATCAAAGACCTCCGCCACACCGATGCGGAACTCGTCGATCGGCACCGGCTCGATCGGCTGACCATCCGCTTCGACCACGGTCATCTTCAGGCCCGGGATGCGCACATCGAAGAAACTCATGGCCGAACCGTTGATGAGGCGCAGCCGGACTCGCTCGCCTGATTTGAACAGCCCCGTCCAGTTATCCCTTGGCGACCGGCCGTTGATCAGGTAGGTGTAGGTGCTGCCGGTCACGTCGAGCAAGTCGCGCGAACTCATGCGCATCTCACCCCACATGGCCCGCTCGCGCATGGTCTGTGCCCAGCCCTTGGCCTGGATGTCCTCGAGCAGATCGACGACCGTGCGTTTCTGGTAGTTGTAGTAGCCCTCGGCGGCCTTGAGATGACGGAACACCTCATCCGGATTCTCGAAGGTCCAGTCGGAGAGCATCACCACATAGTCGCGGTCGTAGTCGAACGGCTCGGGCTCGGCCGGTTCCACGATCAGCGGCCCGTGGTGACCAAGCTGTTCCTGCAGGCCCGAGTGGCTGTGGTACCAGTAGGTACCACTCTGCTTGACCGGATAGAAGTATTCGAAGGTCTCGCCCGGGGCGATGCCCTTGAAGCTTACACCCGGCACCCCGTCCATCTGGAACGGCAGGAGGATGCCGTGCCAATGGATCGAGGTCGATTCGTCCAGATTGTTGGTCACGCGCAGACGCACGTTGCGGCCTTCCCGCATGCGGATGGCCGGTCCGGGCGTGGTGCCGTTGATGGTGATCGGATTGGCGGGCTTGCCGTCGATCTTCATCGGTGTGCGGTCGATGACCAGGTCGAACACGTCGGTATCGCCATCGATGTGGCGTTCGGCCTCGTGCAGGCCTGCCTGGGGCCAGGCGAGAGCCGGGGTGATGCCGCCGTAGCCGTATAGTGCCGCGAGGACACTCATCGACGTCATGTTGCGCAGGAAGTGGCGACGGGAGTGTCCCTTGCCGGTCAAGGTGTCGTACTGATCCATGGTCGTGGTTCCTCCGGATTAGGGGAAGCATCGTTCGTCAGGGCCGTCACAGACTGCCTCGCCCCATGGAAGATCAGGGGGTCGGGAGGACCTCGATAGATCCCTTCATGCCGGCCTCGAAATGGCCAGGGAGCAGGCAGGCAAAGGCAACCCGACCGGGCTCGGTGAACTGCCAGACGATTTCTCCGGTTTCGCCGCCCGCGAGTTGAATCATGTTGGGGTCGTCGTGAGCCATGTCCGGCTGCAAGCGCATCTCCTCGGCATGTTCCTCTAGCTCGTCGAGCGAGCCGATCACCATTTCGTGAGTCTGGACGCCGACATTCTTCACCGCAAATCGGATCGTCTGGCCGGCCTTCACCGAAAGGTGGTCCGGAGAGAAACGCATCTGGTCATCCATCGTGATGTCGATGGTTCGATCGATCTCATTCGGCTGGCCCGCCGACATTCCCGGCATGCCGGGGGTGTTCCCCATCATGTGATTTCCCGATGCACTGGCCGCAAGAGGAAAGAGAGCGAGCGCCAGTAAAGTAATTCTGCAGTTCATGCCTGTGTTCCTCACCGATAGATGGCTGTTTTTCAAGAGTTAAGAGCGGGGTATCCCTTCGACTAGCCATGACTATAGTGGGGCGCCTTGTCGCCGACCTGACATTCACATTACATTTTTGTCAGATTTGGCGGTATCGAGGTCAAGGCTCGGCGTGGCGGGCGTCTTGAGGCCAAGGGGCGGACTCCCATGGCCAGAGTCGGGCCAGGACTGGACCGAAATCGACTTGGCCGGCAGCCAGCCCGTCGTGTTCTGGAGAGTCTTTGCCAGAAGAGGCGGGGACACGAACAGGCAGGGGCGGGACAGGCTGTCTTCGGCAGATCTTCCTGAGAGGACCTGGGGGCCGCCGGTCAGGTGACCTCAGCACCAGCTGGCTTCACCTGACTGGGGGTTGTGGAGCAGTTCGCGCACATTGGCCTCGATAATGCGGTAGCCCACGTTGCCGTACAGTTGTTGCCGGCCTTCGTTGAGTACCAGGGTGGGGCTGCCGGTCACCTGGTAGCGCTGCTGGATCTCTGCATCGTCATGCAGGGCGGCATGCGCTTGCCCGCCGTCAAGTTTCTCGTTGATGGCCGGGATAGGCAGGCCCAGGGACTCGGCGATGGATAGCAGGGTTTCCCGACGGGCAATATTCCGATTGCGTGCAAAGAAATTCTCCCGCAGGGTCCAGGCCAGGCGATTGGACGGGTAATCGGCCGCCTCGTCGCTATCCAGCCTGCCTACCTGAATGATCATGTCCGCCACCTCGAGGGTGATGGGGGAACCATATGTTTACCCGGAGTTTTTGACAGAATGGGCGATCGCCGGGGAGTCCACCTCTGTTCGGTGTGGCTTTATTCCAGCTTTCGCTTCATCTGCTCATAGGTGTCGCTATCGATTTCACCGTTTGCATAACGCTGGTCGAGAATTTCTCTGGATGTCGGCGTTCCTGAGCCGCGGTCGCTCTTTGCTAGAACGATGACAGCCCAGATGACCAATGCGATCAGTATCGGCCAGAAAAACCACATGAAGCCGCCACCAAAGCCCATGAAGTGTTGTCCGTAGTCCATGTGCATTCATCTGCCTCCAAACATGGGCCTCGCGGGGGATAGACAATCCCGCGAGGCATGAACCGTTGTGTTCTTCAATCTAGCGGGCGGGACAGTTCGAGGCCCTGGACCCACGCATGTCCTGATCCGGATAGCCGTAAGGCATCATGCCGGAGCCACCCATGCCCGGGCTGCCCTGGCCGTAGCCACCGCCGTGGCCGCCGTGACCATGACCACCGCCGTGGCCGCCACCCATCATCATGCCGGAGCCGCCCATGCCCGGGCTGCCCTGGCCATAGCCACCGCCGTGGCCGCCGTGACCATGACCACCGCCATGGCCGCCGCCCATCATCATGCCGGGGCCCCTCATGCCCGGGCCGCCCTGGCCGTGACCACTGCCGTGGCCGCCACCCATCATCATGCCGGGGCCGCCCATGCCCGGACCGCTCTGGCCGCAGCCACTACCGTGACCGCCACCCATCATCATGCCGGGGCTACCCATGCCCGGGCCGCTCTGGCCGTGACCACCGCCCATCATCATGCCGGAGCCCATCATGCCCATTGGCATCATCTGCCGAGTCATTCCCATGTTTTCTCGCATGGCTTGCATGTGGTCCTGAAGAGCCAGCTGTCGCTCTTCATCGCTCTCGGCCTGGTCAAGTTGTGAGCATATGTGCTCAACGCTTTCCTGCATCCGTTCCATGGGCGTTTTTCTCGACGCGGCCATCATGTCGTCTGGCATCATCTGCTCGGTCATTCCCATGTTTTCACGCATGGCCTTCATGTAATCCTGAAGGGCCTGCTGTTGTTCTTCATCGTTCTCGGCCGACTGGGCCCGGTCGAGGTGCGAACGCATTCGCTCAACGTTTTCCTGCATCCGCTCCATTGGCATGTCGCTGTTCGTCATGCCCATCATGCCGCCTCGCATTTCCTGCGGTGGCTCCTGGGCAAGCACGGATGTCGCCAGGCCAATGGACAGGGCGATCAGGGTCTGGGAGATGGTTTTCATGGTGTCACTCCTTCTGGTCATAAAGATGCCTGCGGGGACGTCGTTTGAGCAGCTGCCGTCAAGCAGCTGTTAAGGAAAGGAAGCTCTGCACGAATCGATGGCGCCTCTGGCTGACAGGTTTGTTTGCAATCAAGGCGCTGTCCCGAAGGCGGGCTTATTGCCTGTCGAGGGGCGGCAATGCCGTGTGCGGGCAAACCCGCCAGCCCCTTCGGGCGGGCCGCCAAGGGCCCATCTGCGCCACAGATACAGCTTGGGCAGTCCTTGTAAAGGACCACCGCCCTTCACAGCGGACTGCGCCTGGCATCTGGACCCTTGGCGGTCCCGCAGAGACACCATCGATTCGTGCAGAGCTTCCTTAAGACAGGCTCATCACCCAAGCTAGCCCACCAAGCTGTCAATAACCTGACCTGGGGATTACATCGCTGTAATCTGGCGAGGTGACGGGGCCCCTGGTGACAGAATGCGTTGCGATCGGGAGCGGGGAGCGATATGAAGGTATTGATCGTCGAGGATGAGCGGAAAGCCGGCAGGTATCTCCAGCAAGGACTGAGCGAGGCGGGCTACACGGTCGATCTTGTCGGCGATGGGGTCGAAGGGCTGCATCGGGCACTGACCGGTGATCATGACTTGCTGATACTCGATGTCATGCTTCCCGGCATGGACGGCTGGCAGATCCTCGAGACGCTGCGGCGCGGGGGGCGGGATATGCCGGTGCTGTTCCTCACGGCCCGGGATCAGGTCGAGGATCGTGTGCGGGGTCTCGAGCTGGGCGCCGACGATTACCTGATCAAGCCATTCGCCTTCTCCGAGTTGCTGGCGCGCGTGCGCACCCTGCTGCGCCGGGGGCGCGGCGAGCCGGAGCCGACCGCCCTGCAAGTGGCCGATCTTGAGCTCGATCTGTTGGGCCGTCGGGCCACGCGCGCCGGCGAGCGTATCGACCTGACTGCCCAGGAATTTGCTCTTCTCAAGCTGTTCATGCGGCGCAAGGGCGAGGTCCTGCCTCGTTCACTGATCGCCTCTCAGGTCTGGGACATGAACTTCGACAGCGATACCAACGTGGTGGAAGTGGCCGTGCGTCGGTTGCGACGCAAGATCGACGAGCCCTTCGAGTCCAAGCTGATTCGGACCATTCGGGGCATGGGCTACGTGATGGAGGAAGAGGGCGCGAGATGAGTCGTCCGGCCTCCCTCACGACTCGCCTGACGTTGCTGTTCGTCCTGGTGTCATCGTCGGTGCTGCTTGGTCTGGGGTGGGTACTCCATGCGGCAGTGGAAAGGCACTTTGTCGAGATGGATCGCGACCTCCTGCAAAGCAAGCTGGATGCCCTGGAACGCTTGCTGAAGGACCCGTCGGCACCGGCGGGACTGGTCGGCCTGCAAAGCGCGGTGGACGAGATGTTCCGCAGTGATCCGGAACTCAAGGTCTGGGTGCAGATCTCGGGGGATGGCGTGCTGTCACCGCCGGACTTGTCGTTGCCGTCAGGGATACTCCGTCAACACGCCGACTCACCGGAACCGCACATCTTCTCCTGGTGGCACGAAGATGTGCGGTACCGGGGGCTGGCACAAAGCCTCCAACCCACCAAGCCTGACGTCGGTCCACAGGTCGTGGTGGTAGCCATCAATATCGATCACCACGAGCGTTTCATGGCGCGCTATAACCAGACCCTGACCGTATTCATTGCGGTGGCCGCGCTCCTGAGCGGCTTTCTGGGCTGGTGGGCTTCACGCCGGGGTATCGCCCCACTACGGCTGATTCAGGAACGGGCGGCCGAGGTGACCGCCAGGCATCTGCATCATCGTTTTCCGGAAACCTCGGTGCCAAGGGAGCTGACCGGGCTGGCCCATGAACTCAACTGCATGTTCGCGCGACTCGAGGAGGCGTTCGATCGGCTGGCGGCGTTTTCATCTGACCTGGCCCATGAGCTTCGAACACCAGTGAACAACGTCCTTACGCAGACACAGGTCGCCATCTCCAGGGATCGTGATGCCGAGAGCTACCGGGAGGTGCTGATCTCCAATGTCGAGGAGCTGGATCGGCTATCCAGCATGATTTCCGATATGCTGCTGTTGGCGAAGGCCGACGACGGTCTGAACCTGCCCTCTGTTGAGCCCGTGCGGCTGGAGCAGGAGATCGGCGCGTTGTTCGAGTTCTATGATGCCCTGGCCGAAGAGGAGCGTGTTCGCCTGAGGGTCACCGGGCAGGGCGAGATCTCCGGCAATCGGCTGATGTTGCGCCGAGCGTTCAGCAACCTGATCTCGAATGCGCTTCGACACTCGTTCCCCGACCATGACGTCATTCTCCGTATTCGAGAGCGGACCGACTGGATCGACGTGACGGTCGAAAACACCGGCGAACCCCTTCAGCCACAGGAGTCGTCGCGACTGTTCGACCGCTTCTACCGCGGTGACCCGGCCCGGGGCCGACAGGGCAGCGGCGGTGTCGGATTGGGGTTGGCGATCACACAGGCCTTGATTCAGGCCCATCAGGGCAGAATCCGGGTGGAGCCGGCCGGCGAGCTGACGCGCTTCATCGTGTCCTTGCCGAAGCGCCCCGATGGTCTGCCGCCCAGCGATCGTCTGGCCCAGGACGCCTCGTAGTCAGGGATCTTCGTGACAGAAAGCCTCGCAGCAGAAAGCCCCGTAAGGCGGGCCGGTCTGGTGGTCACGGGGTCAGGAGACGGTCAGTTGGCCCATCATCCCGGCATCCTCGTGCTCGAGGACGTGGCAGTGGTACATGAACGGGGTTTTCTGGTCGGCCGGCTGTGTGAACGTCACCGCCAGTTCGGCTCGTCCGTCGACCAGCATCGTGTCCTTCTCGCCCCGGTTCTCCAGACGCGGGGAGCGTCCGGTCTCGTCGGCCAGCACTTGGAAATGCACCCCGTGGATATGAAACGGATGCATCAGCATGTCGCTCTCGACCGTCCAGTGCTCGATCGCACCGAGGCGCACCTGCTCGTCGAGCCGCCCCATGTCGAACGGCCGACCGTTGATCCCCATGGTAGGCCCGGCCATGCCACCGCCCATCATGCCGCGCATCATGGGCATGCCGCCGAGCATCATGTCCAGGGAAAAGCGCCGGTGGCGCACAAATTCGGTCGGTAGTGCGTCGAGCGCATCGCTGATGGTGTCCGGTAGGCGATCGACTGAACCGTGCGTGTCATTCGGATGAAACGACAGGACCGGCAGATCGTCCCCCAGCAGTGCCGAGGCCTGGGAGCGCAGCGCACCCATCATGCCCATCATGCCCGGTCCGCCCTGATTGCGGTCCGGCCCGGTCAACAGCTCGACCTCGCCGCCCTCGCGAAAATCCACCAGCACCTCGAAGCGTTCACCCGGGGCCAGGCGCAGCTCGTCGGTGGCGATGGGCTGGGGCAGGTAGCCTGCATCGCTGGCAATCAGATGCATCGGACGGCCATCACTCAGGCGCAGGTGGTAGATGCGGGCGTTCGATCCGTTCAGCAGACGCAGCCGAACCAGGGAGCGGGGGACTTCGGCACGCGGGTTTACCGCCCCGTTGACCAGGATTCGATCTCCCCGGAAGCCATGCATCCGGTCGAACATGCCAAGGCGGTATTCGAGGCGACCCGCCCCGTCGAAGCGGCGATCCTGCAGGATCAGGGTGAAATCATCGATCCCATGTTCGTGAGGCAGCCCGCGGGCATCGTCCTGTCCATCGTCGATCTGGAACACCCCGGCGAGTCCCGCGTAGACCTGTCTTGCGGTGTGCGGATGGGTATGGGCGTGAAACCAGGCGGTCGACGGTGGCTGATCGATCGGGAGCACCGGCTCCCAGACCGCCCCCGGATCGATCGCCTGGTGCGGCCCACCGTCGACATTGCCGGGCACGAGCAGCCCGTGCCAGTGAGTGGCGAGTGGCTCGTCGAGTCCATTTCGCAGGCGAACGGCCACCTCCTGTCCCCGTCTGGCGCGTACGATCGGCCCGAGGTAATCCTGGTTGTAGCCGTAGGTGTGTGACGGCTCGCCCGAGCCGAAGATGTGCCGGCCCTGTTGGGCCGTGAGGTCAAGCCGCCCGCTTTTGCTGACATCAATCAGAGTCGGCAGGGGCAACCTGGGGCGAGACCCCGTGCGGGCCCATGCGGTCCGTGTCGCCGGCGCCCCCAGTGTCGCGGCAGCGGCTGTGGCCAGACTGTGCTTGAGAAAGCGACGTCGATTCATGCAGGAATGCTCCACAATGGCTGGTCGAAAATCTCTTTTCGCGGTCGGGTCGGCTCCATAAGAGCCCACCTGTGGAGCATGGCAGACCAGGGTCGGCGCTGCAGGGGAGTGTCCTGAGGTGCTACCAGCGTCGCTGTCCTCGTCGTTTGTGCTCCATTCCCCGGTATTTTCGAGTACCGCAGCAATTGTTTGGAACTTTCTGCTCGTTTGCAGGACTTACTTGGGGAAGCTGGAAAGCATTCGATCGTCGCAAGCCAGGCGAGGCTTGAAAAACGGATCGAAGGCACCATACTTCTAAAAGACAACCGGGGGTGACACGGCTTCGACGTGGGTCGCGAAACTCAAGGTGCATGCCGAGGTGCAGTTTCCTCGTTAAACCAGCCGCAAAACCAATAGTTGCCAACGACGACAACTACGCACTCGCCGCTTAAAACCCGGTAGGGTGCCGTCTGACCGAAGCCGTGCTTGTGCGTTCGGGATCAGGCGTCGACTCTCACAAGCTCGCGATGAAGCGC
>Ga0172382_10002531_pt1 | contig 30369 bp, 35 predicted proteins | sample Leawel138RmetaG_FD_122245 | JGI IMG/M metagenome (GOLD analysis project Ga0172382, IMG submission 122245) | Leachate microbial communities from a municipal landfill in Southern Ontario, Canada - Leachate well 138R metaG | ecosystem: Engineered > Solid waste > Landfill > Unclassified | place...
CCCTGTACAGATGATGCCCGTAGAATCATTATTACAGATGTCATTCCAGACTACATTAGCGGTCATTTCCCCATTTGAATCACATTTTTTAGTAACATTTAGATCGATACTTGCCGAAGTATTATTAACAAAAAAGTCCCCATACTTCCATTCATAGCCGTTTGGGCCTAATATTTGATTAGGCGAACCGCCGTTTATAGTAATGTTATTAACATTAACATGATAATTATCAGTTGGGAAAGATACATTAACATCATATGCACCTCCAATTGAGTCCCTATTGATATTAAGGGTAACTAGGTAAGTTCCACATCTATCTATAATTGTGGGAAGGCCGCTTAAGTTGACATTTACATTAGCACCGTTGACCGTTACAAAAACTCCCTCTCTTATTTGCCTTACCCCATAGCAATTCCCCCCGCCAGTTTTTCCGGTATCTAAGATTGACCAATCAAAAAATGTATAAGATCCACTACATCGCGGTTCGGATAGATTTTGATTAGAGAGATTGTATTCAATAGTGATACTCCTGTTTCTAACACTTGTTGTATTTGTATCTATCGCACAAAATGTCCATATGAGGCTCTGTAATGTTGTGTCCGAAAAATTGACATCCAGATAGGTTGAAGCTGGTGGGGTATAGGTAACGTTACAGCTATCAATAGTAATAATTACGGGGCTAACAAGAACTTGCATGTTTGATAATTCTTCTCTAAATTTAAGATTTGTTATATACACATCGTCCCAAAATGTATCATTGGCAAAATTATAAGTATTTGTATATTCTATTGGAGTGCATTTTTCAAAGTTATAGTTTGAGAATACTGTTTTGTTTGAAGTCAACTTTTCCGCGCATTCAAGGATTGTACTCTGAGAAGATGAAGCTGTTCTAACACATCCACAACAGTCTGTAATGGTAGCATCTACGGTGTTAATGGCAGTTGTATAGCAGTAGCTGCAATTACCATAATCTGGCGATTGAAGAACAACGGTAGTGTTTAATCCTGTTGCAGGGTCAACGTTCCATGTTATTTTATTTCCACTAACAGTGCCGCTTCCATTATTATCTATAGAAAATCCAGCAGGTATTGTGTCAACTACCAAAATGTTTGAAGTTGTGCTGTTGTTACAATTAAGTGGTCCAGAGTAAGAAGCCACTATATTGTAAGTTATAGTCCCTCCTAAATACATTGAACCTGGGGCACCAGTCTTTGATACTGAGAGTGAGGGGATACCTGTGACAGAATAATTTCCTATTTTAACAGGAGGTAAAAAATTAGTTTCACAATAAAGATAGTGAGGTTCAAAGATTACTACTCCTGAAGGCAGATCGCTACACCAGTTACCTGTTGGGGTGAGATCAAAAATTAGACTAGTAGTTCCATTTGGAACATTACCTAAAATAAATTTACCTCCACTATAAGACGCACCAGAAGGAGAAATTATATTGGTAACCGTCAATGGCCCAAAGTCTGCCGATAAATTAAAGTCGTAAGCAGTTCCGCCATCATTTGTTATGGGTATGGTGAAATTATTTCCAGTTCCGCAGTATGTAAGATCAAAGGATGGAAGAGTGTAATCTATTTTTGGGGGATTTGGTTGAAAAGCGATACTAGCAATAGTTTCTTGTCCAAGACATTCTGATTCACACCCCCATGCAACTTTAGCTAGATTAACTAAATTGCTACACCCAATAACTTTGGCATTTAGTTGAATTTTTACCTCATCATTAGGATCCATATGAGAAAGTGCCGGAATTTCGTTAGATGTCCATTCATATGTTCTTGTTGCAGTTGGAGATCCTCCAGGTGAAGATGAAATATATTCTAATCCAGATTCAAGAATATCTGTAACTTTTACATCCTTAATCGGTCCAAGACCTGTACTCTTTACTGTAATAGTCCATGAAACATTTTCTTCTAAGGTGGCAGGTTGAGTAGAAAGTGTTTTTTCTATTGTTACCGCGCCTTGGTAAACTGTAATTGACCTTGTAGAAGATAATGTGGTTGATGTATTGTTATAATCATAAGCTCCGTTGACAGAAATATTTCCACCTTGTGCGCTACATGATGTATCAACATGAATCTTTATTTTATTTGATGTTCCAGGCTCTAAATAAGGAATAGTGTACGTTAAAGGATCTGTAGTGTTAAATCCCGTAGGTAAAGTAACATCATAATTAATATCTGTGGCATTTTGATCTACTGAATTATTTCTAAGAGTTACATTATAATCATAGGGATAGCAATTGTAAACTGTAGTGTTTCCATCAATACTTACCTCTATTATCTCCCCAGACACAAATATCAAAGAAAAACTTAGTATAAAAAGTACAAAAATAAATATAATCGATGGTTTATTCATGTAATTTAAAAAAACTTCTAATATATAAACTTTACGGCATTGATAATCATTTACTAAAAATAAAATAGCAATAACTATAAATTTGATTGAATTGAAGAATGATAAAATAAAAAACAATAACGATAAGCGTTATTTGAATATTATTTAAATAAAAAATTATTTATTTTTAAAGCCCCTTAAATGCCTTGTCAATTAACTTTTTCTCAGGGGGTTTTGTCAGAAGGCTCACTACTATCATAAGTGCAACAGCAATTGGTATTGCAATGAAAAATGGATCAAGTTGGGTTAGTGAAGCCTTTGCATCGAGAAGGCATGGCTTTCCAAATATCCATTGACATATTCTTAGGGGCTCTGATTCAGTTACCTTAAAGAAGAGTGTCCAAATCAGCCAAGATAAGAAACCACCTGCCATTGAAGCTATAGCACCTACTCTTGTTGATCTTCTCCAGAACAAAGCTCCTGTGTAAGCAGGTAAGAATACTGCACTACACATCCCCATAAATATTGTTGTCCCTCTGGCTATTACTGCTGGTGGAAGTATGTACCCTAAAGTAAGGGATATTAATACTGTTGCGCCTATCGCTATTTTTGTCGCAGTTACAGCATTAATCTTCTCCGATGAATTTTTTATCCAAACATGATAAAAATCATGTCCAAACGAAGTGCCCATCGCGTGGAATTGTCCTGAAATAGTGGACATTGCAGCGGAGATTAGTGTTAGCATGAAAAGGACGACAAACCAACTCGGGAATCTGTAATTTACAAATTCCGGTATTACTGAATCAGTCCAGTACACATATTCAGAGGGTCTACCGACAAGTTTTCCGTTTTCGTCATATTTGAAGTATAAATCCCTAATCTGCTGATTTGTAAGGGCTGGGTTGTATTCGGCCTTTATTACTTCAACACCTTCTTTTTCAAAATATGCATTAGTAAGAGATCCTACTGTAAAGGCTACACCGGTCATCAAAAGAATGAAGACTCCGCCGATTCCAACGGCTTTAGTTAAATCACGTTTGCTTTTTGCCGTCATGCAACGAACAGCCAACTGAGGCTGTGCAAGGACGCCCACCCCGACACCAAATATCAAGCCCATTAAGACAGACCAGAATATACCTTGCGTATCATTTAATCCGCTGGTGTTAGCGGGTGTATTGCCCAGGCTCATTATTGGAAAAGTTGTGAATCCCTGGTGGCCAAATACAGACAATGGCGCTCCTTTATTTGTTAACATTGAATAAGAATCAGTCAATTGAAAGTTTTCAAGTGCCTGATGAGCTTCAATTACTCCCCCAAATGCAGCGTAAGTTCCAACTAGAAGTAATATCATTCCAATAACCATTATAGTACCCTGAAGAGCATCTGTGTAAAGCACTGCAAGCAATCCACCAAACAGAACATAAGCTGCAACAATTCCTGTCATAACAATAAGTGCAAGATTGAAGTTAAGATTAAATGTAGATTCAATCATTCTCGCAGCTCCAATTATGACTACTGATGCATAAATCGGCATGAATATTGTAATCAAGAGCCCAAAAGATCCCTGCAAAAATCTGCAGTTAAATCGCTTCCCAACTATTTCTGGAAAAGTCAGAGCACCTAGATTCTTCCCAACATGTCTTGCCCTGTTCCCCCAGATTACAAATGCAAGGAATATACCGACAAATACATTCATGAAAGTCAACCATAGTAATCCCATCCCAAACATGGAAGCCGAACCTCCAAATCCTACTATGGCAGAAGTGCTGATAAAAGTAGCCCCATACGAGATTGCTATAATATATGGGTGGACCTTCCTTCCCCCAAGCATGAAGTCTTCCTTGCTTTTTGTTTCTTTCCAGCCTTTGTGGGCCAGTAAACCAGTGATAACAAGATAGGCAACAAGTATAATAATAGAAATAGTTACGTCTTCCATTCTATTCACCTTTACTCTCCCTTAAATTTACTATGGACCATCCTACACACAGCAGAGTAGCCAAAATCGTCAGCAAATATGCTGACCATACCCATGGATCAGAAATTCCGAACATTTTAAATCACGAGCCAAATAAAAGTTTAATATTTATAAATATTTCGCTCACAATACGAATTATTTATTAAAATTATAATATTCCTGGTATAATAAAAATTTATTATTCAAATTATTAATTATATGATAAAATAAATATTATTTCAAATATTGAAATACAATATCTTTAAATATTGTATAATCCTCTGTTTTTATATCAACACATTAAAATAAGATGGGGTTTGGATGGAGCTTTGGAATTTTATTCTAAATAGCCAGAAGAGAATGGATATACTGGAGGAATTGTCCCTTACTAACCCTCAAAAAAGCCTTGACATTGCAAAGAAACTAGAGATGAGGTGGCAGGATGTTTCTACCCAGTTAAATCTCTTTGTTGAAAAAAAGCTTGCTGCTAAGGATGGAACCCAGTTTTATCTGTCCAAACAAGGACAAATTTACAAATCACAGATCAAAAATCTCCAAGATCTAGAAAACAATGTGAAAAAATATTCCGATTTTATTGAAAAACATAATATAGAAAAGATTCCGAACTGTTTTGTTAGAGATTTTTTGAGTTGGGAAAAAAATAAATTGAATCATCTTACATCCCTTGATGTGTTCCCATTTATCTCAAAAAATGTAAAGGGATCTAAAACTGAACATCTTAGCGTATTCTCCAGAATTTCAAAGGATATCCAAGATCTATTCTCTGGGATAGGCGATAACGTAAATCTCAGAATAATATATCCAATAGAAGAAATAGACAAACTAAATAAAAATGACTATCTCCTGGACAATCAAAAATATGAAGTGAGATTTGTAGAGAGAAAGGATATGTACTGCGTTATGCAAGTATGTGATAGAAGTTTTTCTTGGATGGGATTTGAAGATCATAAAAATGAATTCGATTATCTTAACGTCATAGAAGGAAATGATACCAGATTTCTAAACTGGTCTATATCAAACTTTGAATTCCTATGGAAGGATTCTAAAAAACTTTAGGGGTATAATGGATTTTCAAGATAGATTGACAAAGGCATTTGAATTAACTGAAAAACATTTTGATTCTATAGACATAGAAAGGGCGATTTTTTTATCTTACTACTGCGATCTAAAAGACTGTAAATTCTGTTATATGTCTACCATAAAAACTGGGCCTAAAAGGGGGTTAAGAAGTATTGAATCACTTTTCGCCGAAGCTTTTCTTGTAAAAATGGCAAATTGGAAGGTAGAGTTTTTATCTTCAGGTTATGGCGTTTATGATGCCAAAAAAATAGCAGATATAGCCAAAGGAGTTGCCTGTATCACCGGTGAACCAGTGTGGCTGAATACGGGGATACTTGAAAAAGACGATCTATCTGTTTTTGAAAATGAATTGAAAGGTGTCACTGCATCGATAGAAACTTTTACAGAAGAGCTGTTTCAAAAACTCTGCCCTTCAAAAAACTGGGATAAGCTAATGAATTTCTTAGATATTGCAACTGATCTTGGATACAAGAAAGGCATTACAGTAATATTAGGTATTGGTGAGAAGAGAGAAGATCTTGAAAATCTTTTTGAGATAATCAAAAACTACAAAATAGATAGAGTGACATTTTATTCGTTAAACCCTCACAAAGGAACTATTTTTGAAGATTCGGTGCCCCCGACTTCTTTATATTATCTTGATATTGTTTCAGAAACAAGATTAATGTTTCCCAAACTAGAAATCGTGACCGGCATTTGGTCGGATAGGATTAATTTAGTTGGCCCTCTTTTATTAGCAGGTTCAAATGGAATAACAAAGTTTTCATGGAAAAAATTTTACGGGTCTAAAATTGGAAAATCTCTTACATCAGAGATACAAGAATTTGAAAAGATTTCAAAAAGAAGCTTCAAGGGAAGCATGACAGATATATCACTACTCCAGAAGAAATTAAAATTTCCCAGAAAATCCTTATATAGAAATGAAGTTGTTGAGAAAGAGATAATTGAAAGATCCAGTCAAATAAAAGAAAGAATAGAATCTTATATTTCTGAGATTAGACTACTTAAATGAGTCAAAAAATTCTTTCAAATCAGCCTTTACAGTTTTTTGCAGATGGTGCCACCTAACGCCTTGAATAGCGCCCTCTAATCCTTGAAGCATGCTAAAACATGCAGTATCGTCAATAGTCCTTATTCTGATAAATGCTTCTTTGCTTCCCAACGAAATCAATTTTTCAGGTGTATCGATCCCAACAGCTATAAGTTTCTTACTGACTTCTTTTCCTATGTTTGGCATTTCAGCTAATTCCATATTATCCACTTCTTTCAGACTTTCTTTTTTCCTCAAAATATTTTCTCTCCTCTATTAAATCTAGGATTAGCTTATCAAAATTCCATTCAATGTTATGCTCTGTTAGGACACAAAACAAAGGTTTTGCTAAGTTTGTATCTGAAAAATTATATAGGAGATATCGTATTTCCTCATCCAAAAAATCTAAGAACATCAGAACTTTATCCTGTTTATCTTCGAAGAAAGAACTTTCATTACTTTCAATTATGTCTGCTATTTTAATATTTTCTTTTCCAGATGCAGAAATTATTTCTAGATTAATATTAAATTTTTGATCAAGGAAGCTTTTTATTTTGTTAACATCTTCTTCAGGATAACCATAAACAATGACGTGTTTTTGCTTTTTCATGAAAAGTTAGAATAATTTTATCTTTATAAATTCTTTGCAAAGATTTTTGAGCTATACCTTTTTGAAGTAGAGATCCTCTTTTAGAAAGGGTATATATGCAAGTTTAAGTGCTGAAACGTAAAGGTCCTTTCTCTCAACGACTCCATCTGTTAGAAATCCAACGGCTCCACCTTTTCTTTTGATTTGAGCATCACCTGTGACATCTGCCATTACATCTCCAAGTTCAACGCCTTCGAGAACTTTTTCTACAGCATCGTTCCATAGTTCAAACATGGAAGATACCCCAAATCCCCTATTTCCCTTGTTGTCCATTATACATGCTACCCCGATACCAAACCACTTTGAATAGATATTAATTACTCCCCCTTCAATTCCAACGAAAAAAGATGCACCAATTTTTGCCTTATCATCTAATTTTTTTAAGATTTTAGCACGGTGCTCTGCGCCTTCAAAAGTTTCTTCATCTACAGGTTGATCAAGTACTGAACTGCCTACTTCTATCCCTTCTACTTCAATATCTTTAAAATAAGAAGAAAATGCTTCCTTTGCAGCATCTGTCTTCACCGGATTCTTAGAGCCGACTAGGATCTTCATTGCCAAGATTATATTCAAATTACTTATATATTTTCTGGAAAGTTGGGGATATTCCCCACGAAACCTTTAAAAACTCCTTAGAACTCATTTGTCTATCTTATGGAATGTGGATTTAAGCGAAATGCTTGCCGAACCATAAGGAGGGATTTATTTGGGTTATTACAAATATATGGAAGAGGCTTGGAAAAAGCCCAAAGAAGGTTATACTCGAGAACTTTGGACAGAAAGATTAATTCAATGGAGAAAGGAACCTACAACAGTAAAGGTTGAAAGACCAACAAGAATAGACCGAGCGAGAAAACTTGGTTACAAGGCTAAAAAAGGATTTATTGTTGCAAGAACTAGAGTCTTAAGAGGTGGAAGAAAGAGGCCAACAATAAAAGGTGGTAGAAGACCTGCAACAAAAGGTATCTTGAGATATTCACCGAAAAAGAGTCTTAAATGGATTGCAGAAGAGCGTGTTCAAAGGAAGTTTCCAAATCTTGAAGTCTTAAACTCATACTGGGTTGGCGAAGATGGACAGCGTGTCTTTTATGAAGTCATTTTAGTTGATCCTTTTGCACCAGAAATATTCGCAGACCCAAGAATTAACTGGATATGCGAAAGACAGCACAAGAGAAGGGTATTCAGAGGTTTGACCTCAGCAGGCAAGAGATCGAGAGGACTTAGACACAAAGGAAAAGGTGCTGAGAAATTAAGACCCTCACTTAAAGCCCGAGGAAACAGAGGTAAGTAAGGTTGAATCCGTTTGGTATCGCATGGATACAAATAGAGACATTTTCACATGCAACTGAAGATATAGAGAAAGTAAAATCGTTACTTTCCAAATTTTTTTCTTTTGATATTTCTTTTAATGAAAAAAAGACTTACGGCCATTTTGGCAATGAAATCAAAATAATTAATGTTGAGCTTTTTAAAAATAAAGATATAAAAGATTTCGTTTCAAATTTCTTAACAATAATTGACAAAAGCTATATCCTTGAAACTCTAGAAAAAAGGCTCGATGAAGATGGGATATTGTTCATCCGAATGAGCAAGGAAAGGGTATTTAGCGATGATTTTAGTATTGATGATAACGGTGACATACTAATATCGATGAAGTTTGTCACATATCCAAAAAGTAGAGAAAAGGTTATCGAGAATGGGAAGCTACTATTCGGCAATTGATCTAAGGGGGTATCCTTCATCTTATTTTTCAAAAACAGCGTTAGTTAGACCTGTTAACGCAGAAAATTATAAGGTCGTATTAGATAACTTTGACAAAAATAAAACAGAAGATATCCTTTTTGGCATTGAAATTGACGATGAATCCAGAAACGCTAAGAAAGTCATTAGAAGAGCAGAAGGTATAGATATCATAATCTTCAAAGGTAGGGATTCAAAAGAAAATAGAGAGGCACTCAAAATAAAAGAAATCACTTATGTTTCTAATCCCGATAATCTTGACAAAGTCTGTTTTGATCTGGCAAGAGAAAATTCAATAGGTTTTGAATTAAACATTCAAGATGTTTTTAACACCCAGAGGTACAGGAGGACAAAGATCCTAGAGACTAATAGAGAGTTGCTTAAGGCTTATAGAAAATTCTTATTTCCGATTGTTATAACTTCAGGTGCTAGAGATGCAAACGAAATCAAAACCCCTTTGACACTTGTATCTTTTGGATGTATACTAGGCATGGATATAAGGGAAGCTAAAGGTGCGATTACAACTGTTCCCGAGATGTTAATTAATAAAAAATAAAGAGAATTTTGATTAACTTCGACCCTATTTTCTCTATTGATTAAATTTACATCTTAATAGCGGGTTTTAGTTGTCATGGACAGCTTGAGTGATTTTGCCTTGAAAAGATAGTATGAACGCCTTCAAAAGCTAAGCGACAGATTAAACGATATATACAAACTTATTGATTGGAAGCTATTCAGGCCTATTATTTCTGAACTATTTGACAATAAGGGTGAGAACGACGCCAAGGCCTGAAGAAGCAGGGATGGGGACTCTGCACATGCTTGTGACAACGCTGCCAAGGGTCGAAGTAAAGCTGATGTTTGTATGTTTTTCTTTTAATCTATATCGGCTTCATACTCCTTCTAAAAGGATGGTCTAGCGTTAGCCATCAAAAAATTTTGGGAGATAAAGCGCCTGAAGATTTATAAAATAAAAAAGATAAGAAAAAAATAGAGGTTAATCGTAATTCTCTTTATACTATAAAAGCTTTAGATTGATAGAAATACAAGAAGAAAATTATAAGAAATCAATTTTGAAAAAATAGAGAAAATACAGCATCTTTTGCTTTATTTCTTCTTTTTAAAAGCATCGGCAAGAATATCTTTGATACCCTTTTTAGGTAAAGTTGTTTTTGTAGCTGTTTGAGCAGTTGATTCTACTTTTGGTACAGGCTCTCTTTTGACCATTGTTTCCTCGCCTTTACCTGCTTTATAAACTAATTTTCCTTTTTCAACCACATCTACATCCCATTGAGTATTTTGTGAAACAGCTTTTTGAGCCATATTTTCAGCGACGCCTCTTATTTTAGAATCTGACCAATCCGGATGCTCCTCCTTTAGCTGTTTGATATAATTAGCTGTGAATTTTTCTCTCATATCCATTATCATTTTATTTCTTTCAGCCATCGTTATAGTTGGTCTTTCTGCCATATTTATTACCTCCTTAATATTTATGCTATTTTAATTAAAATGAATCCCTTGTTTCATGAAAAGCATATATATCAATAATGCATGTATATATTCTTAACATGAAAAAAGAAATCTAGTTAAATCCCGTTATGCTAATTCAACTTTTTATATTATTTAAATATATTGGTTTATCAAGACCTAAATCATCAGATTAAGAAAAAGAAAAAAATAAAAATAACATTCCAGTCTTTAGAATAAGCCCCTTCTGTGTCTATGCCTATGATGTGTGCGCCCATTTGTCTTTCGTACAAATATATCGCTTGCAATGCTTTTCTCTAAAGCAATTTGAGTTTCATCAACTTGGACTATAAATGTTGGGAAAGTTTGGATAATTTTTATCTTTGAACCTGGGCTAAGCCCCAATGTGGAAAGCCTCTGCAGCCTAGGGTAACTCTTTGTAACTAAATACATTATATTGCCTTCGCCTCCAGATTCCATATCGCTAAGCGAAACTATTATTGGCTCCAATGTTTTTGATACATCCTTGCAGCATTTACCTGGAGGAATCTCGAATCCATGGGGGCATATACTGGGATGCCCTAGAAGGGTACAGATAGAATCTTCCAATCCTTCAGTGATCGTATGCTCAAGTTTGCATGCGGGCTCCTCTATTTCATCAATTGTCATCTGCAGTATATCCTTCAGAAGCCTCTCTGTAAGCCTATGCCTTCTTATTATTTTCTTACCTATCTCTTCGCCCTTCTTTAGGAACTTAATCTTGTTATCTTGAATCTCAATATACCCTTCATTTTTCAAGTTTTCCAAAACAACTTCAGGAGATAAATCTCCTGCAATTTGAGAAAAATTACACCTTAAATAAATCCCTTTAACAAAATCCTCAACTTTTTCATCATTTTGTTCTCTCATAGTCCAGATGTATTCAAGTGATTCTTCAATTATCTCTTCTGTCATTAAATCCCTCTAAAACATTATTCCAGTGTATTTAAGAAATATATTTGTAACTCCTCCAATTAAGATAGCATATATCAAAACAAAGAGGAATATCATTGTGGCTATCTTTGCCCCTCTCTCCTTGATCATAACGAAAAAATTTGCAATGCATGGAACAAAAAGTGTTATAACTATTAGACTTACAACTGTCTGAACGTTTGACAGTAATCCGATATTTTGCAATTGAAATAATCCTGCCGCTCCGTAATCCCTTCTAAAGAATCCCATCAAAAATGCCCTGGCTGCCTCTTTCGGGAGCTCTAGAAAACTGACAACAACAGGGGAGAATAATCTCTCAATTATCTCGAGTATACTAAATTCGTTGAAGAAGAACAAAGATAGTGTTCCCAGTATAAAGACGGGTATTACCTCTTTAACATACCATTCTAATCTCATTAAAGTCTTATAGAGTATATTCGAAAATTTTGGGACTCTAAGTGGTGGCAGTTCCATTATGAAGTCAGAAGACTGGCCTTTGACTATCTTGGAAGACAATGAACCAATAAAGATCAACTGAAGCAATACTACTGAAAAAATAAATAATAATGCTTTGAAAGAAAGTGCTGAAGCCATGGCAAAAACTACGGCTATTTGAGCAGAACATGGAACACCAAGTGCCAACAGAAGTGTCGCAATAATCCTCTCTTTTTTTGAATCTAAAGTTCTTACCGTGATAGTAGCCATGGTCACGCAACCACACCCTAAGATAAGTGGGAGTATTGCCTTACCGTTTAATCCTAAAAACTTCAAAGGTTTATTGCCCATTACTGCAAGTCTAGGGAAATAGCCTGAATCTTCTAGAAGCCCAAAAGCTATGAAAAATGTCAAAACAATTGGCAATATGATTGCTATGGCATATGTCAGTGCCATTGTTATTACCCCAAACTCTCCTATAAACATTCTGGATATAAAATCATTGTGAATATAATTATCAAATAAACTAATCAGAATAGGATTCAATATCTGACCAAAGACCTTTTCTTCCAAAAACTCAACCATTATCTGGGCTCCAAGATACCCAACAAACTGATAAAGCAACAATACTATGCCAAGGAATATTGGCACACCTGTAACTGGATTTAAAGTTAGATTGCTGAGTTTTTCAGATAATTGTGTTTTCAAAATCTTCTCTTCATTTTTGACTTTTCTTAAAATATGGAGCGTCTCTTCTCGTCTCTTTTCACGAATATAATAAAATAGAGGTACTGAAATAGATTCTTTCTCTTTTTTAATTATTTCTTTTACCTCTCCTATTTTTTTCTTATCTTTTAGAATCCTTTCAGCAAAAGATTCATCTGACAAAGCCATTATGGCTTTTCCCCTATTTCCAAGTATTTTTGTTAATTTTTCAACCGAGGTTTCGAGTTTTCCATAGTTTACTTTAACATAAGATTTTGAGGAAGTAGGTATTAATTTTTTCATTTTGGCGATGCCCTTTCCCTCAACAGCAACAGTTTCAACAACAGGCACTCCAAGTATTTTAGAAAGTTTATCAATATCTATTATTACCCCTTTCCTTCTGGCTTCGTCAGCCATGTTCAAAACAAGAGTGAAAGGTAATTCAAGTTCAGAAAGTTCTGAAGAAATCATTAAAGCTCTCTGCAAATTCTTTTCATCTGCTACCTGGACTACATAATCGATCTTCCCAGATATCAATACATCTCTAGTTACTTCCTCGTCTTCAGACATTGGGATGAGGCTATTTGAACCTGGTGTGTCCAATATATCTACTTTTTTAATTCCTAATATACCCTTCCCCCTTGACAACTCAACCGTTGTTCCGGGATAATTTGACACTGTTACATACTTACCAGTAAGATGAGAGAATATCACGCTTTTACCTACATTCGGGCTCCCTACTAGTGCTATTGTCATGCTCATAGTTTTATCGCCTCTTACAAATATCGCAATTCTTATCAGGATCACATTTCGGTATATCTTTACCACATGGACATTTTGATGGCCCACCCATCATTTTGCACAAAGCGTCAGTAACTTCATCTGAAACGCAGTGTTCTATTCTGCATGCTTCAGCATGAACATTATCTGGATTGATGCATAGATAATCAGAAAGAAATATTTCGACTAGCCTGTGTTTTCTTTTTATTTTAATGGCTATTTTCAATCCCTTTTCTGTTAATTTAGCTCCTTTGTAAGGTTTATAAAAAATCAAATCATTTTTATTGAGCCTTTGGATGGCCTCTGTTACACTTGATGGTGAAACGCCCAAAACTTGAGCAATATCTGTTGTCTTAGCTATCTCTTTCTCTGTGACTATGTCGAGTATAGCTTTCAAATATTCTTCTACATCCTGTTTTGACATTATATCAGTAAATAGTTTGGGCCAACCTAATTTAAAAATGTTTCGGTCCACCAAAATATTTTAAGTAATGATCGATTACTTGTCAACTAGATTATCATAATTATAATCTAGAAGGACAATATCCTTTAATAGAGAATACGTCTTACTATCCTTCTTTATATCCAATACCCTCATGACATCTTCGGGAGTGTCTAGATCATAATACAAAGATTCCGAATAATGTATTTGAAAGGGAATCTTCTTTTTCTCAAATTCAAACAGATGTTTCTGAAAGCTTCTTTCACCAAATTGTAATTTAAATTTCCTATTTAAGGGCAGTATTATCGCCGAAGTGCCATCTCTAGACGAAGGCGATATAGCGCCGCCTTCACCTTTAGCAATAAAAATAAGTTTTTTAATGTCCTCTTCATTGATAAAAGGCAAATCCAATGGCAATATTAAGACTTTTTCCTCCTTGCCTTTTATGAAACTCACACCCTTTTCCAAAGCTCTATTCAAGTCTTTTTCATCTTCAAAGATGAATCTAACGCCCAGCTCCTTTGGGATAATATCCAGATTTTCTTTTTTTGTAAGAAGATATATCTCAATTTCAGGAAACTTTTGGAGTAAGGTGATCATGTCTTCTAAAAGTGCGATGACAAGATGTTCTTTATCCTGACCTAAAATTTCATTAAGCCTTGATTTAGAAAAATTGACATATTTTAAAGGGAGAAGTACCGGTAAGGCCATTTAATCCATCCTATTAAGGACAAACTTAGAAAGCCTTGCTCTATCTTTTCTTGTCTTCATCAAGGTGTCAGTTGTAAATACTTCCATGCCAAGTTCTCTCCTAATCCTTTCTGCTAAATCTGATTCCATAGCATCGATTATAAATATATCCAATAGGCCCTCATAGTACTTTGCCACGCCAAAAGAATTTGCTTCATAATCTAAGGATTTCATGAGCTCAACTAGGGGCCCCTTTATTGCCCTTCCCTGAATAAGAGGAGAGATCCCTATCACTTTCTTTTCTCTTATAATTTTTTTTATACCTTTTATGGACAAAATTGTACCTATACTCACCAAAGGATTAGAAGAAGGGATGATTATCCAATCTGAAATATCAAGCGCATTGAGAAACTCATCAGATGGTTTTGCTTTATCTTTGCCTTTATAAATAATATTTTTTATTTTGCCTTCTGGCCTTGTGATATAGTACTCTTCAAAATGAATTGTTTTGCTATCTAACTCAATGTATGTTTGAAAATAATCATCTGTCATTGGGATTAATGGGATATTTACCCCAAATCTTTTGCAAAGTTTAGATGTTACTTCGGTCAAAGTTTTACCCGCTTTAAGAAGTTCAGTTCTCTTTATGTGCACCGCTAAGTCTTTATCACCTAGGCTTATCCAGTCCTCATATCCCAATGATTTGAGATATTTCTGACAGACGAATGTGTCATTTTTTATGCCCCATCCTTTTTTATCATCGATTTCTCCAGAAAGGGTATACATGATAGTATCTACATCGGGCGATACATGTAGGCCATAAATTTGAATATCGTCACCTGTATTTGCAATAACTGAAATATCATGAGTCAGACTAGAAAGTCCGTCAACAAACTTGGCCCCTCCACCACCACCTGAAAGGACTGTTATCATATTACCACTTGTTGTGATGTATTACCTCTTTTAGGTCTCTTCTTTTTGGCTTTATCGGATCTTCGTCTGGTATGCCAATTATTAGAATCTCCTGAGGTAAAATATGATTTGGGATTCCAATAACTTCCCTCACATCTTCAGGGCAAAAGAGAGGCGCACAAAGCCATAATACTCCAAATCCTTTTTCTGTGGCTCTAAGTAAAATATTCTCTGAAGCCAAGGCCACACTCTGTAAACCCATGATAAATTCTGCATAGTCTCTTTCATCGTCGTATTTTTCTATCTTTGAAGTATCAAAACATGGAATGATTATAAATGGAGCGTTGTTTATTCGCCCCTTTGACAGACTTATTCTTTCTTGAATCTCATGTAGCGATTTACCGTCTTTTATTAGATTATTCGTCCAAGTTGAAGCCATCCTAGAGGATAACTTCTTTTTTACCTCGTTAGAATCAATAAGTATAAATTCCCATGGTTGAAAATTGTGGGCTGATGGCGCCTGAATCGCTGCTTCAACTAAGGACACCATATCTTCTATTTCAATTTTGATATCCTTGAATTTTCTTATAGTTTTTCTTTTTTTTATTAAATCAATGCTCATACTCGCCTCTGTTTATTTAAAATAGTTTTTTACTTCGCCAACTACAATTCCACCCAATGCCACTAAAGCGATTAAGTTAGGAATTGCCATGAGCCCGTTAAACATATCTGATATGTTCCATACTACATCGACATAAGTAACAGATCCAAAAAATACTGTGAATAAGAAGACTATCTTATACAGATATTTTTTCTTAATCCCGAAAAGATATTCAAAGCATTTTTCGCCATAGTAAGACCACCCAAGGATAGTTGAATATCCAAATAAGATAGAGCATATGACTATTACGACAGTTCCAAATATACCGAGGGTCTGGGCAAATGCTGCGCTCGTCAAGGCTGATGAAGTAAGATTTCCACCCCATATATCAAGATTACTTTCAAGTATAACAAATCCAGTCATTGAACACAGGACAATTGTATCAATAAATACTTCAACTATAGCTAGTGTTCCTTGCCTTACTGGATGAGGAGTTTTTGCTGCGGCATGTGCTATTGGTGCACTTCCCAATCCCGCCTCGTTTGAAAATATCCCTCTTGCTATTCCAAATCTAATTGCTCTGGAAACTGCAAATCCAGCAACTCCCCCCGTAAATGCTGTCGGGGAAAATGCATACCCAACAACAGATGCAAATGCATAAGGTATTCTATCGTAGTGGATTAAGATGATAGCTAAAGCAGCTATAATATATAATATGCTCATGAAAGGCACAAGGTATGACGTGACTTCTCCTATCCTTCTGATACCTCCAAAGATAACAAGAGCGGTAAGAACTACTAAAATTATCCCAAGAATTGCCGAGGCCGTAAATACCTCACCAAAGATCGGTATTGAGATTGCACTACCTTTGCCTATATTAGAAATTATGGCTAAAATAACAGAATTTGCCTGTGCCATACTACCTATACCAAAGGATGCTATGATCCCAAAAACAGAAAATAGAATTGCCAATGCTTTTGCATCAATATTATACCTTTCTTTGAATCCTTTCTGGATATAGTACATAGGCCCCCCGGAAAATTCACCATCTGGATTTTTCTCCCTGTACTTTACACCTAAAACAATTTCAGAGAATTTAGTAGCCATGCCTACAATAGATGTTACCCACATCCAGAAAAGTGCCCCTGGGCCACCCATGACGATAGCTGTGGCAACACCTGCAATGTTACCCGTCCCAATTGTCGCGGAAAGAGCTGTTGTTAGTGCTTGGAAGGATGGAATATCCCCTTGGGTATCCTCTTTCTTGAATGCGCTTTCCAGTAGATTTTTCATAGACAATAAAAGCCGTCTAAATTGTATGCCTCTCAAAATGACGGTAAGGTAGATACCAGTTCCGACCAATAATACCAACATCATGGGGCCCCAGATTATAGAATCTAAAGTTCCAACTAAATTTGAAATAATTTCTAAAACGCCCATATCTATCAAGAAAAACATAGTACAATTAATTTAAAAAATTATCCAAAAGTAGTGGGCCCACTGAGATTTGAACTCAGGACCTCCGCCGTGTAAAGGCGACGTCATGACCAACTAGACCATGGGCCCGCAAGTTATCGTATTAAATTTAATATATAAATCTTATGATTTTTTTCCTGTCATTGATTCTATATCTATCCGAAGTATACAGACCTTATCTAGTTGATCTATGGAGTAATCAAAAATACCGTTAGTATAATGAGCCATAATAATATCCAAAGCATGTTTTTTTTGTTTTAAATCAGAAATGAAATATGCCTTGCCGAATCCAACAACACTTTTGTACGACATAGAAAAGTTGCATGCTTTATCGGATTTAATAAGCTCATGATCACCATCAACTTCAAAGGATACATTATTGTTATTTTTCAAAATATCAATTTTCATCCCTTTTTTTAAAGAGTGGAGGTATATGCATTTTTCTTTATAACCGAAGTTTAATGGAACTATATAAGGTCTGTTATTTTCACATACTGCAACTCTTATTACTTTTGCATTATTAATTATTTTTTCAATTTCCTCGATATTGATTATTTCCCTGTCTTTTCTATTCATACTCTAATTTTATTTTTTTGATATTTATTATTATCTATGTTATACTAGCCTAAAAAGATTAAGTAATAGAAGAAGGGCTATGCCATTTAGAAATTTAAATAACATTGAGGAAAAGAGGCGATTTACCTAGGATACAAGACCAAATTCATACACTTAGGGAACCTTACTCTTGCCCATTGGACAATTGAAGAGGGCTCATCTTTTCCAGAGCATTTCCATGAGAATGCGCAGGTATTGAGCGTACTTGAAGGAAAGCTTGAATCACGAGTCGGCGATAAAACTAAAATATTGAAATCCAGAGAAGCGGCCATTATACCTCCTTACATTGCACACTCCGGAAAGGTGATAAAGAAGATAAATGCAATAGACGCCTTCTATCCGCTCAGGCGAGACTATTTTTAATTATTACTTCATAGGCGATAGAAGATTAATGTTTTTGGATATCTAACTAGGAACGCTTATATACTGAGCCCAAGTGTGAACCACTGTGATTTCAGTAGCAATACTCCTAGTAGTTTTTTCATTGATTGCAGTAAGACAGGTAGGAAAGATTAAGTTAGAGATATGGCAAGTGATGACATTTGGAGCTTTAACATGTCTCCTTACAGGCCAGATATCACCAACTAACGCTTTAATGTCAATTAATCTAGACGTAATCCTTTTCTTATTTGGGATGTTTGTAGTAGGTGTTGGTCTTGAGGAAAGCGGATATCTATCTCATATGTCATATAAGATTTTCAAGCGGGCAAAAACATCTGATGAGCTAATAATCCTCATACTTTTCATCGTAGGCATTGCATCTGCATTTTTGATGAATGATACCCTTGCAATAATTGGAACGCCTATAGTCCTTCATCTAAGCAGAAAACATAAAACTTCGCCAAAACTTTTACTGTTGACTCTTGCCTTTGCAGTTACTATTGGAAGTGTGATGAGCCCCATTGGGAATCCTCAGAATCTTATCATAGCTCTAGAAGGAGATATCAAAAATCCATTCATCTTGTTTTTTAAATTTCTTTTAGTCCCCACAATTCTAAATCTTGTCATTGCATTTTTTGTGCTGAGATTTTTCTATAAAGATAATTTTAACAATGGCTCGCTTAATCATTCAGAAGAGTCAATAAAAGATAAGAGCCTTGCACGATTATCCAAGGCCTCTCTTTATATCATTGCAATAATGATAATATCAAAGATATTGATAGTTACTGCCGAAATAAACATTGATTTTAGACTGACTTACATATCACTAGCTGCGTCTTTGCCCATACTAATTCTTGCAAAACAAAAGTATGAGATTCTAAAAAATGTAGACTGGAAGACATTGATATTTTTTGTTTCAATGTTCATCTTAATGCAAAGCGTATGGGACAGCGGATTCATCCAAGGGATAATTGGTAATATGGGCATAAATATAACAAATCTATTGGTAATCTTTATTGTAAGCATAGTTTTAAGCCAGTTTATTTCAAATGTTCCACTTGTTGCTTTGTACCTCCCTATGCTCCTTGAAGCTGGTGCTTTGTCAAAAGAAATGGTTGCGCTGGCTGCTGGCAGTACTATTGTGGGCAATCTATTTATTCTAGGGGCTGCAAGCACAGTTATTATTATACAGAACGCAGAAAAAAAGTCAAAGGAAACTATTACATTTCTTGAATTTGCAAAAGTCGGGATACCGCTGACGATCATGAATACAGTTGTTTACTATGTGTATCTTTCATTAGTTTGATTATTTGGATTTACACCTTGCTATGCCGCGCTTGTGGAAATACTTCTGGTGATAATCTTCTGCTTTGTAGAATTTACTTTTGGGGATAATTTCTGTGACTATCTTCTTGTTAAATCTACCGGCTTTTTCAAGTTTTTCTTTTAGCACCAATGCTTTATTTTTCTGATCCTCGTTGTGATAAAACACAACTGACCTATACTGACTTCCAATATCTAGCCCTTGTCTGTTAATTGTTGTTGGATCGTGTATGTTCCAGAATAATTTTAATAGATTATCATAAGATACTATATCGGGGTTGAATTCAATTAGCACAGATTCTACATGGCCGGTTTTATCTGTGCATACTTCTTCATATGTAGGATTTTTAGTATGCCCCCCGGAGTATCCTACTTGTGTTGATATAACTCCATCAATCTGACAGAATGCTGATTCTATCCCCCAGAAACATCCAGCAGCAAATGTCGCTTTCTCAGTTTTACTCATAATAACCAAAATTATGCCATTAGTAGTTATAATTCTAGTTACTATAAATTAAAATATAGTAATACTCTGTTTTTATAATTAAAAAAATAATAAAAATAAATCTTAGTATACTTCACATTGTCTTTCAAAGTAAGCTTTTTCATGATTGCAGGAAGGGCATTCCTCTGGGGGTTCGGTACCTTCGTGGATATATCCGCACTTTCTGCATACCCAGACAACTTTTTCTTTCTTTTTGAAAAATGTTCCTTCTTGAAGTTCTTTTAGGAGTTTCTTGTATCTCCCTTCATGATGCTTTTCTGCTACTGCAATAGCCCTAAGCCTTGTTGCGACATCCTTGAATCCTTCTTTCTCTGCTGTGTCAGCAAATTCAGGATACATACTGGCATACTCATAGTGCTCTCCTGCTATTGCACCCTTGATGTTCTCAATTGTATCGCTAAGTATTAGAGGAGCTTCTGCCTCTACTTTTATCTCGGTAGGACTTCCTTCATTCTTTTTAATATCGTTAATCATTCTAAAGAGCCATTTGGCATGCTCTCTTTCATTGTCAGCTGTTAGGAGGAAGATCTCAGATATTTCATCGTATCCCTCTTTAGAGGCGATCTTAGCATAGATTGTATACCTGTTTCTTGCCATGCTTTCTCCAATGAAAGCTTTCGTCAAATTTTCTAATGTTTTGCTCATTATATCACTCTATCGACTCTAAACAGAACTACTATTAAAATTTTTCCTTATTTTTAATAAAGACTTTTAGAAAAACAATCATCAAAATAACATAGTCTCAAATAAGCCGTAATACTCAAGAGTGATTCATAGATCTCGTTTTCATTGAAAAGTTATTTAAATTTGGATTTCAAATAAGGCCAAGGTGTTTTTTTAATGATGCCACTTGACAAGATTAAAGTAATAGATTTTACTGGGGCTTTGTCTGGGCCATATTGTAGCATGCTTCTGGGGGACATGGGTGCCGAAGTAATTAAAGTTGAAAGACCAAGAAGAGGGGACGATTCTAGGAGTTGGGGACCACCATATATCTCTGAAAATTTAAGTACTTACTTTGCAAGCATTAATAGAAACAAAAAAAGTATTAGCTTGAATATAAAAGAGCCTGAAGCCAAAAAAGTCATTGAAAAATTGGTTAAAGATTCGGATATTTTGTTAGAGAATTTCAGACCTGGAACTATGGAAAAGCTTGGTCTTGGATATGAAGAGATGAAAAAAATTAATGGGAAATTAATTTACTGCTCGATCTCTGGGTTTGGGCAGGATGGCCCATACAAATTCAAACCAGGATATGATCTTATACTGCAAGGTATGGGCGGGTTAATGAGCGAAACTGGTGAACCAAACGAGGGCCCAGTTAAGATAGGTATTGCAGTAACAGACATTTCTGCAGGCATGTTTGCATGCTATGGCATTCTTAGCGCCATTATTGCAAGATCAAAAACTGGCAAAGGCCAATTTATTGATACTTCTATGCTAGACTGCCAAGTATCATGGCAAACTTATTTTGCAACTGGTTATCTTTTTGCAGGGAAAATTCCATCAAGAATGGGCAGTGCTCATTCACTTATTTGTCCCTACCAATCTTTCAAGACAAAAGATATTTTTATTAACATTGCAGTTGGAAACGAAGATATGTGGAAAAAGTTCTGTGAAGTACTTGGACTGGATATAGCGGAAGATGAAAGATTTTCAGACAATGGAAAACGTCTACAGAACAGAAATGAGCTTGTTAAAATAATAGAAGAGGTACTTGTAAAAAAATCTGGAGATGAATGGCTAGTTCTTCTTGAAAAGGCAGGCATCCCCTCCGGCCCTATTTATACTATTGACCGATTATTGAATGATCCACAAGTAATCCACAGAAAAATGATTGAAGAGGTAAACAATCCGTTGTACGGAAGTATAAAAATTCCAGGATTACCTGTTAAATTATCTGAAAATGGTTGTTCAATAAAGTTACCTCCTCCCGTACTTGGAGAACATTCTGAAGAAATTTTGAGAGGTCTTGGATATAATCAAGATGAGATAAAATCAATGAAAGAAAAAGGCATAATTTAACATACCCTTGGAACAGGATCTGCCACGGGAGGTTCTAAGATTCTTCTCCCCCCTATTACCGTTTCAAGAATTACTTTTTCTCCTTTTTTTACTTCCCCGATAATAGCGGCATTTTTTCCGAGACGATCCCTTCTTAAAATGCCAAGAATCTCTTCTGCGTCTTCTTGATGAACTGCAATCAAAACTTTGCCTTCACATGCAATTTCCATATAGTTTAATCCAAGTATATCGCATATTGAAGATACCTCGTCTCTGACGGGCACTTTTTCTTCTTTGATCTCGATTTTTACACCTGACTTTCTTGAAAATTCGTTTAACGCGTTGGCGATGCCACCCCTTGTAGGGTCTTTCATTGAATGAATTTTAAAGGGAAGTATCTTTTCAATCATCCTATTTAGAGGTGCGACATCTGATTTTATATTGGATAAAAATGGTATATCTTCTCTAACAGAAAGCATTGCAGCGCCATGATCCCCTACAGTTCCGGAAACTATAATCAGATCTCCTTCTTTAAGACCTTTATCGGAAAGTAGATTCTTTGTGTACCCAACGCCCGAGGTATTTATGAAAAGATCGTTACCAGCAACTTTTGTATCTCCGGTAATCAATGGAACTCCTGCTTCTTTCAAAGTTTCGTCCATGGATTTTATGACTTTTCTAAATTGTTCGGTAGGAAATCCTTCTGGGAGTATAACGCCTGAAGACAGTGCAAGTGGTTTTGCGCCCATGACCGATACGTCATTAATTGTTCCAGAAATCGAAAGCCTTCCAATATCCCCTCCGGGGAAAAAAAGAGGCGTTACTGTATGGGAATCGGTAGAAAAAACAATATGTCCTTCATCAAACGGTATACTGCCAGAATCATCCATATCTGGAAGGCCCAGCCCCCCTTTGATTTTATTTAGAGAGAAACCATTGACGTAGAGGGACTTAATCATTGTTTCCATCATCTCGCCACCGCCACCATGCTCGGATTTGATTATATCAGAAGTAAACTCACTCATATGAAAGTATCTTATAGGAAAACTTTATAAACATTGTTAGACCTTTTAGGCCAGATATAAAGGTGATTATGTGTCAATTTGGCAGGCTAGATCAAAAAGGAAATTCACTGGTGGGAGACTCACACAGGCAAGAAAGAAACTAAAGAGAGAACTTGGTAGAGAATCAACTTTTACTGCAATCGGTGAGATTAGCAAAAAAAAGGTAAGATGTTTAGGCGGAACTGAAAAAATCAAACTCATGAAGACTGACTATTCCAATCTACTTACAAAAGAAGGGTGCAAGAAAGCAAAGATCACAAGTGTGGCAGATAACCCAGCAAACAGGCACTTCGTTAGAAGAAGCATTATTACAAAGGGCGCAATAATAAACACAGAATTTGGAAAAGCAAAAGTTACTTCAAGACCTGGGCAGGATGGAGTAATTAACGCCGTTTTAGTTGAATAAATTTTCTTTTTGGAATTATTTAACCTCTTTTTAGAGAAAAGTTTAAATAAGACTTTTTATTAATAATTTTAAGGTTAATTTTTGCCTTTTTTGGCAATCCAAGGAGGTATTATTATGAGAGAACCAGAAGAACTTCCTCTAGCTCCCCTTGAAAGACTACTTAGAAAAGAAGGTGCAGAAAGAGTTTCAGAAGATGCATGTAAAGTCTTAGGCGTTGCTCTTGAGGATTATTCAAGAATAATAGCAAGAAAGGCGAAAGATTATTCGGCCCATGCTAAAAGAAAAACTATAAAGGCAGAGGATATAGAACTTGCCTTAAGAGATTTAAATATTTAATTTTTTTCTTTAATTAATAGAAAATTTTATATTTGATACTGTTTCCCGATTGGTGAGGTAAATGGAAAAGAAAATTAAAAAGTGCTCATATTGCCAGACTGAATTCGATATAAAAGACAAAAATCGGATAGTCCTAGAGTTGTGGAAGGATAAAAAACACCTCACTAGACTTTATTTTTGTAGTAAGAACTGCTTTGTTTCTTTCTTAAAAGATAAAAAAGTCATATGAGGTATTTTATGACAAATGAAAAACTCAAAGATCTAAGACGTTCTCTTTTAGAACAAAAATATAGATTTGATCTTGGTAGGCAGTTTTTAGTCTACGTGAACTTTGCACTGCTTATCATAGCGGCGTCGGATAAGATAAAACTTATCGTTGATCTAAAAACTACCGAACTTTTATTGGTACTTGTCCCTCTGTCTTTTATAGCAACCTACATATTGGGATACATCCTTGATAAATTTGTTAAGTTTCCACAGGCTTCACAGATGGTAGAGGCAAAAAGAAGCCCTTATACCTTGATGACACAGGAAAAACTTGACAAAATAATAGAATTACTTGAAAAACAATAGGAAAAACTTATATTCAAACAATGCTATAATAATATATTATAAGGGGATTTTATGGGTAAAATTGCAGCAACTAGATTAAGAGACAAGATGATTGTAACCGAACAGGGCCATGAGATAGGGACTCTTTTTGACATGGTCATGAATGAAGATACAGGAGAACTCATAGCTCTTGTTGTAGAACCTACAACTGATGTCATTTTGGATAATATGATAACGGACAAGGAGAATCTTGTTCTTGTTCCTTTTAGCGCTGTGAGGGCTGTCAAAGATTTCATTATAGTTGACGTCAGAAGAATTCCAAAGAAGAGTGAGAGAGTAGGAATGTTCGCAAAGGTTCCTGAATAAATTATTATTTTATCTTCTTTTCTATTCTAAGTTCCATTATCCTCTTTATTGCCAAATATGCAACAGCAAAAGTAATGGCCCCTATTAAAGGCGTTTTAAAATTGTGATTCTTAAATAAAATAAAGTTAATACCTATGAAAAATATAAAATAGATGAATGCTAAAAGGATTGCATGAAAGATAGAATTCATTTCTTTTAATCGCATGAGATCCTTTTCTTTGATGGGACTTATATTCCTAGCCCTTCTATTCTAAAATTTAGATAATTTTTATCTATACACATGAAAAGTAGTTTCATGAACTATTGGGATTTATTGGTGGGATGAACTGGCAGTCAACAGTTGAGTATTATAAAAATATTAACAAGCTCATAAATGAAAAACTTGGGAGAAATAACTCTGCAAGACTAATAAAATATATTCAGTCGATTTTGAAGAGATTCTGACCCTTGAGATACAAGATAACTGAGATTTAATCAAAGACAAACGGTCGGGATATCTAAAGCCTTGAAAAGGCTGGTGCAGAGGGCATAGTATTGGGATGTACCGAACTTCCAATGATTATTAAATCAGATGAAGTTGATGCACCCCTGTTTGATACTTTAAAGATACATACGTTAGCGGCCATGAAGTTCTCGTTAGATGGATATCAAGGATAAAATATATTAAGGGGCCAAAAAAACTCTATGCAAGGGAGGATATCATGAAAAAAGAAAAGATAAAGAAACAACAAATAAAACAGAAGAAATCAAAATCAGAAACAAAAAATATGTTCATCGGTGTTGGTTTGGGTATCCTTTTTGGATTAATATTTGGTAACTTTATACTAGGGGCAATAACTGCAGTAATAATCGTTATGGTCTTAGAAATTGGCGTTAAAAATAAATAAAAAAGCTAAAAGAGCTTTCTCTGGCTAACAGAGTATTTAATATTAGTTAAAGTTTTCCATTCTGTTCTCACATAATCAGGAAAACTATTATTTAATTTATGGTAATCTTCAAGAAATTTTATGGTTTTTGGATCGCTGGGATAGCCACTTCCAAATGAAACGCCTGCATCTTCTTCTATTTTTTTTATAAGCTCATCCCTCTTCACTTTTGCAAGTATTGAAGCGGCCGCAACTATTGGATATTTGTCCTCAGCTTTGTGAGAAGCTATAATTTCGCACGAAGAGAATTCATCACCAAGAGCTCCTTTTAGATTATTAGAAAATCGATTTGCATTGACATCGCATGAATCACATATCACCCTATTTATTGGAATTTTAAGCCCAATGATGGCTTCCTTAAAGGCTAAAAGCTCAATCTCATTTAGATTGTATTTCTTCATCTCCTTGTTAAGAAAAGCAGGGCTCAATACCTTGAAATAATATTTTCCTTTAAGTTCTAATATTTCTGAAAATAGTTTTTTTCTCCTTTTCGCAGTAAGTTTCTTTGAATCCTTTACACCGAGCGATTCTATTTGTTTAATTCTATCTTCAGATATCGAGTAAGAAGCGACCACAAGTGGACCTATAACAGGGCCCCTTCCTGCTTCGTCTACACCGCACACCTGCATTACTTTAAACCTCCGTAGAAAGCAAAGCATGCCTTACTGCCTTGACGCCAATTAGGCCTTTTAGTTCAGTCAAAAACTCTTTAATCTCTTTTGTCTCACCTTTTAAAATAAATATTTCAAGGCAGTTTTTTTCGTCCAAATGCGTGTGTAAAGTTGTTTCAACGACATGTTCGTATTTGTGGTGGATAGTATTCAATGGACTTTCTGATTTCTTACTCGAGATAACCATGCCAGTGACTACTAAAGGTCCGTTTCCTTCTTCCCAGACTTCAGTTGTGACATAATCCCTCAATGCTTCCCTAAAAATTTCAGATCTAGTTGAAAATCCTTTGACAGCAAGTAATCTATCGAGTTTATCGAGTAGTTCATCGTTAATTGAAATACTAATAACAGACATTCTATCCCTTCTAAAATTAAGTATTATTTTCTTATTAAAGACTTTATCCCTAAAATTCCCAGATAGGATATACCTGAAACAAGGACAATTGTAGCCCCAGATGGTTGATTAAGAAAGAAGGACATACCGATTCCTATAATCATATAGATTATTCCGATAATAATAGAGAATATTATCATTTTTTTGAGGCTATTTGTAAAAATACTCGCTGTTGCTGCGGGAAGTGTAAGAAGTGCCATGGCCAGGATAATCCCAACAACACTTACCAAGACTACAACAGTCAATGCTACGAGAGACAGTAAAACAATATACGTCTTCATTACAGGAACATTTGTGACTTCAGAAAATTCTTCATCAAATGAGAAAGCAAGAAATTCGTTGTATCTGATAAAAACTATGAAGGCAATAATAATGTTTAGGGCGATCATAATCAAAATATCTATCCTTGAAACAGTAAGGATATTTCCAAATAAATAGCTAGCAAGATCAGGCACGTACCCCGGTGTTTGGTATATCATGAATATACCAAATGCCATCCCAATGGCCCACATTGCACCGATTAAGGTGTCCTCACGTTGGTACGCTTTTTTAGATATAACTCCAAGTAAGGAACTAGAAAAAACACTAAAGATAATTGCAGTTAAAAGAGGATTGTACCCTAGAAACAATCCCAGGCCTATCCCCCCAAATGCAGCGTGCGATATGCCTCCAGATATGAAGACTAATCTTTTGACTATCACATATGAGCCAATTACCCCGCACGCTATTGCAGCTAATATTCCTGCCATGACTGCATTTTGGAAAAAGACATATTGGAATACCATCAGTCTTCATGCTCCTTCAAAACTCTATGGGGTATGCCATGCCCTATAAGTTCTATTGGACATCCATATAATTTTTCAAATATTTTTGGGGGTATATTTTTCTCACCGTGATAATGAAGAGTTTTATTGATACACCCAATTGTTTTAACATGTGACGATATGGCCCCCGTATCATGTGTAACTAGTATTATGGCCATCTTTTCAGATAATTCGTGGAGAAAATCATAAAAATCAGTTTCAGCCTGAACATCGATATTGGAAGTAGGTTCGTCAAGCAAAAGAAGTTTGGGCTCTGTTGCTAGGGCTCTTGCTATTAGGACTCTTTGCAGCTGGCCCCCAGACAATTTTCCAATTTGAATATTTCTAATGGCTTCAATGCCCATTATATTCATAGTTTTGCTCGCAATTTTTCTATCTGTTCCCGAGTATCTTCTTAAGAAATCAGTGTGCCCTATCCTGCCACTAAGGATCACTTGCTCAACATTAATTGGAAAGTTCCGATCAACTAAGGTATACTGCGGAACATATCCGACATATTTTCTACCTTCTTTTGGATTCTTACTAAAAAGAAAAATGGTGCCTCTTGTTGGAGAGAGAAGGCCAAGGATAATTTTCAAAAGTGTTGATTTTCCCCCGCCATTTGGCCCTATTATCCCAAGAAAATCATCATCATAAACTGTAAGATTGATATCTTCTAAAACTCTATGATCTCCGTAATCAAACGATAGATCCTCTATTCGGATAATTTCATTTTTCATAATATTACTGATCCTTTATTTTGTTTGCTGTGATTTTAAGATTTTCTATATACTTTTCTTCTAAAGGATCAAGAACCTCAGTTTTTCCACCGATTTCTTTTGTGATAATTTCTGCTGCTTTGCTACTAAATCCGGGAGAAACAAATATGACCTTAATGTTCTCCTCCTTTGCTTCCTCTATGGTGCGAGCTAGAGATTGCAAAGTTGGCTCTTTTCCTTCAATTTCAATTGCAATCTGATTTAGATTATAATCCTTTGCAAAGTATCCCCATGAGGGATGAAATATCATAAATGACCTGTTATCCATATCCTTTAATTTGCTTATTATGTAGTTATCTGCTTCATCCAGTTTTTCTACATAATCATCTCTATTCTTCAAATAGTATTCTTTATTATTCGGGTCAACTGCAATAAGGCCTTCACATAAGTTTTGGACCATAATTTTTCCATTTCTCAAAGATGTCCAAATATGAGGGTCTTTTCCTCCTTCTCCATCTACATGAACTCCTTCATCTTGATGAATCCCGATATCAATTAAGTCAATTCCTTTTGAACTATCGACGACAATCATATTCTTATTCAAGTCTTTTATTTTGCCCATCGATTTTACCTCAAATTCAATCCCGGATCCAACCATAACATATATTTTTGCTTTTGACAGGTCAACTAATTGGCTCGGCTTTAAGTCTGCAGTATGCGGGTCGCCACCTTGTGGAACAATAATGTTAACGTTGACCTTGTCTCCACCGACTGCCTCAATCATCTCTTTTTGGGGAGATATCGTTGCGTACACCACAATTTTTCCATGAGGCTCTGTAGTTTTTTCATTTGCACAGCATAATGAGAGCATAATTAAAAATGTCAAGAAAATAATCACTAAAGCCCTCTTCATTCTATAACCTCTGTAACTTAATAGTAATAATAATATTTAAAGCTTTCTATAATAAATATTAATAAAAAATCTATATTATTTTAATAGTATTAATTCACAATCAAAAAATAGAAAACTATTAAAAGATTTAGTTACACTCATCTTTGATGAACAAAAGATTGGGGTTTTCTTCGCTTGCATTTTATGAAGAATCTCTAGAAAATGCCCTTTCGTGGGGAGAAAACAATAATTTTGGACTTCTAGAGATAGTTGCAGAAAATAATCATACAATTGATGAGGAAACATTGCCAGAAATTAAAGATCTAATCTCTTCCTATAGTTTCGACTATACAGTGCATTCGCCCTTCTCAGATATTAATATATCGAGCTTAAACAAGAGCATAAGGAAAGAATCAATTAGGCAGGTAAAATATTCTATATTTGCAGTAAATGAAATAGGGGGAAAGATACTGACATTTCATCCCGGGAGACATTCAGCAGCTACAAATAAGTCAAGAGAGAATACCAAACAAATACTTTTTGACTCCCTGGAGGAGATATCAAATTACAACAAAGATTATGGGGTTGCTATTGCTTTAGAGAATATGCCTGACACGTTTATCACGACAATGAAGGTGTCTAAGGAAGTGTTGGAAGTTCTTAAAAATAAACAACTATCAGAGATAAAACACACGATGGATGTTGGTCACCTTGAAACTAACAATGTAGACATAGGCGAATATATCTACGATTTAAGGAATTACCTAATCCATATGCACTTACATGATAACTTTGGAGAGTTTGATAATCATCTACCGCTTGGGGATGGAAATATAAACTTCCCTAAAATATTCAGAGCCTTAAAAAAAATTAACTATACAGGCAGGATGATACTTGAAATGACAAAAACTGAAGACATTTTAAAGAGCCGCAGATTTTTAGAAGAAAAAAAATATTTGTTTTAATCTAATAGTCATAGAATTTTATAATCATTTTTGCCATATTATTGTTAAACTCTAGCTCGGGTTTTTTCCCTTTTGGTTCAATAAATAATTTATCTAGCCCAGTCCAAAGGCTAAACCATCCCCCTGGCTCTGTTATGATTAAAGGTAAGC
>Ga0172382_10002533_pt1 | contig 30312 bp, 25 predicted proteins | sample Leawel138RmetaG_FD_122245 | JGI IMG/M metagenome (GOLD analysis project Ga0172382, IMG submission 122245) | Leachate microbial communities from a municipal landfill in Southern Ontario, Canada - Leachate well 138R metaG | ecosystem: Engineered > Solid waste > Landfill > Unclassified | place...
AAAACCATCGAAGAAAAACTCAAAAAAGTCTTCTCCCTGATTGACTCTGGGTGACATCTTTTATGAGGAAACGTTACCACAAACTACATCCGCTTCGGTTACATTTTATTATGAGGCAACAGGTAGGGTAGGCGATTTGTATAGGAATCGCTTCAAATAAAAAAATAACAGGGATGATTGGAATCACTGACTCATCATTGAATACAGCCTGACGTCGTCTTCCCACGGAGGGGCACAAACCGAGGCTAATACCCTGGGCATGGTTATTTCACAGCGATAGGGTGGTTTTCCGTTTTTTTCGCCACCCCAGGCAGGAGGCCATTGATGCTGCAGAGCAGGGGAAGCATTTCCTGCTGATCTTTCAGATAGTACAGGGCTTCACTCTGCCTCTGTGGGCCGATCCGGACCGTAAAAAGAGCATCCATCCTGAGCCGAAACACATCTTCGTCCGTCAGGTCATCCCCCGCGAAGAAAACTTTCCTGTAATCTCCCCGCCGCATGAGTTCGAGGACGGCCTCCCCCTTGTCCGGCGCCTCCTCAGGGAGCAGGTTGACAACACATTTCCCGCCCAGGCGTTTGGGTTTCGGATTGAGCTGATCAACCGCCCGCAGGACAAGTTCCTTGGCCGGTAATCGCTGGAGCGCGTTTCGGTAATGTATGGAAAGCGAGTTTCCCTTGTTCTCAATCACAATACCCTCTTCAGCGGATTGGGGAAGAATCGAATGTAACTGGTCATCCCATGCCCGTACGAGGCTGCGGAATGTATCCGGTCGTTTCTCCCATCCGGGAACACCTTCCGCTCCGTGGTTCCCCACCAGATAATCGGGCATGAAGCCCAGATGCCCCTGTGCGTCTTCGCGAGACCGACCGGTGATCACGGCAGTGGCGGCCCGTGTCTTTAAGTCATTCAATTCCCGCTTCAACGCCATCGATATTTCGATCTGCTGCGGATCATCCACGATGGCGGCCAGCGTACCATCCAGATCGAACGCAAACAGCGTCGCCGCATCGATAAACGTTCTCAGAGCACGCAGTCCGGGCTTGCTGAAAAGGTAAATCTGCCTTTGGGAATGATTCATAGGGGACGCCCGATCCTCACGGATAGTTTTTCCCGTTGCCGAATCCGCCCCGCGTCAATCAGCATTCTACCCGCCCATCGGTAGATATTGAAATCACGAACCCGGGCCCGCATGCTGCGCATGCGTTCACGTTGCTCGAAATCCGGCATCTTTAACGCCTGAAAAAGCGCTTCGGCCATCTGTTCGATATGATACGGATTGACAATCAGGGCTTCGTGCAACTCATTGGCCGCTCCCGTAAACTGGCTGAGCAGGAGCACACCGCGCTCATCATCCCGAGCGGCCACATACTCCTTGGCGACGAGGTTCATCCCGTCGTGCAGGCTTGTCACCAAACACACGTTTGCCGCCCGATAATAGCGGTTCACTTCCTCAGGTTCATGTTTCTCGACCTTAAGCCAAACCGGTCGATAAGCCTGCCGTGAAAAACGATGATTAATTTTTTCAGCCATAGCGCGGACCCGCTCGTCCAGGTATTGATAATCTTCCAGTACGGAACGGGAGGGCGCCGCTATTTGAATGAAGGTAAACAGGCCGACCAATTCAGGGTGCTTTTCCAGCATGTGCTCCACAGCTCGGAGGCGTTCTAGAATTCCCTTCGTATAATCCAGTCGGTCCACACCCAGGGCGATCAGGCCGTTCTTATCCAGACTCAGCTTTTCCCGTATCTCCGTAAGACAGGACTCCACCGATGGCTGAAGTTCCTGCCAGGCGGGGGGCCATTGAATGGAAATGGGATAGCTTTCCACCAATGTCAGTATGTTGTTGTGAAAAATGGTCGATGATTCATGTTCAATTCTCGTTTCAAGATAACGGTCAACCGTTTCCAGAAAGTTTTTACAGTGGAACCGCGTGTGGAAACCTATAATGGTACTGCCGAGCATCCCCTGCAGCAATTCCTCCCGCCAAGGGCAAATGCCATAAAATTCAGCATTCGGCCAGGGAATATGCCAGAAAAAAATGACCGTGGCTCGGGGTAGACGCTGGCGGATCAGTTCGGGAAGCAACGCAAAATGGTAGTCCTGCACTAAAACAACGGGATCATCACTGTCCGATTCTTCTACAACAGCGTCGGCAAACCGCTGATTAACCGTCACGTAATGCCGCCAGTCCTCTGTACGAAAAACGGGTCTCACATGGGCGATATGGCACAAAGGCCACAGTCCTTCATTGGCAAAACCATAATAATAACCGCTTTCTTCCTCTTCCGTCAGCCAAATCCGCCGCAAGGTGTAATCCGCATCGCCTGCGGCAATGGAAACATGGTCGTGCTCATCGACCACGTTACGGTCAGCGCTTCCGCTTCCGTGGGCAATCCATGTCCCCGAACAGGCACGCAGGACGGGTTCAATTGCCGTAACCAGGCCGCTCGCCGGATGTCTGATTTCGATCCCGGATGGCCCTTGGACATGAATATAGGGCTCCCGATTGGAAACAGCCAGAATTTGATCCCCGCTGAAATGAGTCTGGAGAAGCCCCCTCAGGGTGTCCGGTGTCCAGGTTATTGTGGCGTCATCGGCAAAACGCCTTTCTTCATCCAATGTTCGCAGAAGCGCTCGCAGATCACTGGCCAGAGGCTGTAATTCAGCACCCGGCAAGCGAGCGAAGGGGCGGAAAATACCTTCGCCGCGCAACATGGCTCTAACCCCCTCCATCCATCCATGCCAGCTCAGATGAGCGACGAAGACGGTGATCATGGATACCACCACCCCCAGCAATACAAAGAGGACCACGATGTACTTTTTTGTATCGGCGCTACGCCTTTCGATAAAACTCATGTCATGCACCAAAACCAGCGTACCTGCCGGAGCGTCTTCATCTTTCAACGGATTAAAAGTAACGTGGAGTAAGCCCTGTGACAGCTTAAGGAGCGTGTATTTTGTCCGGTCATCGGCTGCAGGGATTTCGCAGGAAAGGTCTTCTGGAAAAGTCTGGGTCCGATAGATCAGCTTTCCATTTTCGTTGCAATAACCCAGTGCAAAAAGTCTCTCGTCGCGCATCGAGCGCGCAAAGAGTGCGTTGATTCGGCTTTTGTTTCTCTGTTTGACCAGCTCGACAATTGATTCTTCCAGCGTTCCGGCAACAAGCTGGGAACGCATATCGAGATCGCGGAGAAACCAGCGGAGGGTTAATTTATCGACCAAGGGAACAATCGCATAGGCCAAGAGGAACAGGGCAATCACGAGGGGTATGATGAAACGCAGGGAAAGCTTAAGGGAGCGGGCAAACAGGAGTCGTCTGAATAAGGTTTTCATCTTCTCCTCGCCTCTGCTTTTAAAACGCACTGTCCCAGCGCCGGCTGAGACGAATGGCCGAGTTGATCATACCGACCATACTGTACGTCTGGGCAAAGTTACCCCATAATTCACCCGTTTGCGGATCGATATGCTCGGAGAGGAGCCCGTGTCCATTCCGTTTCGCCACCAGTTTTTCGAAAAGGGCACGTCCCTCCTCCATGCGTCCGAGAGCGGACAATGCGTAGATATACCAGAAGGTACACGCGAGAAAAGCATTCTCCGGAACACCGAAGTCATCGGCATCGACATAACGATAAATATAATCTCCATGTCTGAGTTCCCGTTCAATCATCGTGACGGTCTTCACAAAACGCGGGTCATCCGCCGCCAAAAAACCCAGATCATGAAGCAGAAGCACACTCGCATCCAGCGTATCCTCATCGAAAGCCGCAGTGAAGGATTGTTTGCGATCACTCCACGCTCTGTGGCAAATTACCGTGTGGATATGATCCGCCCTTGTTCTCCAATACGCAGCACGATCCGTCAGTGTCAACACGGAGGCAATCCTCGCCAGCCGATCACAGGCTACCCAGCACATCACCGAGGAAAAAGTGTGAACACGAAGCATGCCACGAAATTCCCAAATCCCCGCGTCGGGCTGATCGTGAACGGCAAAGGCCGCCTCGCCCAAAAATTCCAGACGCCGAAAAAGCGCCTCGTCACCCCGGCGGATTAATCTGTGATCGAAGAAGACATGGGCCACCGCCAGTATGGCTGATCCGTACACATCGTGCTGGGTTTGGGTATAGGCCTGATTTCCAACCCTCACGGGCCCCATCCCCCTATATCCGGGCAGAGAATCCATTTCCATTTCATCGAGTTGCGCCCTCCCGTCAATACCATACACGGGCTGAACACGTCTGCGGGGATCACCGGCAATGACATTCACAAGAAAACCGATGTAGCGCTCCAAAGTGGGTGTCGTGTTAAGACGGTTCAATGCATTGAGAACAAAGTAGGCGTCTCTCAGCCAACAGTATCGATAATCCCAATTTCGTGAAGATCCCGCCGCCTCGGGAATAGAGGTGGTCATGGCCGCAATGATCGCACCGGTGTCATCAAAAGTGTTCAGTTTTAGGGTGATGGCGGAACGGATAACCACATCCTGCCACTCAAAGGGGATTCCGATGTCTCTGACCCATTCATGCCAATACTGCAGCGTTTCATTCAGAAAGCGCCGGGTCAGTTCACCGATCGTATCCGGAATGGTCTCGTCGGAACTGAAGATAAGGCTGATGCTATCCTGCAGAAAAAAGGGGGTTTCGTTGAGGATCGGTGTCAGGGACATGTCTGTAGTAAGCCTCAACACTCCGTCGGGAGCAACATAGCGGATGTGGTGGCTTCCATAGGTGACGGAACAGGCGTGTCGCCCATATCCGTATGTGGGCCTGACACGGATGCGCACACGCGGCGCGCCATGGAGTCGCTTGACGTAGCGGATCATCATCATGGGCGTAAACATGCGACCGTGTTGCCGGAAGCGGGGAGAAAAATCCGTGATTTCCACCACGGCGCCTTTCCTGTCCGTCAACCTGGTGACAAGCACTGCCGAATTGGTCAGGTAAAACTGTTCCGTTCCGGTCAATTCTTCGAGCTCAATTGTACAATAGCCTGTGCTCTCACCAGTATCGTGTTCCCGTAACAGGGAGCAGAATATAGGATCGCCGTCAAAACGGGGCAGGCAACTCCAGACAATCTCTCCTGCCGGGTTGATCAGCGCTCCGATCCGGCAGTTTCCAATCAACCCCAACTCAAGAGAATTGATCATGCGACAACTCCTTCTGCCAGTATACTGTGGAATTCATAGCGCACTTCAATTGATTAGTAAAGGGGCAAGAGGATCATGCGATACGGCAAGGCCTCCATTCGGGGTCACAACCGGAGGGAGCCCCTGCCGCCTGTTTGGATAGGTGGGGTTTTTATCGACACGATTCCGGGCGAATCAGAAGGACCGGACAATGGGCGTCGTGCAGGACTCGCAGCGCAACACTTCCGAACATAAGTTTTTTCATGCCGGTGTATCCATGGGTGCCGATGACGATCAGGTCTGCGCCCTTCTCCGTGGCATAGTTCACAATAACATGCGGCGTTACCCCTTCCAGAATCTCCGCCCGGACGGGCAGACCATCGGCAGCCAATTGATCCTTGAGTTCCTGCAGGTACTTTGTCGCTTGCTCCAGACCGGCATCTTTAATGGCTACATAATCAATTCCCTCGACCCAGGTCGCTGGAATGTCCACCACATTCAAGAGGATAATCTCTTCAACGAAACCGCCCCGGACAAGATCCCGCACATAAGGCAACGCGCACTCCGCCAATTCGGAGCCATCCAGAGGTACAAGAATTTTCTTAAACATTTCCCTCACCTCCCGTCATGTTTACCTCACCATCCTGTTCCCATTTTATCCACCCATCCATTTATTCTAATCTAATTCCTCACGCCTCAAAGTCAAATTGACCGACACGATTTTTCCCCGGACCAACGCCCGTGGTTGAGCCACAAGCCAACCCGATATTTCCCTCGTCTCCTTAGAGGAAATATCTCCCCACTGTCGGCTCGAAACCAAAATCAGCCTTGTCATCACCCCCGATATCTGATAGTCCGGTTCGGTATGATGAAATGCATCCTGACCGTAACGGCCCTGACGGGGCAGCTAAAAAATCTCCTTGAAGAAACCTTCGATCCGATTCTGGTGGAGGGAGAAATCTCGAATCTTCGTCGGCCGGCCTCGGGCCACACATACTTTACGTTGAAGGACAATCAGGCCCAGATTCGTGCAGTCTGGTTCAAGCCCTTTCCCGGTACGCAACTCACGCCAAGCTCCCGCCGGATGGCCTGCGACCTGGAGGAAGGTATGCTGGTCGTCTGCCGGGGACGCATCAGTGTCTATGCGCCCCGCGGCGAATACCAGATCGTCATCGACACGGTTGAGCCCAAGGGAACCGGCGCCCTTCAGAAGGCATTCGAACAGCTCAAGGCCCGGCTTCATGCAGAGGGGCTCTTTGACGAGAGACACAAAAGAGAAATTCCCTTTCTGCCTTCGTGCATCGGCGTCATTACCTCGCCGACAGGCGCCGTAATCCGGGATATTTTACAGATCACGAAACGCCGTTTCCCCTCCGTCTCCCTACTGCTGGCCCCGGCACGTGTTCAGGGTCCGGAGGCGGCCCCGGAAATCGTCCGGGCAATTCAAGACATGGTCGCCTTCGGTCGGGCTGATGTCTTGATTCTAGCAAGGGGAGGCGGTTCCCTGGAAGATCTCGCCCCATTCAATGATGAAACCGTGGCCCGGGCGATTCACGCCTGTCCCGTTCCCATCATCTCGGCTGTGGGACATGAAACAGATTACACGATTGCCGATTTCACGGCCGACCTCCGGGCACCCACTCCCTCCGCGGCGGCAGAACTGGTGGTTCCTTCCAGAGACGATCTCGCCGGAACGCTTTTTGACTTGCGTCACCGTATGATTCGGAGTCGCGCCCATATGGCCGAATCACTGAACCGTGAGGCAACCTTGCTCCGGGAAAAGCTCAAAAGTCCCCGCTGGATGATAGACGACTATCGCCTGTCTCTGGACGACTACGATGACCGAATGAAGGCCCGGCTGTGGCAACAACTGGCGCACAGTGCCGCACATCTGCACCATTTGAAGATTCGCCTTGCTCAGGGTAGTCCCCGGACCGGCCATCAACGGATCGGTTTTCTCCTTGAATCCTCAACCGGAAATATGATAGCCGCTATGCGCCGTCGGATTGTCGACGCCCGCCAGACCCTGAAACGTAACATATCTCTCCTGGACTCGCTGAATCCCCTTGCGGTCCTCAATCGCGGTTTCAGCATCACACTCCGGCGCCAGACAAAGGAAATTATTCGGGAAGCCGCTCAGGTCCGGGGGGGAGAGGAATTGATGATATACCTTGGGAAAGGGCAACTGACAGCATCGGTGAAATCCCGTGAAGAGGACAATGCGAGATACTTTTTTGCAAAACCGGGCCGGATGAATAAACGAACTGAAGAAAGGGACAGGTTTGATTCCGAGATAGACCTTCCGGAAAGATAACGAAATCATGGGAAAAGACACATTTGAAAACAATATGACCCGACTGGAAGAAATCGTCAAAAAACTGGAGAGCGGAGAGCTTTCTCTGGAGGATTCCCTCAAAGCCTTCGAAGAGGGAATCAAACTATCCCGTTTATGCACGAAAAAATTGAACGAATCGGAAAGAAAAGTGGAAATTTTGTTGAAGCAGGAAGAAGGCTTGGCCAGCACATCGTTTTCAGAAGAAGTTTAGCCGGGCCATCCCCGTCCGATGCCATTCCGGGCCCACCGGAGATCTTAACGGGACAAACGGCCTGAAAAGAAGGGTTTTATGAATTTAGACAGTTATATCATCGAACACAGGAAAAGGGTTGACCATGCACTCCAGGAATACATGCCGGCCGAGCACACATATCCCACCATCATCTTTCAGGCTGTTCGTTACAGCCTGTTTGCCGGCGGAAAAAGAATCCGTCCCATTTTGTGCCTGGCCGCGACAGAAGCGCTTGGCGGAAACGCTGACGCGGTGTTGCCGGTTGCCTGTGCCTTGGAGATGATTCACACCTACTCCCTCATTCACGACGACCTGCCCGCCATGGACAACGACGATTATCGGCGCGGTATCCTGACCAATCACAAGATCTTCGGCGAAAACATAGCGATCCTGGCGGGGGATGCTTTGTTGACGGAGGCTTTTTGTCTGTTGTCCCACCCGGACCATTTAACGGAATTCAACCCGGCGACACGTATTGATATCATTCACGATATCTCCGACGCGGCCGGTTTCTTCGGCATGATCGGCGGCCAGGTCATGGATGTACAATCGGAGGGTAAGGAATATGATATGTCCACCCTTCAGTATATTCATTCCCGGAAAACCGGAGCCATGATTGCCGCATCCGTACGATCCGGCGCACTGCTCACTGGCGGCAAGCCGGAGGAAATCAACGCCCTCATCCACTATGGAACACAAATCGGTCTTGCTTTCCAGATTGCCGACGACATTCTGAATGTCGAAGGTGAGGAAAAGCGCATCGGGAAAAGCATTGGAACGGATAAAAAAAGAGGGAAAGCCACCTACCCTGCCCTGGTCGGCATCGAAGCCTCCCGGCAGAAGGGACGGGAACTCATGACCGAGGCTCTGTCCGCCATTGCACCATTGGACGAAAAGGCAGAACCGTTACGGATGATTGCCCGGCATATTATCGAGCGTGACTCTTAGATCGACATCGGGATGAAATCGACGACTCGCCGCCTCGCAAGGATACATGAAGGCACAAAGATGAAAAGGAACCCCAGTGCCGAAATAACACGGGAACTCTCCCAGGGGTCGCTTCTCGAGCGCGTCAACCGCCCGGAGGACCTGAGAAAACTGAACGTCGATGAGCTCCACCGTCTGGCGGAAGAAATCCGGATCAAAATTGTACACACCGTGGCACGTACGGGGGGACACCTTGCCTCTTCCCTGGGAGCCGTCGAATTGACCCTCGCCCTGCACTATGTTTTTGATACACCCAAGGATAAGTTGATCTGGGACGTGGGGCATCAAGCCTATGCCCACAAGATCATCACCGAACGGAAAGAGGTTTTCTCCACGCTTCGCCAGCGCGGCGGGATCAGCGGTTTCCCAAAGCGGGCGGAGAGTGTTTACGACGTCTTTGACGTCGGTCACAGCGGTACATCTATCTCCGCAGCATCGGGCATCGCCGAGGCACGATGTCTGAAAGGAGAAGCTTTCAAAGTCATTGCCGTAATCGGTGACGGCTCCATGACCTCCGGCATGGCTTACGAAGGCCTGAACTGGTCGGGAGACCGACACAAGGACCTGATCATCATCCTCAACGACAACGAAATGTCCATTTCACCGAACGTGGGCGCCATGTCATCATACCTGAACCGGGTCATGACGGGTCAGACCGTGATGAAACTGAAAAACGAAATCAAGCATTTTCTGAAAACCATTCCCTCTGTAGGACCCCAGGTCCTCAAGTTCACCCAGCATGCCGAAGAGTCACTAAAGACCTTCTTTATCCCTGGAGCACTTTTCGAGGAACTCGGGTTCACCTATGTCGGCCCCCTGGGAGGTCACCGTCTGGATCATTTGATAAAAAATCTCATAAATATAAGAAAAATGGATGGGCCCATCCTGGTCCATGTCATCACAAAAAAGGGGAGGGGGTACCTGTTCGCGGAGCAGGAGCCTCTCAGGTATCATAGTGCAGCGCCCTTCGATGTGGAAACAGGCAATCCCCTGGTCCAGGCCAGCACCGTTCCCACCTACACACAGGTGTTCGGGGATACCCTCATCGGGCTTGCCGATGTCAATAAAAAAATCGTCGCGATCACTGCCGCCATGTGCGAAGGAACGGGACTGAAACGTTTCGCCGGCCTTTACCCGGACCGTTTTTTTGATGTCGGCATTGCGGAACAGCATGGGGTCACCTTCGCCTCCGCTCTCGCCACGGAAGGCATCATTCCCGTTGTCGCCATTTACTCAACTTTCCTTCAGCGGGCTTACGACCAGATCATTCATGACGCCTGCCTCCAGAAACTGCATATCGTTTTTGCTCAGGACAGGGGCGGCCTGGTGGGTGACGACGGTCCAACCCACCACGGTCTGTTTGATTACTCCTTCTTGCGGTCGATTCCCCATATGACCGTTATGTCCCCCAAAGATGAAAACGAACTGCGCCATATGCTGAAAACGGCGGTTGAAGCGGACCACCCGGTTTCCATCCGTTATCCCCGCGGCAGGGGTGCGGGGGTTCCCCTGTCCGGAGAACCGGAGGTCATTCCCATCGGCAAAGGCGAGGTTCTGCACGATGGCAATGACCTGGCAATCGTGGCCGTCGGATCCACGGTACTCCCAGCACTTGCCGCAGCGGAGGAGCTGGCAAAGGAGGGTATCCATGCCACCGTCATCAACGCCCGCTTCGTCAAGCCGCTGGATGAGGCGCTTATTTCCGGGGCAGCCATCGCCTGCCGGCGTCTGATCACCGTTGAGGAGAATGTCCTCATGGGAGGTTTCGGCAGCGCCGTCCTTGAAATGCTCCAAGAAAAAGGAATTACGCATATCCAGGTCATTCGTATGGGGATTCCAGATGAATTCGTTGAACATGCCACCCAGGCAGAACTGAGAAGCATTTACGGCCTTGACAGGGAAGGAATCATCGCGGCGGCCAAACGAATTACGAGACCGGCACTTTGACAAAAAAAGGTAATAAAGTCAGATTGGACAGAATGCTGGTGGACCGGGGATTGACAGCCTCCCGGGAACAGGCGCGGGCATTGATTCTGGCAGGACGGGTTCTGGTCGATGGTTTCAAAATAGACAAGGCGGGGAGTCCCGTATCCGTAACGGCGGAGATGCGCGTAACCGGCGATCTTCATCCGTATGTAAGCAGAGGCGGCCTGAAGCTTCGGGGCGCCCTTGACGCCATGGGGCTTGACGTGTCGGGATTGACCGTTCTGGATGTCGGAGCTTCAACGGGCGGTTTTACGGACTGTCTGCTCCAGTCTGGAGCCATCAAGGTCTATGCCCTTGACGTCGGTTACGGTCAGCTCTCCTGGAAACTTCGCACGGATAAGCGAGTCGTTCCCATCGAACGCACCAACATACGTTATTTCGACGGAACGGGCATCGCGGAACCCCTGGATATGGCAACGGTGGATGCATCGTTTATCTCTCTCAAGGTGATCCTCCCCAAGGTGGTAAGCCTTCTGCGTCCCGGCGGGCTCCTTTTGGCCCTGATAAAACCTCAATTTGAAGTCGGTCGCGGACAGGTCGGTAAACGCGGTGTGGTGTCCGACCCGGCCCTGCACCAGGCCGTAGTCGAAGGCTCCATTTCCCTTTGTAGGCAGTTGAACCTGGGGGGAATCACCACCTGTGAATCACCTTTGCTGGGACCGGCGGGCAACCGGGAATTTTTTATTCACGCGCAACGGCCGAAAGAATAAGACAAACCCGTTCCACTCGACCGGAGGAGAAGGGACGAACGACATGGCGGTAATACTGGCAAAAACGGCTGGCTTCTGCATGGGAGTCAAACGGGCCGTGGACATCGTTCTGGAAATCGCCCAAAAGGGCGACCAACGCAGGATTTACACCTATGGCCCTCTCATCCATAATCCTCAGACGGTGGAACTTCTGAGAAAAAGGGGGGTCTTCCCCATCGAATCCATTGACGATATAGATGGCCCGGACAACAGCGTCCTCGTTGTCCGGGCACATGGCATTTCACCTGAAGAAAGAAAAGCCATACGTGACAAAGGGGTCACCATCGTCGATGCAACATGCCCAAAAGTCGCCCATGTACAATCCATCATCAAAAGGCACGCGGAACGTGATTACACGACGATCATTGTCGGTGATCGGGAACACCCGGAGGTGAACGGCCTGCTTGGCTATGCTGGAACAAAAGGGATTGTCCTGTCCCATGAAAGGGAGGTGTCCGATCTGTCCGCTGACGCCAAAATTTGTGTTGTGGCTCAAACAACACAAAATCTCGATCGATACGACCGGATCGTCGACGCCGTCCGTAAGGAATTTCCGGAAGCGGTCGTCTTCAATACGGTCTGCGATTCAACAGAGCGTCGGCAGACCGAGATTAAGGAACTGGCTGCCGTTTCGGATGCCATGATCATTATCGGCGGGAAAAATAGTGCCAACACATGCCGTCTGACCGAATTATCGGAACAGGAAGGGAAACCGACCTTTCATATTGAAACCGTGGAAGAGATGATGAGCCATCCCCTGGCGGCCTACGGCAACATCGCCGTTTCCGCCGGGGCCTCGACACCGAACTGGATCATCAATCGGGTGGTGGATACTCTGAGAGAACGAACCGGCCCTTCCCGTCGCCTTATGAGCCTCTGGGAGTTGGCCATCAAGGCGGAATTGTACTCCGCTTTCGGTGCGGCCTGCCTGTCCTACACCGGGATGCTTCTCCAGAGACTGACTCCCCGTCCGGCCGCCATCCTGGCCATGGCCCTGTACGTTTTCGCCATGCACACCTTGAATCGCTTCATCGACCGAAAGACCAGCACCACCATCGGGTCTTTTCGGGAGGAAACATATCGGACACACCAAAAATTGTATATCGGTGCGGCCCTGATATCGCTGGGGGCTTCTCTTTTTCTCGCGCTGACTCTGAGCATGAGTTCCTTCCTCTTACTCCTGACGATTTCCGTCCTCGGTATTTTGTACAACACGCCGATCCTACTCTTTCGCGGTCACTGGCTCAGACTCAAAGACCTGCCGGGTTCCAAAAATTTATCGGTCGCCCTCGCCTGGGGGGCTGTCGGGGCCATATTGCCGGCCCTGATCGGAAAACCGGCATTTTCACCGGCCACGGTCGTCGCTTTCCTGTTCATTTTCGCCGTCGTCTTCATCCGTTCTTCCATGTCCGATCTCCTGGACATACAGAGCGACCGGCTCATCGGCCGGGAAACAATTCCTGTTGTGATCGGGGAAAAGCGTACCCGTCATCTCCTGACCGGCGTTGCCCTGATAACGGGACTGATGCTCGTTGTTTCTTATAAGCTCGGATGGTCCCCCTTCCTTTCGGTCGTTCTGTTCATCTGCTTATTTTATATATTGATATGCTTCAAACTTTGTGATAGGAAATCCGGATTTTCAGGAGTTGTCCTGGAGGGGATTCTGGAAACTGTTTACATCATAACCGGGGCGGCCTCGTTTTTATGGGTTGCCGTTTCATGGTTCCGGGCCTGATCAAACGCAAGGGGAAACATCCATGTACAGGAAGATGGTTTTTTTTACGCTGTCATTTCTTTTGGTTGTATCGCTTATCGGTTGCGGCGGCCTTCGATACAACATGTCGACTCCGGAGGCGAAAGGTTTTCATCCAAAACGAATTGGAATCCTTCCGGTTTCCGTGGGCTCATTCGCTGAAGCACGGGGTGTCATCGATCAAACGATTCTCACCGCCCTGGTTGAACGGAAATGGTTTACAAGGGTGGTCTCCATCGATACGTTGATGCGAAAAGGACAAACCGATAGAGAGTTGGAAGACGATGTAAGCGCCTACCTGAACAAGTTGGAAAACCTGAATTATTCCGACCCGGAATTGAGCCGTAAAATCGGGGATTTTTCTCAGGTTGATGCCCTGCTCATCGTCAGCCTCGATTATTGGAATTATTTAAAAGATGAAGATACCAAAATTGCGAAGGTTGGCTTGGGCATCCGGATGGTGAATGCCGAAACCGGCAAGTTGGTATGGGAAGCCCGTCATATTCAGGCGGATCGATTTCTGGTTGCCAAGCCGGGACTTCCCGATGTAGCAAAGAAACTGGTCAAAACAATGGCGAGGCATATGCCCCGCTGACAACCAGCTATAAAAGCGAGGGGAGGTTTAAATTCATGAAGGAAAAAGTACAGCAAATCATCGAGCAGATCCGGCCCAGCCTGCAGGCGGATGGGGGTGATGTTGAACTCGTCGATGTCAGCACGGACGGCGTCGTGAAAGTCAGGTTGAAAGGAGCCTGCAGCGGCTGTCCCATGTCGCAGATGACGCTCAAGATGGGGATTGAAAAATATATGAAAAAACAGATCCCCGAGGTAAAAGAGGTGATATCAGAAGGTTGACGAACGGAAGAGGCCATGATCCTTTCCACGTCCATAATAAAATTGATAAGGAGAAAATGAAATGGCACATGAAATTACAGATGATTGTATCTCTTGCGGTGCTTGTGAGGATTTGTGTCCCGTGGGGGCCATCAGCGAGGGAAGTGACCAATACGTGATCGACGCGGGCAAATGCACCGACTGCGGAGATTGCGCCGAGAGCTGTCCCGTCGATGCAATCAAAGGAGAGAAGAAATAGCCGACAGCGGATAAAAACGGCGATCGAGGGGAAACTTTGCCGGCACAGCGCTGTGTTTCGGAACGGGTTTCCCCTTTTTTTTGGCGAAGCGGGGGGTGTAGGGAGGCATCCATGGCGCATTTTATCACTTTTGAAGGCGGGGAAGGTTCGGGTAAGACAACTCAGGTCAGGCAGGCGGGCGAGTTTCTGCGGCAACGGGGCATTCCCTTCCTGCTTACGGAAGAACCCGGCGGTACCTCCCTGGGTTTGAAAATAAGAGAACTGTTGCTTCAGCGTCATGCCATCTCTATTTCCGCCCTGGCGGAATTGCTTTTGTTCGAGGCATCCCGTTGTCAGCATGTGGAAACCGTAATCCGCCCGGCCCTGCGGGCGGGAAAGGTCGTTTTATGTGACCGGTATACGGATGCAACGATTGCCTACCAGGGATTCGGCCGGAGCCTCTGTCCCGATCGGATCCGCTTTCTCAATGACCTTGCTACGGATTCGCTCAAGCCTGACTGGACCTTTCTTTTAGACGTCCCCGCCGAAACCGGACTGGCGCGGGCGATACAGAGAATGAATCTTGAGGAGCACCTCCCCAAAGAAGATCGTTTCGAACAGGAGACCCTCGCCTTCCATCAGAGGGTCCGCGACGGCTACCGCACGCTGGCCCAAGCGGAACCCAAACGTTTTATCGTTCTGGATGGAACGAAGCCTGTTGACGAACTCCATCAGGAAATTTGTTCCCGGATTGAAGTGTGGGCTGGAGAGAAACCTGATGTCATTTAAAAACATCCACGGACATGAGCGACAGGTCCGTTTCCTGTTGATGACTCTGGAACGGAAACGTATGCCTCATGCCTACCTCTTTTCCGGCATGACCGGTGTGGGGAAGCGCTCCGTCGCCTTAGAACTGGCCAAAGTAATCAACTGCGCGGACAAAGCGAGTCCGGCAGATGCCTGCGACCGCTGTCCTTCCTGCCTGAAGATGACTCAGGGGAATCACCCCGATTTCGTCAGCATTGAACCCGAAGGGCAGTTCGTTCGCATCGAATCCATTCGGAGCATGCAAAATCAGATGCAGTTCGCCCCCCTGGAGGGGCCATACCGCATCGTTGTCGTCAACGATGCGGACAAAATGCACATCACGTCTGCCAACGCCCTCTTGAAAACCCTGGAGGAACCGCCACCGAGGAACCTTCTGGTCCTGATCACGGCAAATCCCAACGGCCTTCCTCGCACCATCCTTTCCCGCTGTCAGCGGATTCATTTCCCTCCCCTTGGCCGCGAAGTCATAGCGTCTCACCTGGTGAAACAACATGGCTTGACCGATGCGGACGCATCCATGATCGCCGGAACATCCGGCGGCAGCCTGGCCAGGGCGATCGAAATGGTTCAGGAGGATTTCAAATCCCTCCGAGATCGCACCATGGAGGATCTCACAGCAATCCATGACAAAAACATGATGAAAATGCTAACCTTTACCAATAATTTCGGAAAGGATCGGACAGACATCATCCGAAAACTGGACATCATCCAGTCCTGTTACCGTGATGCCCTGGTCTACCGGGAGACGGGCAAGGAACGTTCCCTCCTGAACCGGGATCGAATGGACATAATCGAACCCTTGTCCCGCCGGTTCGATGGGAAGCGCCTCCTGGAACACCTACGTACGGTGGGACAGGCGCTTCAGGCCATTGACCGGAACGCCAATAAAGCGTTGACTTTGGAGGCAATGATGTTTAAACTCGTGCATCAGTAGTGGCAGGAGGCATAGTTTTTGAAGGATATCGTAGGGGTAAAGTTTCGCAGAGAAGGAAAGATCTATTGGTTTGCATCCCCTTTTCCCACCCTCAAGAAAGACATCCAGGTCATCGTCGAAACAGAAAGCGGTCTCGCCCTGGGCTCGGTTATAACCGAAGTCAGATCCGTTCCCGATGAGGAAGCACCGCCGGACCTGAAGCCGGTGATTCGGGAATTCACCGAATTGGATCATCCCACCCAGGAGGAAAACCGCAAACTCGAACAAAATGCGAAAACTTACTTCAATGACCGCATTCGGGTTCGTTCCCTGCCCATGAAGCTTATCGATGTTGAGTGTTTTTTCGATAAAAGCAAAATCGTATTTTACTTCACCGCGGACAATCGGGTTGATTTTCGTGACCTCGTCAAGGACCTGGTGCAGAAGTTCCGGATCAAAATTGAACTCCGCCAGATCGGGGCCCGCCAAGAAGCCCGCATGATCAAGGGACTCGGCATCTGCGGGCGGGAGGTCTGTTGCGCGACATTGTTGCACAACCTGGAACGCGTTACGGTCAAGATGGCGAAAGAACAGAATATATCCCTCAATCCGGAAAAAATTTCGGGACTTTGCGGACGCCTGATGTGCTGTCTCGCCTTTGAGTATGACACCTATATCGATATGAAGAAAAACCTGCCCAAACGGGGCAAGATCATCGACACCCCCGAGGGAAAAGGCAAGGTCGTCCGTCAGAATGTGCCCCAGGGTGAAGTGGCTGTCCTACTGGAAGACGGCACCGAGGTCGCCGTAAGCATGAAAAGGAAATCCAGAACGCGATAATCTCCACTCCCCGGATGCGGAAAGGCCCAGAAACATGGATAAAGTATTTTATGTAACGACACCCATTTATTACGTCAACGCATCTCCTCACATCGGCCATGCCTACACAACCATTGTTGCCGACGTGATGGCGCGTTATTACCGTATGAACGGCTACAGGACTTTTTTTCTGACGGGCACCGACGAACACGGTGACAAGATCGCCGAAGCGGCACAAAAAGCGGGCATCAGCCCCAAGGCCTATGCCGACGACATCAGCGCCCAGTTCCGCGCACTGTGGCCCGAATTATCCGTAACAAATGACCACTTTATACGAACAACGGATAAAAACCACATCGAGACGGTGACAAGAATCCTTCAGCAGGTCTACGATCAGGGGGACATCTACTTCGGCAGCTATGAAGGGTACTATTGCGTCGGATGCGAACGGTTCTACATGGAAAAGGAACTGGTGGACGGGAAATGCCCCGATCACGAAACGAAACCGGAATTCCGTAAGGAAAGTAACTATTTTTTCCGGATGAACAAATATCAGGCATGGTTGATTCAGTATATCCAGGACCATCCCGACTTCATCCGGCCCGAACGATACCGAAACGAGGCCCTGGCCTTTTTACGGGACCCCCTGGAGGACCTCTGCATTTCCCGGCCCAAAAGCCGCCTCACCTGGGGCATCACCCTCCCTTTCGACGAAAACTACGTCACCTATGTCTGGTTTGACGCTCTGATCAACTACATCACGGGAATCGGCTACCCTGACGGAGCAGACTTCCCTGTTTTCTGGCCCGCGGCCCAGCACCTGATCGCCAAGGACATTCTCAAACCGCACGGTATATACTGGCCCACGATGCTCAAAGCCGCCGGAATCGAACCCTTCAGGCACCTCAATGTTCACGGTTACTGGAATGTCGATCAGAGCAAGATGTCGAAAAGCCTGGGAAATGTGGTAAAGCCTCTGGAACTGAAAGACAAATACGGGCTCGACGCTTTCCGCTATTATCTGCTGCGGGATATGGTCTTCGGTCTTGACTCCAGTTTCAGCGAAGAAAGTTTTGTTCAGCGAACCAACGCCGATCTGGCGAACGATCTCGGGAATCTGGTCAGCCGAGTGATCGCCATGACAGTGAAGTATTTCGACGGCAAGGTGCCCGCCCCCTCTCAGACGGAACCGATCGATCAGGCCCTGATCGAAACGGGCGCACGTGTTGTCCGGGAATCCTCCGCTTTCTTTGAGGACCTGGCCTTCCACAAAAGCCTGATGGCGATCTGGGAATTGATCAGCGCCGCCAACAAGTACATCGTCGAACAAGAACCCTGGAGCCTGGCCAGGGATCCGGCACGCCGGGAAAGGCTCGGCACCCTTCTCTATCACCTCCTGGAAGCCCTTCGGACCGTAGCGGTCCTCATCACGCCCTACATGCCCAGAACGGCGGACAAGATCCTGGAGCAACTCGGCATCACCGATGCGGGCCGCCGGGATTTCGCCACCCTCACCTCCTGGGGAGGATTGACGGCGGGCACGATCCTGAAACCCGGGGAAACACTCTTCCCGCGGATCGAACTCAAAAAGAAAAGCCCGACTCCGCCGCCCCCATCCAAACCGGAAGCGCAGCCCATGAAAGCGGAAATTGACTACGCCGATTTCGAGAAGGTCGATCTCAGGGTCGCCACGATCCTCCAGGCCGAGGCAGTACCGAAGTCAAACAAGCTGCTGAAGCTGCTGGTCGATATCGGCGAAAAGCGAACCATCGTGGCGGGCATTGCCAAAGCGTATAAACCGGAGGAATTGGTAGGGAAAAAGGTCGTCGTCGTGGCAAATCTCAAGCCGGCAAAACTCATGGGTGTGGAATCCCGGGGGATGATTCTCGCAACGGATACCACAGACAGCCTCACAATCCTGACCTTTGACCGGGAACCGGAAACGGGCGGCCGTGTCCGCTAGCGACTGACGGACGCTGCGCGACGCAGAACCCTTCATCTCGGGCAGGATCTGTTGTTCCTGAAAATCACGAGACGTTTCTCCCGTTGGCATGTTTGTGTTATCCCGTTTCGTACGCGTCTCAGCACCTTCCTGTCTTCACCCCGCTTTCTCCATGAAAGCCCGCGTTCACATCCCGTCCGCTCATGTTCTGCAGTGTGGCAATCCTCTGTGCCAGCGGCGGGTGGGAATAGTAAAACCACGCGTAAAACGGGTGGGGATGGAGGTTGGCCAGGTTGTCCTTCGCCAGGCGTTTCATCGCCCGGGCCAGATCCTCCCCCGTACCGATCATGTCCACCGCAAAACGGTCGGCCTCCCGTTCATATTTGCGTGATATCACGGCCATAAATGGCTTGAGGAAAAAGAACAGGGGCTTCGCAAGCAGAAAAACGAGGAACAGGCCCGCATAAGGCGCCTGCGGGGGAAAGCCGAAGGTCCGGTATAAAAGGGGCCACTCGAGGAGCAGGAAAGAGCCCCCCAGAATGAACAAGGCAACACATTCCATGGTGACAATCTGCTTCAGGACATGCTTTTTCTTCCAGTGGCCGATCTCATGGCCCAGGATGGACAGAATTTCTCCCCGGTCATGAACTTCCACGAGGGTATCGTAGAGAACGATGCGTTTCGTGCGCCCCAGACCGGTGAAATAGGCGTTGGTGTGGCGGCTTCTTTTGCCGGCGTCCACCTGAAAAACGCCCTTGGCCCGGATACCCGCCCGTTCCGCCAGGGCCATGATCCGGTCCCGGAGTGCTCCATCCTGAACGGGGACATACCTGTTGAAAAGAGGGGCAATCAGCACCGGGTAGAGCCAGGACAGGAGCAGTTGCAAAAGAGAAAAGGCAACCCAGGCCCAGAGCCACCAGGTATTCGGCAATTGACGCAACAAAATGAACAGAACCGTCATGAAAATGACCATCAGGCACACGGAAATCACTGTAGTCTTGAAAAGATCGGCCAACCACAGTCTGACGGTTATGGTGGAAAACCCATACTTCTTTTCGATGACAAAGGTCCGGTAGAAATCGAGGGGGATTTCCAAAACCGTGCCGCCCAAAAGGAGAATGAGCCAGAAAAGATTCCCCCGCAGGACAAAGGCCAGGTCAAGCGACTCGACCTGGGAAACCAGCCAGGAAAAAGATCCCGTCAGGAGCAAGGACAGCACAAGACCATCGGTAAGGAAATCCTCGACATGGCCGAAACGGGCGAGGGAGACGGTGTAATCCCGCATCCGACGGAGGGTACCCTGATCGATCTCTCCGGCAAAAACCCCGGGGACCTCCGCGCCATGTCTCGTTAAATACGCGATATTGAGCCCGGACAGAAGCCACTTCACGAAGAGCCTGAGGCCCAGCATCATCAGAAAAACCAGCAACAGGACATTCCATTCGATCATTGCCGTCCCCAGAGTAGGCTATGAAGACCAATTTCTAAAAAATCAGCGGGAAAAGACACTGCGACAAAATACCATACCCCGGAAATTGTTTTGCCTGATCATCCAGCACCTACTGAACCGCTACATCGTATTGTAAGGCGACAGGTGATATTCAAGCACGCATGCTCCCCAAGAATGGCCTGGACAATCCTTTCATCGCCTGATTTATCCGCGGACTGTGGGAAACACCCTCATCACGGGCCGCCCGTTCGGACCGATACCCCGGTGGCTACCGGGGTGCCATCGGGATTAAGCGTACCGCTCAAAGCAGAGGGGGGATGTTCCGATCAGGCTGGAAGGGTTCAGCACACCGGATTTTACTACGAAACCAGGACCTGTAAATCCTTGGCCTAAATCCGGGCATTATCGGCTTTCGCGGAGGCCCGATCCGTGAGTTCGGAGCAAGCGCCACCGGCAATCGCCCATAAGTAAAGGCTTGCCGTGGAAGCATAGGGGGAATAAAGCTGTTTGTACCGGGAAAAAAGTCGCGGGGTAATCTTCCGATGACCGTATAACATGCGCAAACCACGGTGAATCCCAAAATCACCCCAGCTCAAAATATCGGGGCGCTGCATGGAAAAAAGCATGATCATCTCCGCCGTCCAGACTCCCACGCCCTTGAGACGAACAAGCGTCTCGCATACCTCTTCTTCGGGCATCGCCGCCAATGCTGGCAGGTCAACACGTCCGTTCAGAATTTGCTCGGCCATATCTTTTATGTAAAGGGCCTTCCTTCCCGATATGCCGAAAGCCCGCAGTTCCTGAACAGACAGATGATTGATCGATTCCGGAGCCATCGGACGGATCCCGTTTCGCATCCTGTTCCAGATTGACGTTTGGGCTTTTGTGGATATCTGCTGGCCCACGATCGATTTAACGAGAGCCGCGAATATATCGGAGGTAATTTCACGGTTAATCTTGCCGATGCGATCAATCGCCTCCCCTAAAATCGGATCACGTGATTTCAGGTGTTCAATTTCTTTTTCCCCGTAAAAGAAATAATTTCTTTGGAGGTTTGATTTTTCCAGGTCCAGCAGGTACTGCTTGATGGGAAGCCCCCCGGCATAACCGGTTAAGCTGCCGTCATACCCCACGACACGATGGCAGGGGACAATGATCGCGATGGGGTTGCGGTTGTTGGCCATTCCTACCGCTCTGCACGCCTTCGGATTGCCAACCCCGACGGCAATTTCTTTGTAGCTGCGTGTTTCGCCATATGGGATTTCCCGTAAAGCCTGCCATACCGATTGCTGAAATACCGTGCCCTTCAATAAAAGGGGAACGGTAAAATCTTTTCTGCTCCCGCTGAAATATTCGGACAACTGACGGCCCGTCTCCTTGATCAAGGGCGTCTCCGCATTGTCATATCCGGCCAAGGAACGGTCCTCCCCAGCAAAGCCTATGTGTATAATTGCGTGTTCTTCTTCAACAATCCAGAGTTTTCCGATGGGAAAATCATAATGCCACCTTTTTTTCATCGTATTCTCCTCATATCGTCGGCACAAGCCACATCTTCTTTTCCTTACGCCTCGTAAACCTGAAGCAACGCCTGAAATGATTATTTCGTCCCCTGGAGCATTTTCTCCTTTTCCGCAAGTTTCTTTCTTATTTCCGGAATCGCAGCCAAGGCGGCTTTCTCTCCTTCCATAATGGCAAGGTTTTTCTGATCAAAATCGGTCGCCCCGATTTGACCGACCTTCGGCCGGATGATCACATCGGCCCGGGCCAGTTCCTGTTCCCCCAGTTTTTGTCCCATAATGACGATCGATTGACCGACCACGCCCAGCGGGCCGCGGCCGGCGCTGCTGTCTTTTGCTTTTCGGGAAATATCCACGGCGATAACCAAGGTTCCACCCAATTCCCGAGCGGCATCCACGGGGACCGGGCTTACGACGCCGCCATCGACATATTTTTTGCCCAGTATCTCAGCAGGTTCGAAAACCCCCGGTATGCTGCAGGATGCGCGGACGGCCAAGCCGGTATTACCGCGCACGAAATGAATTCTCTGCCCTGTACCCAACTCCGTGGCTACAGCGGCAAACGGCTTTCCCAGTTTTTCGAGAGGCCGCTGGCCAACCAGGCTGTTTACGTAATTCTGAAGTCTCAGTCCTTTCAGCAGACCTCCTGAAAGAAGGCTAAAGTCCCGGATTTTTGACTCATCCAGGTCAAAGGCCTTCTCCTGAAGGGTGAAAGCGTTCATGCCGCTGCAATAGAGGCTCCCGACAATGCTGCCGGCACTTGTTCCGGAAACGACATCCGGCGCGAGGCCCTGAGATTCCAGCATTTTTATGACACCGATATGGGCGTATCCCTTGGCGGCACCCCCACCCAGCGCCAACCCGATTCTTACTCCGGATGCTTGCGGCGGAGAAAGGGTTTTTCCTGGCGTCATTGAGCAGGCAAGCAAAAAACAACCCAGCAAAACTGATAACAATACCCGGCACTTCATGCATCGACCTCTGAAAGGAATCCTCTGACCGTGGAGCCTGGAAACCGTCTTCCACAGCACCTAAAGCGACCGAAACCGCCATCGCTTGACCCTCGGGATGAGGCTCACTTTACGATCCGATGTATCTTACGTGAAAAGAGGACCGACCGCCAGTTTTTTTACGAATCCAATTGCGGTAGGGGCCCCAGCTCTTTCACAATTTACTATTGACACGCCCGCGCCTTATGTCCTATAGTCTGCGCGCCGAAAAACGGTATCCTAATCAATCACTTAATATTTTTCTCTTTCACCGCCGTGTTCTGCATCTTAATTTTCGCGGTAAGGAGAGGGGTTGTCATAGTGAAGTTCCTTTGCAATGACAGGCAATAGGGAGCGGGGGAAAGCAGGTTTGAAAACCCTCGGCTGTTTTGAATTTGAACTCCAACAATTGATTAAAAGATTATGAATCCATTACAAACAACTTACATGGGGTTTACGCTGCGATCACCGATCATTGCCGGAAGTTCGGGCATGACCAAATCATTGAGAAATCTGGAGGAAATCGAAAAAAACGGTGCCGGTGCGGTGGTACTCAAATCACTGTTCGAAGAACAAATCCGGAACGATATAAAGAGAAATATTGCGGATTCTCATGATACGTACGCATATCCGGAGGCTTTTGATTATATCAGCAATTTCACGAAGGCCGGTGTTGTTGACGAGTATCTCACCCTGATCGGAGAGGCTAAAAAATCGATATCCATTCCGGTCATTGCCAGTATCAATTGTGTTTCCGGGACTGACTGGATTGAATATGCGAAAAGATTCGAGGATGCCGGCGCTGACGCCCTCGAATTGAATATTTTCATTCTGCCGTCAGACTTGACAAAAAGTGCCGACGATACTGAAAAAACATACTTCGAGATCGTTGAAAACGTAAAAAAACAGACGTCCATCCCTATATCAGTCAAAATTGGTTACTATTTCACGAGCCTTGCCAAAACAGTCGTCACCCTGTCATGGACCGGGATTAAGGGTATCGTTTTGTTTAACAGGGCGTATTCCCCTGACATAAACATCGAAACCATGCAGATCAGCCCTCCTCACGTTTTCAGCTCTCCCGAGGAATCCGCTCTCCCTATGCGCTGGATCGCCCTGTTGTCGGACAGAACACATTGCGATCTCGCGGGCTCAACAGGGGTTCACACGGGCGAAGCCGCCGTAAAACTCATCCTTGCAGGCGCTTCGGCCGTTCAAGTGTGCAGTGTCCTTTACAAAAAGAAATTCTCCGCCATTGCTGAAATCAACGCTTTCATTGCAGACTGGATGAAGAAAAACAATTTTGAATCGATCGATGATTTTAAGGGGACAATGAGCTATAAAAACATCCCCAATCCCGCGGCCTATGAACGTGTGCAGTTCATGAAGTATTTCGCGGGGATCGAGTAACTTTTTCGGCTTCAGCACAAAACAGATGACCTTTACAGATCGAGTTGCATAGCATCCTACAGGCGGCATATGTTACCCGACTTTATCCAAATGCCGATGATTACTTCCTCTCCCGTCTAATACAATAAGAACGAAAATTATTTTTGCCCTGTTGAAAAGGCCTGACCGAGACGGCCACAGCCTGCACCGCCGACATAGATCACGGCTGTCGGGACTGGTTATACCGGTAACAGTTCATCCACGGACCGTTGGAAAAGAGGTTGTTCAATAACATATTCAAATGGTTACTATGTTTAGACCCGAATCTTTGGACGAAAGCGGACAGAGGTCAGTGAAAATTTCCTTGAACACCGATTTTCGCAGACTTATTTGACACAAGATTTTCATCAACCACTCATGAAGCTAAATCACAGATAGCATAATAATACAAGCAGGTTACAATCGTAGATAATTGGCACAAACAAAAAATACCCTTAAAATATGACGCTATACTAAGGAAAATCGTCACAGTTATCATTGACAAGCTCTTGCAGCATAGAATCATAAGATGATTCTTTATAGCCACCTAACATCCAATCATTACAAGTAAATTTTCTCTATACCCCAAAGGGTTGCCATAGGAAAGCAATTGGTGTATTTCTTTTATTACAATATGTAAATTGGCATTATTACCGTCATAGCTTATAGGGTGGAATGGGTCTTGAGAAAGAAGGATTTCCCGAGCTTTCCCGTCGAAGCTGCGTGAAGATCGGCCTGACCGTCAAAGAAGTGAAGACTCCCAAAAGGTCGGAAAGGGTTTCGGTAGCTCAAATGGATGGACAGCATCTACCCTGCGAGTCGGCAGGCGTTTTCTTGTTTGCGCCTTTCTTAAAGAGCTTCAATATACCCAAACTTGTTCGAGCTGCGGAACTCCCCGGCAGCAAGGTAATTCCACCTGTCGGCTGTCTGATGTCCTTTCTGACTATAACTCATTGGGACGGAGCGGTACGCCCATATGGAAAAACATGCTTTCGATCCCGGCCTGGGATTGTTCGCGGGTCTAAGCCTCTTATCCAAATATACAGTCATGTCCACATATTCCTATTCTCTTTCTCTCTATTGGAGGCTTTACGGCCAAAAATTATGACGGTTACACAGGAAGGAATCCCAAATCAGGGAAAAGCGTAACCGTAAAACCGAACATATTGCCGTTCTTCAAAGTTGGTAAGGAATTGGGAGAGCGGGTGGATGGTTGGGTCGCAAAGATGTTGCCACAGAAGATAATAGCGAAGATGCATTTTACCCTGACATGCAAGAGGAGCTGCGCAGGCAAGCCGGCAAGAGTCCCCGATTCCGGGGTTGCAGTTTACTTGTTTTCACAAGGTGCGATATGAGGAGACAAAAATACGCTCATTCAGTGGCGGGTAAACCCTGCCGGGAATGGCATCGTCTGGAAGATCATTTACTTGAAACGGCGAAGCTTGCGGGCGCCTTTGCTGCTGAGTTCGGCGCCGGTGAGTGGGGGTATCTTGCCGGGTTGTGGCACGATCTGGGGAAGAGTTCGGATGAATTCCAGGAGATGATTTGCCTTGTTAATAAAGAAAACAGTAGAAAAAAGGCTGTCAATCATTCTACCGCCGGCGCGCTTTGGGCGATTGAAAAGTTCGGCTTGGCCGGGAGAATATTTGCCTATCCCATCGCCGGGCATCATGCCGGTCTTGCCGACTGGGAGGCAGATGAAACAGGAAACCAGGCATTATCCATCCGATTAAAAGATGGCGATTTACTTGAACAAGTTCGCCATTCGATTTTGTCCGCCGATATCATGGGCAAGGCCATGCCAGGCGAAAAACCACCAAAAGGCGCAGACGCGGCCTTTTGGATCAGAATGCTTTTTTCCTGTCTGGTTGATGCTGATTTCCTCGATACGGAAGCGTTTCTGGAAAGGGAAAAAGCTGCACAGCGTGGGCATTATCCCGATATGCCGCGCCTTTTGGATGTATTCTCAACTTACATGCAGGGAAAAACGTCCCAGACGGATAAAACTTATGTGAATCTCTTACGATCTACGATTCTTGATCGTTGTATTGAAAAAGCTGGAGAAAAACCGGGGATTTTCACCCTGACGGTGCCCACCGGTGGCGGAAAGACCCTTTCGTCTATGGCCTTTGCCCTGCATCATTCCATCCAGTATTCAAAAAGACGAATTATTTATGTCATTCCATACATCAGTATTATTGAACAGACGGCGGATCAATTCCGTACAATATTTGGTGACGCGATTATCGAACATCACGCAAATCTGGAGTTTCAAGAAAATGATGAATCAGCTACCCGTATCCGATTGGCCTGTGAAAACTGGGATGCACCGATCATTGTGACTACGGCCGTCCAGTTCTTCGAATCGTTATTTGCCAGCCGGACAAGTCGGTGCCGAAAATTACACAACCTGACAAGCAGCGTTGTCATCCTTGACGAAGTTCAGCTTCTGCCGCCGGATTATCTGAATCCGATTCTGCATGTTCTGGGCGAACTACGAAAGAATTATGGTGTAACTCTGCTGTTGACGACGGCGACCCAACCCGCCTTTTCACCTCAACCTGCTTTTGCTTTTCGTGGCTTGCCTGATACCACCGAAATCGTGGTAGACCCGATGGCTCTGCACCGGAATTTCAAAAGGACACAGATTAACCTTCTGAAACCCCTTTCTGAAGTCGTGGAGTGGGAGGACCTGGCCCAAGAGTTGGAACGTTACCCCTCTGTGCTGTGCATCGTCAACCGCCGGGATGATTGCCGCAAATTATGGCAACTCATGCCGAAAGGCACATTTCACCTGTCGGCGCTTATGTGCGGCGCGCATCGTTCCAAAGTTATTACTGAAATTAAAGAACGGCTCAAGCAAGGCATCCCCACGCGAGTGATCAGCACGCAGCTCGTCGAAGCCGGTGTGGATATAGATTTCCCCATCGTTTTCCGGGCACTTTGCGGTTTGGATTCCGTGGCCCAGGCGGCGGGACGGTGCAACCGGGAGGGACTTTTGCGCATGGGGCAGGTCTTTGTGTTCCGCCCCCCCACAGAGCCGCCGGTCGGCCACTTGCGGCAGGCCGCGGGAATCGGGAAAAGGCTACTCCAAACAAAAGGAGAGGATCCGGTCTCACCGGAAAGATTTACGCGTTTTTTCGAAGAGTTGTATTGGTTGCAAGGGGAAAATCTGGATAAAAACCACATTCTGGAAGAGTTAAAAGCGGATAGAGAGTTCCGTTTCAGTTTTAGAACCGCTGCCCAAAATTTCAAAATGATCGATGAGACGCGACAGGAAAGTGTCATTGTCGCTTACGGCGAAGGGGCAGCGCTGATTCGCGAGTTGGAAAGCAGACCGCCGGACCGCTATTTACTCCGAAAGCTGCAACGCTATGTCGTCAACCTGCCGCGTTATCTGCACAATAAACTCGTCAACGAAGGCGCGATCCGTCTAGTTCATCCGGGAATCTTCATTCAGGGGCATAGCGCCCTGTACGATAACGCGATCGGTTTCTGCGCCGACCGGTCGGCCGTTTATGCTTCGGATGATCTGATTGTATAATGATTGGAAAGGAGGGCTTATGAATGAAAAGTTTGTAAAGGGCCGGACCCTGAGCCTTCGGGTCTGGGGAAAGAACGCCTGTTTCACTCGGCCGGAAATGAAAGTGGAGCGAGTCTCCTACGACGTCATGACCCCATCGGCCGCACGGGGTGTCTTGGAAGCGATTCTCTGGAAACCTGCAATTCGCTGGCAGGTGGAGCAGATCGATATCTTAAATCCGATCCGTTGGGAATCGATACGACGAAACGAGGTCGGCGCGGTAATGTCTCCACAGACGAGTGGCTTCTTTATTGAAGAGCAGCGACAGCAGCGGGCAGGTCTATTTCTACGGGAAGTGGCATACACCATACATGCCTGTTTTTGGATGACGGATCGAGCCGGACCGGATGACAATGTCAAGAAATTTGAGGCAATGTTTCTTCGTCGGGCAGGGAAGGGACAATGTTTTAATCAACCTTACTTGGGGTGTCGTGAGTTTTCCGCCCATTTCGCACCCCTTACCGATGACCAAGCATTGCCTGAGCCCATCTCGGAAACGCGTGATCTGGGATGGATGCTTTTCGACATAAAACACGATGCCAAATCGGATGATGGCAATCATGTACATTGTTGCACCACGAATTGTCGTCCATCTTTTTTTCGGGCGTTTCTGCAAAACGGCAGGTTAGATCTTCGGAAGGCGGAGGTGCGGTCATGATTCTGCAAGCACTGGCAAAACATTATGATCGCATCCTAGCGACAGAAAATGATATTCCCTCAGAAGGATTTCAAAAGCAGGCAATACCTTTTTTGATTATTCTCAATAAGGAAGGAAAATTTGTTGATATTCAGGACACCAGAAGCGGCGAGGGGAAAAAGAAAATTGGCCGGCAATTTACCGTCCCCAAGGCAGTTAAGAAAACAAGTGGCATTGCCGCCAACCTGTTGTGGGATGTACCTGCGTATGTTGTAGGCAAACCTAAAATTGATTCCAAGAAAGACACAGAAAAACAAATGTCGCGCGCAGGCGAGCAACAGCAGGCTTTCCTCGACCGCATGACCAAGGAGTTTCACCATGACTATTCTGATGTCGGAGTAACTGCAGTGATTTCTTTTCTTCAGAGAAGAGATTTCAATGAGCTTTTTTCGCATCCGTACTGGCGGGAAATAGAAGAAAACGGATTTATTCTTAGCTTTCAACTGGAAGGGGATTCTTATTTGGTGTGTGAAAGACCGGCCGTGCAACAAGTTCTGTGCAAAGCAGAGCGATCTGGTGACAGATCGTCCGGTGTTTGCCTGATTACCGGTGAGCCGGACATACCGACAAGATTGCACACGGCGATAAAAGGGGTATGGGGCGCACAAACATCAGGAGCAAATATTGTGTCATTCAATCTTGGTTCCTTCAATTCCTATGGGAAGAAGCAAGGGTACAACGCACCGGTCGGTGAAAAGGCCGAATTCGCGTATACGACAGCCCTGAATATTTTGCTGCAAAGAAGCTCTCGTCAGCGGATTCAAATTGGCGACGCCAGTACCGTCTTCTGGGCCGAAAAAAAGCACGACTTGGAGGATGTTTTCGCCGATCTTTTCGGCGAACCGGCAAAAGAAGATTATGCGCAGGACTACAAACAACTAATCGCCACGTTCCGGGCTGCGCAGCTCGGCAGCAAACCCGAACTGGACCCGCGGACGCTTTTCTATGTTCTTGGACTGGCCCCCAATGCGGGCCGGATTGCGGTCCGTTTCTGGTATGAAGGCACGGTCCAGCAGGTAGCTGATCACATCTACCAGCACTTTGATGATTGCACCATCATTCACAGTCCGAAGCAACCGGACAGCCTTTCCCTTTTCCGGTTACTCCTTTCCACTGCCGTGCAGGGAAAATCGGAGAATATTCCTCCGAATCTCGCCGGGGAATTCATGCGTTCCATCCTGTCCGGGATACCTTACCCCCGCACGCTGCTTGCTGCGGCAATCAGGCGGATCAGGGCGGAGCGGGACGTCACTTATCCTCGCGCCGCGCTTATCAAAGCCGTTCTGGTTCGGGATACAAGATATTATCATTCAAATCACAAGGAGGTCGGCATGTCATTGGACACGAGCAATACCAATATCGGTTATCGCCTGGGGCGTTTATTTGCCGTGCTGGAAAAAGCGCAGGAAGAGGCAAACCCCGGTATTAACGCCACCATTCGCGACCGCTTCTACGGGGCGGCATCGAGCACGCCGGTCGCGGTTTTCTCACATCTGATGAAGTTGAAGAATTATCACATCGCCAAGCTGGACAATCGCGGCCGCGCCGTGAACCTGGAACGGTTGATCGGCGAAATCATGGCGGACATCAATGATTTCCCGCCTCATTTGTCCCTCCCTGATCAGGGGCGTTTCGCTGTCGGCTACTACCATCAGCGCCAAGATTTCTTCACGAAGAAAGACAACCAATAATCAATCTATTCGACAAAAGAAAGGAAAGCAGACTATGTCCAATACCATTCAAAATCGTTATGATTTCGTATTACTGTTTGACGTGAAAGACGGCAACCCCAACGGCGACCCCGATGCGGGTAACCTGCCCCGAATCGACCCGGAAACAGGCAACGGCCTCGTGACCGATGTTTGTATTAAAAGAAAAGTCAGGAATTACGTACAGCTGGTTAAAAACG
>Ga0172382_10002534_pt1 | contig 30301 bp, 32 predicted proteins | sample Leawel138RmetaG_FD_122245 | JGI IMG/M metagenome (GOLD analysis project Ga0172382, IMG submission 122245) | Leachate microbial communities from a municipal landfill in Southern Ontario, Canada - Leachate well 138R metaG | ecosystem: Engineered > Solid waste > Landfill > Unclassified | place...
GGTATAGGGGCACCATGTCAAGCGGAATGTGGAATAAATGCGATTAAGAACAAGTAATTATGTGTATTTGTATGTTGGGTAATAAGAAAGGCGGGTTTGCCAACTATTACTTGACTGTAACGAAAGATTAGATTTGTTTGTAAACATAGTATTGTTTTGTTATAATACTTATAGAAAAAATGATAGAAAATGGAGGTGCAAAATTTGCAAAACGACAATACTATCAATGAATATGGTAATGTCAGAATATCAGATGATGTTGTTGCAGTTATTGCCGAATTAGCCGCCAAAGAAGTAAAGGGTATAGTTGGAATGAGTGGTGGTATTGCAGATAGCATTACCGAAATACTAGGAAAAAAAAGTCCTTATAAAGGTATTAAAGTTGATGTTGGAGAAAAAGAAACTTCTATTGACTTGTTTGTAATTGTAGAATATGGTGTTAGAATCCCTGATATTGCATGGCAAGTACAGGAAAGTGTTAAAAAATCTGTAGAGACAATGACAGGCTTAAATGTGATAGAGGTAAATATTCATATACAAGGTGTTAACATAGAAAAGGACATTAAAGAAGAGGATGGAACAATGAAATTTAAATAAACGGACTAGTTTAACCCTCTGATATTCTCAGAGGGTTGCTTTAAATATGTAATGGAATAATACATTTTATTATATTATATAATAAAGCATAGTAGGAGGACTTATGAGCAGACGTTTAGCAAGAAGAAGCGCTTTTAAAGCATTATTCAGCATATACTATACAAATGAAAATGATATAGATAAGTTTATAAATAAAACTTTAGATAATGACAGTTTATTTTGGTTAGATGAAAAGAATGACGAAAGAACTCTGTTAAATAAGGTAAGCGAAAACGATAAGAATTTTTATATAGAACTTGTCAAAGGTACAATTGGTAATAGTAACAATATTAACAGTATTATCGAACTTTATTTAAAATCTTGGAAAATGAATAGAATTGCCAAGGTTGATCTTGCAATAATACAATTAGCAGTCTTTGAAATACTATATAAAGAGGATATACCTATTAGTGTGTCCATAAATGAAGCTGTTGAATTAGGAAAAGAATTTGGTACTGATGAGTCCGGGAGTTTTATTAACGGGGTATTAGGTGAAATTGCGAGAAACCACAAAGCTAATTCAAAGGATAATATTTGAAATACGGTATTTCTTTATTTGGACATGCTAAAATTCCAGGCTTTTAGGAGGTAAAATGGATAAAGCTAGAATATTTACAGTATCTGAAGCTAATGCATATATTAAACAACTTATAGAAAAAGATTTATTTTTATCCGGTATCTATGTAAATGGAGAAATTTCCAATCTAAAAATACACACTTCAGGCCATATGTATTTCACACTCAAAGATAAACACTCAAGTATCAGGTGTGTTATGTTTAAAAGTAGGTTTTCAAAAATTAAATTTAAACCGGAAGAAGGTTTAGGTGTTGTTGTAAGAGGTTATTTTTCCATATACGAAAGAAGCGGCCAATATCAATTATATGCGGAAAGTATTATACCGGAAGGAACCGGAGTTTTATATAAGGCTTTTGAACAATTAAAAGAACGTTTGCAAATGGAAGGGTTATTTGACAATAGTAAAAAGATGCCATTGCCTTTTTACCCTAAAAGCATTGCAATAGTTACTTCACCCACCGGAGCAGCAGTAAAAGACATAATATCAATAATAAAAAGACGTAATCCAAGTATTAATATAGGAATATATCCTGTTCTTGTACAAGGTGAGAATGCCCCCAAAGAAATTGCTGAAGGTATAAACCATATAAATAACATAGGCGGTTATGATGCGATTATCGTTGGAAGAGGCGGTGGTTCAATAGAGGAATTATGGGCTTTTAATGAAGAAATAGTGGCAAGGGCTATTTATAATTCTTGTATTCCTGTAATATCTGCCGTGGGTCATGAAACGGACTTTACCATAGCCGATTTTGTTGCTGATGTTAGAGCAGCTACTCCTTCTGCGGCTGCAGAGTTGATTGCTCCGGAAAAACAACAGCTTAAATCCTATCTTGATAAGATTGATAGTCAAATGAATTTAAATATTATATCTATATTAAGGGATAAAAAAACAAAGCTTGAAACTTTATCCGAAAGTCGATATTTTAGAAGTATTGAAACCAAAGTTATTAACTTTAGACAAACTATAGAAACTTTAAAGGATAAATTAAACTATAATATAGAAAAATATACTAAGAGAAATAATGAAAACCTTAAGCTATATATAGGAAAATTGGGCATTTTGAACCCTGAGTCATATTTATTACGAGGATATGCATATGTAAAAAAAGAAAAAAAGAACTTTCTTGTAACTTCTATAGAACAAATAGAAATCGGTGATAATATCAAAGTTTTTTTTAAAGATGGTAATGTAATAGCACAGATTAGATTAAAAAACAAAGGAGTCAAAAATGAATAAAAAATTAAGTTTTGAAAAAGCAATGGAGGAATTGGAAGGAATAGTTAACAGTTTGGAAAAGGGTAATTTAACTCTTGAGGAAGCATTGGAAGCATATCAAAACGGTGTAGTCTTATCCCAACACTGTGCTAAGATATTGGAAGAAGCAGAAGGTAAAATAGCCATGATAATGAAAGAAGATAGTTCTAATGATGAGATTAACCCGATAGAAAGGCTCAAGGAGTAAATATGAATCTACATAAGTACCTAAATGAGAAAAAAAATATAATAGAAGATGCTTTAAAAAAAATAATATATAGCAATACGGATACCCCCAAAATTTATGAATCTATGAATTATAGCTTATTTGCCGGTGGAAAAAGATTGAGACCGATTATAACTATTATGGCATGTGAACTTTTTGACGGGAATATCAATGAGGTTATACCCTTTGCATGTTGTTTGGAACTAATCCATACTTATTCTTTAATACATGATGATTTACCTGCTATGGATAATGATGACTTTAGAAGGGGTAAGCTAACAAATCATAAAATCTTTGGTGATGGATTTGCAATTCTGGCCGGAGATGCTTTACTAAATAAATCATACGAAATTTTATTTAGTTTAATTCATAATAGTGATAATAAGGAATATAAAAAAGCTGCTTTTAAAATAAGCGAAGCCTCCGGTGTTCTCGGCATGATAGGTGGTCAAGCATTGGACTTGTTTTATGAAAATAAAGAGATACCAATTGATAAGCTTATTGAAATGCACGATAAAAAAACAGGCGCCCTTATAAAAGCTTCTTTAGAGACAGGGGCAATTATAGCAAAAGCAGACGAAAAAGATATAAAACTAATGGGAGATTTCGGTCACCTTATAGGCAGAGCTTTTCAAATAATGGATGATGTATTAGATGAAAAGGGAACCCTGAAAAAGCTAGGTAAAAATATAGGAAGAGATTCAATAAATAAAAAAGCGACATATGTAAAACATTTTGGTTTGGAGCAATCAGAAAAAAATGCATTTGATTTGATTTTTGAAGCAAAGAAATTAATTAGGGTTTATGGCAACAAATCAAAGTTACTAGCTGATTTAGCCGAATACATTGTAAAGCGAGATTCATAATAAAGGGGGATTATAATGACTTTTTTTTCTAGAATGTTTCAAAATAAAGTCCTTGTATCTTGTTTAGTAGCATGGGCTATTGCACAAACTATAAAAATAGCCTTATCTTTATATAAAGATAAAAAACTAGATCTGACACGCTTCGTTGGTTCCGGAGGGATGCCCAGTTCGCACACTTCCTTCGTTATGTCTTTAGCTACATCTGTTGGTAAAATTAATGGATGGGAATCACCCAGTTTTGCTATTTCTTTAGTTTTAGCTTTTATTGTAATGTATGACGCTGCGGGTGTTAGAAGGGCTGCAGGAAATCAAGCAAAAATTTTAAATATTATAATTAATGACTTAGCCCAACACAGGCCTCTGGGCGAAGAAAAGCTAAAAGAATTATTGGGGCATACTCCTAAAGAAGTATTAGCAGGAGCATTATTAGGCATAATTGTCGCAAATATTCTTACATAAAGGCGGTTTGACTATGTATAAAATACTTAATGATATAAATTCACCAAAAGATTTAAAGGATTTAAATTATAAAGAACTTTATGCGTTGAGCAGTGAAATAAGAGATTATATTATTGAAATTGTTTCAGAAAATGGTGGACATTTGTCTTCTAATCTAGGTACTGTTGAATTAACAATTGCTTTGCATCGTGTTTTCGATTCACCTAGAGATAAAATAATTTGGGATGTTGGCCATCAGTGTTATACTCATAAAATAATCACCCAACGTAAAGAAAGCTTTAAGAGTATCAGAAAATTTAAAGGTATAAGCGGTTTTCCAAAAAAAATAGAGAGTGAACACGATATCTTTAATACAGGTCACAGCAGTACCTCAATTTCAGCAGCTTTAGGATTAGCCAAAGCAAGAGATTTAAAAAATGAAGACTATTCTGTAGTAGCTGTAATTGGGGATGGCTCGATAGGCTCAGGTATTGCCTTAGAAGCTTTAAATAATGCTGCTGAACTGAAAACAAATCTAATAATTGTATTAAATGATAATAAAATGTCTATTTCAAAAAATGTGGGAAGTATAAGCAGTTATTTAGGAAGATTAAGGACAGGAAGATTTTATTTTAAGGTTAAGCATGATTTAGAATGCATTTTGAATAAGATCCCCCTTCTGGGCAAAGGGTTATATAAAGCTGCATCTAAATTTAGGGATTGGTTTAAATACCTTATTGTTAAGGGTATTATGTTTGAAGAATTAGGATTTAAATACCTCGGCCCTATTGATGGCCATAATATTGAATCTATAGAAAAAATACTGGAAAGTGCAAAGCTATATAAAAAGCATCCGGTAATTATACATGTAGTTACAAGAAAAGGTAATGGTTTCTCGGTAGCGGAAGAAAAACCTGACAAATATCATGGGGTTGGACCTTTTTATATAGAAACGGGTGAAGAGAAGTCCAATAATAACCACAACACATATTCGTCTATTTTTGGCAATAAATTAATAGAACTGGCAGAGAACAATGAAAAAATTCTGGCTATTACAGCAGCAATGTTAGATGGCACAGAGCTGAAAAAATTTGCTGAAAAGTACAAATCCAGATTTTTTGATGTGGGTATAGCTGAACAACATGCCGTTACATTTTGTGCCGGGTTGGCAGCGGGTGGATTTAGGCCTGTATTCGCAGTTTATTCAACTTTTTTACAAAGGGCTTATGATCAGGTTTTGCATGATGTTTGCCTACAAAACTTACCCGTTGTATTTTCAATTGATAGAGCCGGTATAGTAGGCAGCGATGGGGAAACTCATCAAGGATTATTTGATATATCTTATCTTCGGAGTATGCCGAATATGGTTATAATGAGCCCAAAATCAGGAGTAGAACTTGAAAATATGCTGGAATTAGCCTTTACTCTAGATACCCCTGTTGCAATAAGATATCCTAGAGGAGAGGCAGCTGTATTTGCAACAAACGAGAAAACTGTATATTTGGGCAAAGGAGAATTATTAACTGAAGGTAGAGATGCTATCATTATTGCAGAAGGAACTATGGTAAAAGCCGCAACTGTAGTTTATGATTTGCTAAAAGAAAAAGGATATGATTTGACTATCGCAAATGCAAGATTTCTAAAACCTTTAGATGAAGAACTTTTAGATTATTTATTCAATTTAAATATTCCTATATATACAGTTGAAGATAATGTTTTATATGGCGGGTTTGGTAGTTCTGTATTAGAGTATTATTCTTTAAAAAACAGAAATGCCAATATCAAAATATTTGCACACAAAAATGGTATTTTGGAACATGGCGATAAGCAAAACCTTTTGAAGTTGGCAGGAATTGATAGTAATACAATTGCAGATTATATATACAGAGATTTATCGGGGGAAGCTTATGAAAAAAAATAAAGTAAGGCTGGATGTTCTATTATTTAATAAAGGACTAGCTGAAAGTCGGGCAAAAGCCAAATCTTTAATTATGTCAGGTATTGTTTATGTGGATAATCAAATCATTGATAAGGCGGGTACAATGATAACGGAGGATTCAAATGTAGAAATAAAAAATAATAAACTTATATATGTAAGCAGAGGTGGTTTAAAACTTGCAAAAGCACTTGAATATTTTAGAATTGATGTGAAAAATAAAATAGCAGCAGACATTGGAGCATCAACAGGTGGATTTACTGATTGTTTATTGCAAAATGGCGTTTCTAAAATATATTCTATAGATGTGGGTTATGGACAATTTGCATGGAAATTAAGAAATGATAGTAGGGTAATACTTTTTGAAAAAACTAATATAAGATATGTTACACCGGATATGTTCCGGGATAAAATTGATTTTGCCGCAATTGATGTATCCTTTATTTCTTTAACAAAGGTTTTGCCGTCTGTAATAGAACTACTTGCAGATAACGGTGAGATAGTTTGCCTTATAAAGCCGCAATTTGAAGCAGGGAAGGATAAGGTAGGTAAAAAAGGAGTCATAAAAGATCCTGAAGTTCATAAAGAAGTAATTATGCTTCTAGCTAAGTTTATACGAGAAAAACTTAATTTGGCAATAAAGAATCTAACCTATTCTCCAATCAAAGGACCTGAGGGAAACATAGAATATTTAATTCATATAGTTAAAGACAGTTCTTTTGAAAAAATTATTGATTTAGATAAATTAATTGATAATATAGTAAAAGAAGCACATTTATACAATTAAAAAATATTTATTAAAATATGTGGATAAATTTACATGTATATTATAGAATTATAACAGCAGGTATAAGATTAAAAAATAACCGAAAGGTGCTACAAATTGATGAAAATTGGAATAATACCAAATTTAGAAAAAGATATTAACTTGGAATTAACTAAAAATATTACAAAATGGTTCATAGAAAAAAACGTAGATGTTTTACTTAACTATGGAACTGCTTCAAAACTGGGTAAATCTGAATTAGCATTTAAAAGTGATGATATTTTCTCAGAGTCGGATATAATTATCGTTCTTGGCGGAGATGGGACTTTGCTTAACATTGCACGGCAATCCGCCCCCTATAATGTGCCCTTATTTGGAGTTAACCTTGGCTATCTAGGATTTTTAACAGAAGTTGAGGAGAATAATTTGTACCCCGCTCTAGAAGATTTAATTTCCGGCGAATATGAAATAGAAAAAAGAATGATGTTAGTAGCTACTGTTGAAAAAGACGGTATTGAATTAGAAAAATCTATAGCTTTAAATGATGTTGGAATTACAAAAGGCCCCTTTTCAAGAATTATTAGCTTAGGTATTTATATTAATGACAGCTTTGTTGATTTGTATTCTGCAGATGGTGTTATTGTTTCAAGCCCCACAGGCTCAACAGCTTATTCATTATCAGCAGGCGGCCCTATTGTAAGCCCGGACTTGGAAGTATTGATTATTACGCCGATATGCCCCCATATTCTTCATTCCAGACCTTTGGTTATATCAAATAAAGATATAGTACAAATAGAAGTATGTATGAATGATACCGAAGTAATGCTAACCTTAGATGGGCAACAAGGTTATAAAGTCAAATCCGGCGATATTGTTACTGTTGGGCAATCAAAATACTATACTAGCTTAATTAAGCTTAAAAATAGAGATTTTTTTCAGGTCTTAAGACAAAAAATGTCTGAAAGGTGGTCCTTTAATAGAAAAAATTAATATGGAGGGGAGTCTATTGAAAATATCGCGTCATTCTAAAATACTTGAGATAATAGAGAATAATTCTATTGAAACTCAGGAGGAATTAGCGGAACAACTTAAAAAAAGCGGAATTAATGTAACTCAAGCTACCGTATCACGTGATATTAAAGAGTTAAGGCTTATTAAGGTTTTGGCGGAAAACGGAAGATATAAATATGCAGCAATGAAAGAGCAAAACACAATGTTAACAGAAAGATTAATAAAAACCTTTACTCAAACAGTTTTGAGTATTGACTATTCAAATAATATTATTGTTATAAAAACATTTCCCGGTGCCGCTAATGCGGCGGGCGAAGCTATAGATGCTTTTGACTTAAAAGAGATAGTCGGTTCTGTTGCCGGTGATAATACTATTTTTATACTTGTTAGGAATGAAGAAAATGTTCATATATTAATGGAGAAATTTAGAAAACTAATGAAATAGGTGAACTTAATGCTCTATGAACTTTATTTGAAAAATTATATTATTTTTGAAAATGAAAGAATTGAGTTTATTGAAGGACTTAATGTAATTACAGGAGAAACAGGTTCGGGGAAATCAATAATAATTGATGCATTAGGTATTCTATGTGGCGATAGATTTATGAAAGAAGACATAAAGTCCGGAGAAAATCATGCGATTATAGAGGGAGTATTTGAAATAAATGATGATGAACTAAAGCTATTATTAGAGGTATACGGTATCACTGCCGAGACTGATAATATTTTACTAATTCAGCGTGAAGTGAATTCAAAGGGAAGATCCTATTCAAGGATAAATGGTAATAATGTAACAATAAACATGTTAAAAAATATTACACAGTATATTATTGATATTGTAGCTCAAAATGAACATCAACAGCTTTTTAAGCCTATCTCACATATTAAACTGATAGATAACTTTGGTACGGAAGAACTTTTTAATTTAAAAGAAGAAATACAAATTATAACTAAAGAAATTGAAAAAATCAACAAAGATTTAGAAGAATTATTTGGTACAAGCCATGAGCGTGAAAGAAAGCTGGACTTGCTTAAATTTCAAATTGACGAAATCGAAGAATCAAATTTAAAAATTGGCGAAAAAGAAAATTTAAATAATAAACGTTATAAACTAATTAATGCAGAAAAATTACATACTGCGATTTCAAGTGTGTATGAGACATTATATTATAACGGAGACTATAACAAAAGTGTGCTTGATAATTTAGGACAGTGTTTAAGTGAAATAAACAGTATATGTAGTATTGATCCATCAATTAATGGATTTAAAGAACAAATAGCTAATTGTCTTTATCAACTTGAAGATCTTAAAATGTTGTTAATGGGATATAAAGACGAAATAGAATTTAATACTGATGAAATTAATGCTATCGAAGAACGATTATCGACAATAGACAAATTATCAAAAAAATATGGTGATCAAATACAAAACATTTTCGAATTTAAAGAAAATGCTGAAAACGAATACAAGAGGCTTCTAAATAGCAAGGAATCAGTTAAATTGTTTAATAAAAAAATAGAAGACTTAAAAAAAGACTATTTTTTAAAAGCAACAAAATTGTCTGATATAAGAAATGATATATCCAGACAATTAGAAAAGAAAATAGAAGACGAATTAAATGAATTAAATATGGAAGGTGCCAGTTTTATAGTAAAAAATGAAATAAAGAAAAACAATATTGATAAAAATGGAATTGATAAAATTGAATTTTTATTATCAGCTAATCCCGGAGAAATAGAAAGACCTTTAATTAAAGTAGCATCCGGTGGAGAGGTTTCGCGAATAATGCTTGCATTAAAAACTGTTTTAATAGGAGCCGAAAATGTAAATTGCATAATATTTGACGAAATTGATGCAGGAATTGGTGGCATTACAACTAATGCTGTAGCAAAAAAACTTAAAAATATTTCTAAGAAAAAACAAACTATTTGTATTACTCATTTAGCTCAAATAGCCTCATTAGGAGATAATCATTTGCATGTAAATAAGTATATTGATGGAGATAGAACTTTTTCGACGATTAAAAAAATAGTAAAAAATGAACGTATAGAAGAAATTGCAAAAATGCTTGATGGTGGAAAAGATAGCAAATCTTCTATTAGCCTTGCTAAAGAGCTGCTTAATAAAAATAAATAAGGTAGAGGTTTTCCTGTTTTTATGAAAGAATTTATTTTATTAACATTTTTATTATAAATTAATATAAATTTTCAATTATTTAATAGAATAATAGGACTTTAAAAAAGGTAGATTAAATAATAAGAAAAAAAATTGAAGGATGAACTCTCTTGGGGATCGGGAGAGTGAAATGATTGGATTTACCAAAAAAAAGAATACTAGCAGGACTATTTCCTTTTTTTATTTTACTAATAATTGTGTTTCTTTTTTCCTCTATTATCGGTTTTCCAAATGAAATTAATATGATACAAGGTGAAAAACAAAAATTTCTCAGTAATATTATACTCAATGTCAAACTGGAAAATAATCAAAAAAGTATAGAAGTAAAATCAGCAAGCTTATTATCACCCTATACTTTTTTAAATGCTCAAACAACAGGATCTATAAAAGGAGAACTGAAACTATTTGGATTTTTACCAATGAAAAAACTTACTGTAAATATTCTGCCTGATATAATGGTTGTACCTTCAGGTGAATCTATTGGAGTCAAAATAAAATCAAAAGGTGTAACAGTAGTAGGACTATCAACTATAACAGATATCAACGGCAAAAAGACTTGTCCCGCTTTAGATGCAGGATTCATTGTTGGTGATAAAATAATTGAAATTAACGGTAAGACAGTAAATATTGAATCGGATATAGTAGAAATTATTAATAGTTTTAAAAACAGGGATAAAACATGTAAGGTTTTAATAGAAAGAAATGAAACGAGACTTGAATTAACAATTAAGCCAACACAAAGCATAGAAGATAAACTATTTAAGCTGGGTTTATGGGTCAGAAGCAGCATTGCCGGTGTGGGAACTATGACTTTTTTTGAACCTTTAACCGGTAAATTTGCCGCTTTAGGACACGGTATTACTGATATAGAATCAGGAGTATTGATTGATATAGAAAACGGTAGAATATTAAAATCTAAGGTAATCAGTATACAAAAGGCAAAAAAATCAGCACCCGGTGAAATCATAGGAATTTTTAACGACAAAAATGGTGTATACGGAATAATTGAAAAGAACACCTCTTACGGAATATATGGATTTATTGATCCAAAGAAAATAAATAAACAAGGCAAGACTATACCTATTGGCTTAGGAAGTCACGTAAAAGAAGGTAAGGCCAAAATACTGACGACTATTAACGATAATAAAATTGAAGAATTTAGTATTGAAATTCAAAAAGTTTTTAGACAAAATAATGCTGACTCTAAAAGTATGATCATTAAAATAACTGATGAAAAACTTATAGAAAAAACCGGTGGCATTATACAAGGTATGTCCGGCAGTCCAATTATACAAAATGGCAGGTTAATTGGCTCAGTTACACATGTATTGGTTAATGATCCTATGAGAGGATATGGCATATTTGTAGAGTGGATGTTAAATGAAATCAAAAATTTTAACGATATTGAAGACTATTGTTACAAAATAGCACAATAAAACTGAAAAATTTATAGAATGCTATTTTTTTATTATGGGATTGTTAACAATCCCATAATAATTTTTTTGTCTTAATTTGTATATATTTTTGGAACGATTATTGGAATGATTTAGCAGGATATGGAATTGCTATGTCGAATAAGTATTTAATAGTAAAGAAGGGAGAATTTTTATGGATTTAGAAAAAGTAAGGATACTTATTGCAGATGATAATAAGGATTTTTGCAGTGTTCTTAGCGAATATTTGGATATGCAATCAGACTTTGAAGTAATTGGCATTGCAAAAGACGGAATAGAAGCCATGGAACTAATCTCATTAAAATCGCCGGATGTATTAGTATTAGACATAATTATGCCCCATCTTGACGGATTGGGCGTTCTTGAGAGATTAAATTCAATGACTTTAGAAAAAGCACCTAAAATAATAGTCTTATCTGCAGTTGGACAAGACAAAATAACGCAAAAAGCACTGGCACTAGGAGCAGAATACTATGTCGTTAAACCTTTTGATATGGATGTATTTGCCAAAAGGATAAGAGAAAGCATGGGAATCTTTAGCAAATTAGTAGAGGGAAGAACATTAATAAATCATTCCTCAATAATTACCCGTGAACCATCTTATGATTTAGAAACAGCTATTACAAATATTATCCATGAAATAGGTGTTCCAGCACATATTAAGGGTTATTTATACTTACGAGATTCAATTACAATGGTAATTAAGAATATGGAATTATTAAGTGCTGTAACAAAAGAATTGTACCCTTCAATTGCGAGAAAATACAACACCACATCTAGCAGAGTGGAAAGAGCTATCAGACATGCAATTGAAGTTGCTTGGGGAAGGGGCCGTGTTGATGTAATCAACAGTCTTTTTGGTTATACTATACATAATGAAAAGGGCAAGCCTACAAACTCTGAATTTATAGCTATGATTGCGGATAAACTGAGACTTGAAATGAAAATCAGCTAGATTATATTTTACTTTACTCAGTCTTTTAATATCAAATATATCGATAGTTTAATTATAAAAAGCTTCTTAAATATTTTAGAAGCTTTTTATAATTAAATCATTTGATAGATTTAGTGCATTAAACTATAACAAATATGAAAAAAGTCTGGTTAATGCTTCTATAAACTTGATGGATCTGGGCAGGTTATCATAGTATTCAGCATTAATTAGTGTGCTATTTTTTATATCTTCGAAAAATAACTTATCTAACTCTTTTGTTTTGTCCTTATCATAAATAACTGCATTAATTTCATAGTTAAGTTCAAAACTTCTTATATCCATATTTGCAGTACCAACTTGAGATACTTCGCCATCAATTGTAATTACTTTTGCATGTATAAAACTATTTTTATCATAAAAATACACCTTAGCCCCACATTTTATCAGTTCATAAAGATAGGTTCTGGAAGCATAATGTACAATAAAATGGTCATATTTTCCCGGAAAAAGTATTCTAACATCAATCCCACCAAGAGCAGCTACTTTTAGCGCTTCCATTACGCTTTCATTAGGGACAAAATAAGGTGAAGTTATATAAATGTTACTTTTCGCCATGCTTATCATTTTTATTATTCCTTGTAATATAGAATGATACGGTGAGTCAGGACCGCTTTTTACAAGCTGCATTATTTTTCCTGAACAACTTTTTGATATTGGAAAATAATCTTCTATGTCTTCATCATTAAAGTAATAATCTTTATTAGCACGTTTTATAGTCAAATAATCATCAAAAAATACTGCTTGAAGGCCCAAAACAAAATCTCCTTTAACCATAAGGTGAGTATCGCGCCAATACCCTAATTTACCTTTCCCTAAATATTCATCCCCAATATTTGAACCACCAATGAACCCGGTATTTCCATCTATTACAACTATTTTTCTATGATTGCGATAGTTAATTTGTGTGTTAAAATTTCTTAATATGGGAGCTAGGAAATAGCTATATTGAAGAACTTCTACATTTGCTTCAACTAATTCCTTAATAAAGTTTTTACTTATTTTTATAGAGCCGACTCTATCTATTATAAATCTTACATTGACTCCTTCTCTTGCTTTTTTTATTAGTATATTTTTTATTTCATTTCCGATAATGTCATCCTTTACTATAAAATATTCTAAATGAATATGATGTTTTGCTTTTTTGAGTTCATACTTTAATGCCTCAAATTTTTCTATACCATCTTTAAATACAGTAATATCATTATTAACGAATATAGGTGAATCACTATTTTTGTTTAGAAGTTGAATTAGTGAAACATATTCAGAAGACTCTATATTATTAATAGTACAAGTTAATATTTCTTTGATAATTGGGCTTATCTCGTCACTTAACTTATGTTTTTTCCAATTCCTTCCTAAGAAGAGATATAAAATTAAACCTACTGGCGGTAACAATACAATAATTAATAACCAAGCGATTGTCTTTTCCGGCCGTTTTCTTTCTAATATTATTATTAATATGGTGATTATTGTATTTATAAGGAAAAATAGCGAAAGAAAAAATTCAATGTGAGACGACATATTTTTACCACCTACTGAATTATTTTTTTTATTATAACACAGTTAGTATTATTTATATAGCATTTGATGTTACAATTCAGACATTGTATATATTTATACTTTTTATTGTAGATTATTAATATTTGATGTGCATAAACGAGGTATACTGGCAACCTTATTTAGATAGTGGTAAAATATTGTTATGCTATAAATCAGGAGGTAGAAAGTTGGATAATTATGAAAAAACTATTAAAAGAGATAATATTTACTCCGGAAAAGTTGTAAAACTTGATGTTGAAACAGTTTTATTACCAAATAATAATAAAGCTAAAAGAGAAATCGTGAGACATCCGGGAGCAGTTGCAATTTTGCCAATAAATAATAACAAAGAAATATACTTTGTAAAACAATATAGAAAAGCTATAGAAATGGAACTTTTAGAAGTTCCAGCTGGGAAACTTGAATATAATGAATCGCCTTCATTATGCGCATTAAGAGAATTGCAAGAAGAAATAGGTTTTACTGCCAGCAAATTAACATTGTTGGGTAAATTCTATTCATCACCCGGTTTTTCAAATGAAATAATATATGTATATAAAGCTGAAGGGTTAGTTAAGAGTAAACTGGCAACAGATGATGACGAATTTATTGATGTAATTAAATATAGTGACAGAGAATCAATAGCAATGTTAAATGAAGGATTAATAATGGATGCAAAGACTGCTATTGCCTTGTCTTTAGGTTTAAACTTATAAAAAGAATATTAGTGTTAAAACAAGCATATATTTAAAAGAATCAGACATTAAATCGGAGGTATAACAATTTGTTTAAGCGATTTAAATTTTTTTTATTTAATAAAATAAAAGATAATACGCTTATATGCATTGTTTTAACAATACTTATTCTTTTAGGAATATGTATTGGCGCATTTTGGATTGGATTAATGCCAAAAGATAATAAAGAAATATTGAATTCTAATATTAATGATTATTTTTTATTAGCGCCTACTTATAGTTTTGATAGCACATATATTTTCAAGACTTCTTTATTAAATAATATAATACCTGTCATCATACTTTTTATCACAAGTATCGGATACATTGGAACCATATTTACTCTTGCTTATGTTGCTTTTAGAGGATTTTGCTTAGGGTTTACTATAGCTTTTTTAACTGAGAGCTTCGGTAAAAAGGGATTTTTATTTACACTGGTTGCTTTGCTTCCGCAAAATATAATCTATATTCCCGCTTTAGTATATACAGGATTTATAGCTATAAATCTAAGCAATGCCATGATAAGATTAAAAAGAGAAAGATTTATGGAAGATAGAAAAAAACATATTTTGAAATACTTAACATACGACTTAGTAGCTATAGCAGCTTTGCTAATAGCAAGCTTTATCGAAGCTTATATAACACCTATCTTTATAAAAACCCTTACACCTTATTTATAATTTACTTATATAGCTTATTTTAAGGAATTTATTTATTTCACGAAACCTATAATTTAAAGGATTTCTATTGTTTTTGTTGAATATTTAAAATACATTAATTACTTCATTATTAATGATAATGCAAATATGATTAAACGGTATCACAAAGTGGTTTTGAAAAGGAGGAAAAATGAAAGATATATTTTATAAAAACATATTGGAAGCAAAAAACTATATAAATCAAAATATAAGTATAAAACCTAAAATTGGATTAATCCTAGGATCAGGCTTGGGCGCTTTAGGAGATGAAGTAGAAAATAAAATTTTACTTAACTATTCCGATATACCTAATTTCCCTGTTTCTACAATCAAAGGACATAAAGGAAGATTAGTTTTTGGAAACCTTGAAAATTCCAGCGTAGCCGTAATGCAAGGCAGGTTCCACTTTTATGAAGGCTATAGCATGAAAGAAATAGCTTTTCCTGTTTTAGTTATGAATTCTATAGGAATAAATAAAATTATTATAACAAATGCTTCCGGTGGAATAAACACTAATTTTAAACCGGGTGACTTAATGATAATTAAAGATCATATAAATTTTGTTTTTGATAATCCTTTAATAGGTAAAAACATTGATTCTTTTGGGCCAAGATTTCCGGATATGTCCTATGCTTATTCTGAAACATTAATCAATATAACAAAAAATTTATGTGAAAAAAATGATATTGATATTAAAGAAGGAGTCTATATTTCCATGACGGGACCTGCATATGAAACACCTGCTGAAATTAGGATGGCAAGAATATTAGGTGCTGATGCTGTTGGTATGTCCACTGTTCCTGAAGTTATTGCAGCTAGTTATGCCGGTATGGAGGTGCTTGGTATTTCTTGCATTACTAATATGGCTGCAGGTGTTTTAAACAAACCATTAGACCATGTCGAAGTAGTTAAAACCGCTGAAACTGTGAAATATGTCTTTTCTAAATTAATAAAGTTAATAATAAAAGAGATAGGAAATATTTAATTATAATATTAGTTAGACAATTTATAAAGGGGTGCAATTTAGTGAGAGTATATGATTTGATTTTAAAAAAAAGAAATGGCGGCACGCTCCAAAAAGAAGAGATTGATTTTTTGGTTAGCGGTTTTATGGATAATAGTATACCTGATTACCAAATATCTGCTTTGCTTATGGCAATATGCTTAAAAGGTTTGGATAGAAAAGAAACTGCTGATTTAACAATGTCAATAGTGAATTCAGGGGATATAATTGATTTATCGGAAATACCCGGGGTAAAGGTTGATAAGCATTCAACAGGCGGTGTAGGGGATAAAATCAGTTTAATTGTTATTCCTCTTGTTGCATCTTTAGGGATACCTGTGGCAAAAATCTCCGGACGCGGCTTAGGTCATACAGGCGGAACTATTGACAAACTAGAATCAATAGAAGGTTTTAAAGCTAAGTTAAATAGAAAAGAATTCATTTCAAATGTAAAGAAATGCGGCATGGCGATAACTGGACAATCTGAAGATATTGCCCCTGCAGATAGAAAACTATATGCTTTAAGGGATGTAACAGCTACTATTGATAGCATACCTTTAATCTCCAGTTCTATAATGAGTAAAAAAATTGCTTCCGGAGCAGAAGGAATTGTATTAGATATTAAAGTCGGCACCGGTGCTTTTATGAAATCTTTAAGTGATGCCTTAGAACTTGCAAGGGTAATGATTAACATAGGAAAAGAATTGAACAAAAAAATTGTTGCTGTTATTACAGATATGAATCAACCTTTAGGACATGAAATAGGAAACGCAAATGAAGTTAAAGAGGCGGTAAAGGTTTTATCCGGTGAAGGTCCGGAAGACGTAACAGCTATAGCATTAACAATTGCATCTTATATGGCAATTCTGGGAGGAGCTTCTAACAACTTTAAAAATGCATATAAGATACTAAAAGATACCATATCATCGGGAATTGCACTTAATAAATTTAAAGAATTAATTATAATGCAAAATGGTAATCCAAGTTTTATTGACAATTTTTCTTTACTTCCTCAAGCTAAATATCATATTGACATAAAATCTAATTTTAAAGGTTTTGTAGAAAAAATAGATGCCGAAAAAATAGGAATAGCTGCAATGATGCTTGGTGCAGGCAGAAAAAAGAAAGATGATTTAATTGATTATGCAGCCGGTATTACAATAGCAAAAAAAGTCGGTGATGAAATAAATATAAATGAAACTCTATGTACATTACATACTAATAAATCTAACTATAATGAATCTGCAAAATTAGTACTGGATAGTTATACGTTTAAAAATGAGCCCTGCAATAAAAACAAGTATATCTATGATATTATCCAATAAGAATAACAACTCTTCCTATAGGGAAATATAAGATTATAATAACTATAGGAGGAATTTTTTTGCGCATAAAACATACTATTTTTACTATAATTTTTGTATTATCTCTAACTTTTAATTGTTTTACATTTGGTGATGAAAACTTAGTATCCAATTGTAAATCAGCAGCTTTAATAGATTTTTCAATGGGGAAATTAATTTATGAAAAAAATGTACATGAAAAACTTGAACCGGCCAGTGTTACTAAGATTATGACTATGTTACTAGCAATGGAAGCCTTGGAATCAGGAAAGATTACACTTAATGATAAAGTTATTATTAGTAAAAACACAGCTAAAATGAAAACAGGAACACGTCTAATGCTTGAAGAAGGGGAAACCAGAACAGTAGAAGATTTACTTTACGGTATTGCAGTAGAATCTGCAAATGATGCAAGTATAGCAATAGGTGAGCACATTTCGGGAAGTGAAGAAGAATTTGTAAAATCCATGAATTCAAAAGCAAAGAAACTTAAAATGAATGATACAAACTTTGTTAATCCACATGGTTTACATGCAGAAAACCATGTGACTTCTGCATATGATATCTGCATTATGTCGAGAGAATTATTGAAACATGAAAAGATTTTTGATTACATTTCTAAATATATGGTGACCGTGTATGTGGGAAGAAAAAATGATGTAAAAAGAGAATTGGTTAATAAAAATAAAATGGTACGATTTTATAAAGATGTAGACGGTATTAAAACAGGTTTTACTGAAGATGCGGGATTTTGTATTTCAGCTACAGCAAAAAATAATAATTTAAGGCTTATAAGTGTAATCATGGGTGCCCCGGATACTAAAACAAGAAATGCCGAGGCTCGTAAACTAATAGATTACGGTTTTGCAAATTATATGAATTACTCCATTGGGAAAAAAGGAGATATAATTGGGAAAATAAAAATTAATAAAGGCGATAGTGATTTTGTCAACGGAATATTGGGTACAAATGCAGATATACTATTGAAAAAAGGTGAAGAAAGTAATGTGGAAAAGATTATTGAGATACCCGGTTCTATAAATACACCAATAAATAAAGACCAAAAAATCGGTAGAGTAACATTGAAAAAAGAAGGCAATAATATTGCTAATTTTGATATTGTCTGCGAGAAAAGTATAAAGAGAGCCAATTTTTTAAACAACATTTTAAGAGCTATAAAATATTGGTTTAAATAAATTTATTACCATAAACCTTGTAATGCAGTAATTATGGGAAAACAAGATTCTTCACTGTGTTGGGAATGATATTTTTCCAAAAACATGTATATATCAGTGATTTCGACTATAAGTACATGTATAAAAAAGTAATGTAAATTTACATTACTTTTTTATATGGAAATCTTATGTTATAATACACAATATAAAACTTTAAAGGATGAGAATTTTGTTTGGAATTAGCTTTATGGAACTATTATATAGAATTCCTGCTGTTTTTATAGGTTTTTCATTCCATGAATTTGCACATGGTCTAGCAGCATATTATATGGGAGATAATACTGCAAAGGATAATGGCAGACTAACTATAGATCCCGCAGCACACATTGATCCTATAGGATTATTAATGCTTATAATTTTTAGGTTTGGATGGGCGAAACCTGTGCCTATCAATCCGGCTAATTTTAAAAATAGAAAAAGAGGAATCATAATTGTTTCAATAGCAGGTCCAATAATAAATTTTATATTAGCAACGCTTGCATTATTTATATATGGATTCATTAATTCTAGATTCAATATACAAAATGAAATTTTTGATAAAATAATAATAAATATTTATTTTATCAATATAGGGCTGGGTGTATTTAACCTAATTCCTATACCACCGTTAGATGGTTCTAAAATACTTGCAGGATTATTACCTGAAAGGATTGAGTACAAATTTTATAAATATGAACAATATTCATATATAGTTTTACTTATTCTGATTTTTACGCGCTTTATTGATTATATACTAAGCCCTATGTTCTTTTATGCTCAAAAAATAATATATTCTGTAGTAATTCTATTTCTATAATTATGTCTTTATTTATTATAATTAAGAAAAGTGGTATTTGTGATGCCTATTAGTATTAAATTAGAAGTTTTTGAAGGACCCCTCGATTTGTTATTTCATCTTATTGAAAAAGCAAAAATAGATATTTATGATATCCCTATTGCAAAAATTACAGAACAATATATTGAGTATCTCAATCTGATGAAAAGTTTGGATATTGATTTAGCAAGTGAATTTTTGGTGATGGCTGCAACACTTTTGGTTATAAAATCAAAAATGCTATTACCTAAGAGGCCGAATGAAGAAGAAAACGAGGAAGATCCAAGGGATGAACTGGTTATAAAGCTTTTAGAATATAAAAAGTTTAAAGAACTATCGGATATATTAGGAGATAAATACTCCAATAATTTAAAGTCTTTATTTAAAAGCACCGAATTAGCTGATGCTTTAATTGATTCTTATGAACTTCCTAATGAAATACCAATAGGGTTGTTAGTAGAAAAATTTCAGAATATATTTAAAAAAAGTGAAATTCATAAAAAGATTGAATACAAAAAAGTTTACAAAGATAATCTTACAATAGATGAAAAAATTATAGAAATTTTTAAAATAATTTCAAGTGAAAGATGGACTAGCTTTGAAAAAATTATAACCTTTTATGATAGCAAACTGGAAATTATTATTTCGTTTTTAGCTCTTTTAGAGCTAATTAAAAATAAAAAAATTTGTGTAAAGCAAGCCAGGAATTTTGGTGAAATTTTGCTGAAGAAAAACCGCGTTCTTCCAAATACCTAAATATTATTTAAATATATAATAAACAATTGTCTTTAGTGAGGTATACGCATGAATATTAAAAAGATTAAGGCGGCTCTTGAGTGCATATTGTTTATATCAGGGGATTCAGTGCCGTTAAAAGACCTTTCAGCTTTATTCGATATTGACAAAACCACTCTTAAAAGGATTATAAATCAAATGATGGATGAATATGAAGGAGATGAAAGAGGGTTACGGATTATTGAAATAAATAGTTCTTATCAATTTACCACAAAGCCTCAGTATTATGAATATATTGAAAAATTATTTAAACCTCGCGCAAGAGCAGGTTTGTCACAAGCTTCTCTTGAAACTTTATCAATAATTGCTTATAAACAACCCACAACTAAAGCCAACGTAGATGCAATAAGAGGTGTGAAATCAGATTCTTGCCTATATCGATTGATTGATAAAGATTTAATAAAAGAAGTAGGGAGAATGGAAGCACCGGGGAGACCGATTTTATATGGTACAACAGAAAACTTTTTAAGGCTTTTCGGTCTAAAATCATTGAGCGATTTGCCTGATATATCTAATGTGCAAGATTAATTAGAGCATGATAAATAATTGCTTTAATATGTTATGCCTATAATTTAGGAAGTAAGGTGATTTTATAAAATTTTGAATTTTTATATTTATCTTGTATATAATAACTAAAGTATTTTAAATATTAGATTATAGCGAGGTAAAAAATGAAAAAATTTTTTATAATTCTTATTATTATTACTCAAATATCCTTCTTTCAAGTTATAAATGCAGAAAATAATTTGCCCTGTGCTAAATCGTCAATTGTTATGGATGTTAATACAGGAAGGATACTGTATAGCAGTAATTCCGCTCTAAAACTGCCAATGGCTAGTACTACTAAAATAATGACTGTTTTATTAGCTATCGAAAATTGTGATTTAAATGACATAGTTACTGTTAGCAGAAATGCGTCAATACAGGAAGGCTCATCTGTCTACCTAAGGGAAGGAGAGAGAATGAGATTAAGTGATTTGTTATACTGTGTAATGCTTAGATCGGGCAATGATGCTGCAGTAGCTGTTGCTGAACATATATCAGGCAGTGTCGAAGATTTTGCAGAATTGATGAATAATAGGGCAAAAACATTAGGAGCGAAAAACACAAATTTTATGAACCCACATGGATTACCTAATGATAATCATTATACAACATCCTATGATTTAGCTTTAATTACACGAGAAGCTTTAAAAAATAAAATTTTTGCCGATATTGTAAAAACAAAAAAGCACACTGTCAGTGAATTAATCAATGAGAAAAAATATTTAGAAAATAAAAATAAAATGTTATGGCAGTATCCGGGCGGTGATGGAGTTAAAACCGGTTATACAGGAAAAGCCGGCCAATGCTTGGTATCGTCGGCTACAAAAGATAGTTGGCAAATTCTATCTGTAGTGCTGAATTGCAGTGATATTTGGAAAGGTTCTACTGAACTTTTAAATTACGGATTCAGTAACTATGATAATATAAAAGTAGTTGATAAGAGCAAAATTAAAATAAATGTTAATGTCCTGAAAGGAAAAGAAAAAGCAATTCAAGTTATTCCTAAGGACGATTTATATGCGCCAATAAAAAAAATAGATAATGATTATGAAAAATTGGATCATGTTGAAAACTTACCTAAAGATGCCAAGGCACCAGTTAAAAAGAATTCTAAAGCAGGAACTTTAGAAATCTATGCCGATAATTTTCTTTTAGGTCACGTGGATTTAATATATAATAAAGATGTAGAGTCATCAGATATATTTTATCATTTAAAAAATATAGTAAATACTTTTTTGCTTTAGGCAATTATTAACCTTAGTATAGAATGTAAGAGGGGATAAAAAGATGATTATAATAAAAAAAGTTGAAATGAATGATATTCAAAATCTTGTTAAATTTCTTATAAAACATGACCTTGCCGAGAGTATAAATAATGGTACAGACGAATATTATATATGCAAAAATGATGATATGTTATGTGGCTATGGAGTAATGGAAAGGCATAATGATTTTTGTATGATAAAAGATGTATTTGTAAGTAAAGAAAATAGAAGAGATAAACTTGGTTCTTCAATTGTTAAAACCATGCTTAATTCGGCAGAATTAAGTGGCGCTATTACTGCTTTGTGTAAGGGAAATAATGAGGAGTTTTCTTTTGCTTTAAACTTTAAGCCTATAAAAGCCGAGAATTTACCTGATCATATTAAGTCTTTTATTATAGAAAAAGCAAAAAATGAAAAAATATATTTTACTTCTTTGGTTGACTATTTTAAGAATGCATGTAGTAGTTGCAAAACTAAACTTTCTACTTGAAATTAAGTATTGTATTAAGTACTATTAATAAGAATATATAAATAGGAGGAAAAAACAGCTATGGCAAAGATTAAAATAACTGAAACGGTATTAAGGGATGGGCATCAATCTATTATAGCCACAAGAATGAGAACTGATGAAATGTTACCTATATTAGAGAAGATGGATAAAGCCGGATATCATTCTTTGGAAATGTGGGGAGGAGCAACCTTTGATTCATGTTTAAGGTTTTTAAACGAGGACCCATGGGAAAGGATAAGATTCGTCAGATCCGTATTAAAAAATACTAAATTACAGATGCTCCTTAGAGGTCAAAATATTTTAGGCTATAAGAACTATTCTGATGATATTTTAGTTGAATTTGTAAACAAATCTATATCAAACGGAATAGATATAATAAGAATTTTTGATGCTCTTAATGATTTACGCAATATAGAAACAGCTATAAAAGCAACTAAAAAATATGGTGGACATGCTCAAGGAACGTTTGTTTATACAATTAGCCCTGTTCATAATATAGAGTTGTATGTAAAGTTAGCTAAAGAAATAGAAAGCATGGGTGCAGACTCTTTATGTATAAAAGACATGTCAGGAATTATTACCCCTTATATGGCTTATAATCTTATCAAAGAAGTAAAGAAAAATATTAGCATACCTGTGCAATTACACAGCCATTATACCAGTGGTATGGCAAGTATGGCTTATTTAAAAGCTATAGAGGCGGGCGTTGATATAATAGATACTGCTATATCACCTTTTGGTTTAGGTACTTCACAGCCGGCAACTGAACCTATTGTTGCAACACTTATGGGTACAGAGCACGATACAGGCATTGACATTAATATTTTAGCAGAAATTGCGGAATACTTTAAAGGTATTAAAGAGAAATATATAGAAAATGGCATTTTAAACCAAAATGTTTTTAATGTTGATACTAGGGTTTTATCATATCAAATCCCAGGCGGTATGATGTCAAATTTGCTTTCCCAATTATCTGCCCAAAATGCCTTAGATAGATTTGAAGATGTGCTAAAAGAAGTACCAAAAGTTAGAGAAGATTTAGGCTATCCTCCTTTAGTTACACCTACCAGCCAAATAGTAGGTACACAAGCCGTTTTCAATGTAATCTTAAATGAAAGATATAAGATGATACCTACTGAAGTAAAAGCATATGTCAAGGGCATGTACGGAAAACCTACAGTACCTATCAGCAAAGAAATAAAGGAAAAAATAATTGGTGACGAGGAAGTAGTAACAACTAGACCGGCGGATTTATTACCACCTCAATTAGAAAAATTAAAAGAAGAAATGAAAGAATATTATGAACAAGAGGAAGATGTTCTTACTTATGCTCTATTTCCACAGGTTGCCGTTAATTATTTTAAATTCAGGCAAGCAAAAAAATATAGCATAGATAGTGAACTTGTTGACAAAGTTCAAAAAACTTACCCAGTATAATTTTTAATATATAAATGTCAGGTGAGAATAAGAATTCACCTGGCATTTTAATAAGTTTGGAGGAAAAATGCTAAAAATTCTATTATCAAATGATGATGGGGTTCATTCACCGGGTATCCATCATCTGGCAAATTATCTTAAGGAAATAGGCTCAGTAACTTTGGTATCCCCTGAGTCTGAAAGAAGCGCCAGCGGACTTTCTATTACTATGCATAAGCCTTTACGAACAAAAAAAGTGAATTTTTTTGATGATAGCATCAATGCATGGTGTATTAATGGAACTCCATCTGATTGTGTAAAATTCGCTATAGATTCATTATTGACTGAAACCCCTGACCTGGTCATATCGGGTATTAATCATGGGTCAAATCTGGGAACGGATATTTTATATTCAGGAACCGTATCTGCTGCTATAGAAGGAGCGATAAACGATGTGCCTGCAATAGCAGTTTCTTTGGATACCGTTGGTAAATGTGACTTTGAGCCTTATGCAAAACTTGCTGCAAAGCTATGCAAACAATTATATGAAAACAATATTAAAAAAGGAATAGTAATGAACATAAATATTCCTTATATCCCAATTGGTGAAATTAAAGGTGTGAAAGTAACTAAACTCGGTGTCAGAAGATATAAAAATTGTTTTATTGAAAGACTAGACCCAAGGGGAAAAAGTTATTTTTGGCTTGCCGGCGAATTAGACAATAAGGATTTTAATAATTTTGATACTGATGTAGGTTCTATATACAACAATTACATTTCTGTAACTCCCATTACTTTTGACCTTACAAGTTATGAAACAATTACTAAAATGAAAAAGTGGAATATTGCAAATATTAATGATCTACAATAAAGAAATTTAAATATATATAAAATACGAATGAACTATTCATAATGATATTTAATAAAAAAATTATTTATATTGAAAAAATGCAACTAATAATATATACTGAAAATGAAGGCAAAGTTGCAGTTTTTTTTATTACATAACAAAAATGAAATTTTAATTGCATTTTAAAAGAGGGAGGTCTTTAAATGAGCAATAAGGAAGAGGTAACTGAAAAACTTGTTATTAATAAGGAATGGTGTAAAGGATGCGGGATATGTGTTAGTTTTTGTCCGAAAAATGTATTGACATTAAAAGATGGAAAAGTAGATATAGCAGATATTGAAAAGTGTATTGAATGCGGGCAATGTGAATTAAGGTGCCCCGATTACGCAATATATCTTAGGGGGAAAAAAAATGAAAAATAAAGAACTTTTAATGCAAGGAAATGAAGCGTGTGTAGAAGGCGCATTAGTTGCAGGAATGCGATTCTTTGCCGGTTATCCGATAACCCCTTCTACAGAAATAGCCGAATTATCATCTGAAAAACTCCCTTTAGTTGGAGGGAAGTTTATACAAATGGAAGATGAAATAGCAAGTATGGCTGCTACAATAGGTGCTTCCTTAACCGGACTTAAAAGTATGACTGCTACTTCCGGTCCCGGGTTTTCGCTTAAACAAGAAAACATCGGCTATGCAGCAATTGCAGAAGTACCTTGTGTTATCGTAGACGTTCAAAGAGGAGGACCCAGCACCGGATTACCAACATCACCTTCACAAGGTGATATTATGCAATCTAAATGGGGTACACATGGCGATCATCCAATTATTGTTGTTGCTCCTGCTTCAGTTAGAGAGACATTTGATTTAACTATAAAAGCTTTTAACTTTTCAGAAACCTATAGAACACCGGTAATAATACTTTTAGATGAAGTAATAGGGCATATGAGAGAGAAAATAGAATTACCTGATATATCAAAAATTGATATTGTTAATAGGAAAAAACCTCTTGTCAACAAAGAGGATTATCTGCCTTTTAAGGCTGATGAAGACTTAGTACCGCCCATGGCAGACTATGGGGAAGGTTATAGGTTTCACGTAACTGGGTTAGTTCACGACGAAACCGGATTTCCAAGTAATAACCCGGATGTATCCGATAAACTTATACGAAGGCTTGATGCAAAGATTGAAAAAAATAAAGACAAAATTGTTGAATGGGAAGAAAAAAACACAAATGATGCTGAAATAATCATTTTGTCTATTGGTTGTGTATCAAGAGCTTCAAATGCTGCTATGAAAATCATGAGAAATAAAGGGATTAAAGTAGGTACTTTTAGGCCTATTACTGTATGGCCTTTTCCTGAAAAAAGATTAGAAGAACTATCTCAAAAAGTGAAAGCTATAATTGTTGCTGAAATGAATCTAGGGCAAATGGCTCTAGAAGTAGAAAGAATAAGCAAATGTATGACAAGAATTGAAAAAGTAAATAAGGTTAATGGCGAAATTATTACCCCTGATGAAATAATTGCAAAAATTAAGGAGGTGCTATAAGATGCCAAGTGCAATTGTTAATGAATATTTCAGAACTAAAAAATTGCCTCAAATTTGGTGTCCCGGTTGCGGCCATGGTATAATCACTAGAGCAATTACAGTAGCTCTGGACAAATCTAATTTAAATAGAGATAAAATATGTATTGTATCGGGAATCGGTTGTTCTTCAAGAGCTACAGGATACTTAGATTTTGATACTCTTCATACAACTCACGGCAGGGCTATCGCATTTGCAACAGGTATCAAATTAGCAAAACCTGAGCTAACAGTTATTGTTATTACAGGTGATGGTGATTGTACTGCAATTGGTGGTAATCATTTAATCCATGCTTGCAGAAGAAATATTGATATTACAGCTATAGTATTTAACAATAATATATATGGAATGACAGGTGGTCAATATTCTCCAACTACCCCCAAATATGATAAAGGTACAACTGCACCATATGGTAATATAGATAAGTCTTTTGATATTCCGGGATTGGCTGCTGCTGCAGGTGCTACATATGTTGCTAGAGCAACCGCCTATCATGCAAACTTATTAATTTCATTAATTCAAAAAGGCATAAACAATAAAGGTTTTTCACTTATTGAAGCTATAAGTGATTGTCCGACTTATTATGGAAGAAAGAATAAAAAAGGTGATGCTGTAGATATGCTTGAATGGCAGAAAAAGTATGCAATAAATGTAACTGCAGCTTCCAAGATGCCTCCGGAATCTTTAAAAGGAAAATTTATAATTGGCGAATTCAAAAACACTACTGAACCGGAGTACACCGATGAATATCAAAAAATTATTGATAACATTGGAAAGGAGTAAAATAATGAGCAAATATGAAATTAGGTTAAGTGGTTCCGGTGGTCAAGGTATGTTGCTTTCAGGTATTATCCTTGCTGAGGCTGCTATATATGAAGGAAAAAATGCAATTCAATCGCAATCATATGGACCGGAAGCTAGGGGGGGAGCCAGTAAATCTGAAGTAATAATATCTGAAGATGAAATTGATTTTCCGAAGGTTAGAAGCTGTGATATATTGCTGTCACTAACACAAAAATCTTATAACGAGTATAGTCCGGGATTGAGGAAAGATGGCATACTGATTTTAGATAATAGTGTTGAATACAAAGAGAGTAATACTAAAATATATTCTGTTCCTATTATAGATACAGCTATTAATGAAATTGGCAAGCATTTTGTAACTAATATAGTTGCCTTAGGAGCTTTAGTTTCATTAACTAATATAGTGTCAAAAAATGCACTAGAACAAGCAGTTTTAAATCGTGTGCCAAAAGGCACAGAGGAATTGAATAAAAAAGCACTATATATGGGTTTTAAAATAGGAGAAGATGCATTAAAAAGGAATTAATTGATTAGGCGGGTTAAATCATGAATGAAAATTTAGATTTTATAAAAAAAATCCAACTTTCTTTCCCAAGGCTTAGTAAAGGTCAAAGAATGATTGCTGAATACATTATGAATAATTATGATAAAGCCGCTTTTATGACTGCAGCTAAATTAGGGGAAAAGGTAGGTGTTAGCGAGTCAACTGTTGTGAGGTTTGCAAATGTACTGGATTTTGAAGGTTACCCTCAAATGCAAAAAGTTTTACAAGAAATATTAAGAACAAGGCTGACAACAGTTCAAAGGATAGAATTAACTTCTGATTATTCAAATGAAGAAAGTATCCTGAAAAGAGTTCTTAAAGCTGATATGGATAATATTAGGATAACTATGAGCGAAGCCGATCTAAAGGCATTTGAAGACTCAGTAAACTCTATAATAGAAGCTGACCATATTTATATAGTTGCCTTAAGAAGTTCAAAAGCTTTAGCTGATTTTTTAGGTTTTTATCTTAACCTAGTAAGAGGTAACATACATACAGTAACACATTCGATATCAGATATTTTTGAAATTTTATTTAGAGTTGATAAAAATGACTTAGTAATTGGAATAGGATTCCCGAGATATTCATCAAAAACTATAGAAGCCTTAGATTATGCTAAATCCCAAGGTGCAAAGGTATTGGCGATTACCGATAGCTTATTATCACCTTTGGCTTCCCACTCTGATTATACACTAATAGCGAAAAGCAATATGGAATCCTTTGTTGATTCCTTAGTTGCACCTTTAAGCCTACTGAATGCTTTAATTGTTGGTGTCGGGATAAAAGAAAAATCTAGCCTTTCTGATTCTTTTTCAAAACTGGAAAAAATATGGGAGAAGTATAAAATTTATTCATAAAAATACTTAATAGCAAATTTAGTAATTAAAAAACCTAAAATTATATGTATTAGAAGGATTTTGACGTTTCTTATAGAATAATTTCAATATAGACTTTATATAATATTTTTAGTTACGTAATTTAAGGCGTTAAAAACGCTTTAAATAGAATATGTTTAGGAGGTCTTTTAAAAAATGGCTGGTAAAGATAATTTAAACCCACTATTAAATGCTCAAAAACAAGTTAAAGAAGCTTGTGACAAATTGGGCATGGATCCTGTTGTATATGATATTTTAAAGCAGCCTTTAAGAGTATTAGAGGTAGCTATCCCTGTTAAAATGGATGATGGCTCATTACAAGTGTTTACAGGTTATAGGTCTTTGCATAATGATGCTGTTGGCCCGGGCAAAGGTGGAGTTAGATTTCATCCGGGTGTAACTCGAGAAGAAGTAATGGCTTTATCAATTTGGATGACTTTTAAGTGTTGTGTAACGGGAATCCCTTATGGCGGAGGTAAAGGCGGAGTTATCGTAGATCCCTTGAAGCTTTCACAGGGTGAATTAGAAAGACTATCACGTGGATACATAGATGCAATTTACAAGCTCATTGGAGACCAGGTAGATATACCGGCACCGGATGTAGGAACAAATGGTCAAATAATGGCTTGGATGGTTGACGAGTATAATAAACTAGCTGGCAAAAGCTCCTTAGGAGTTATAACCGGTAAACCTATTGAGTTTGGCGGTTCAAAAGGAAGAACAGCTGCAACAGGTTTTGGAGTTGCTGTAACTGCTAGAGAAGCTGCTAAAAAAATAGGCATAAATTTTGAAGGTGCAAGCATAGCTTTGCAAGGTTATGGAAATGTGGGAAGTCATACTGCAATAAACTTAGCTAAACTTGGTGGAAAAATTGTAGCGGTTTGTGAATGGAACGGTACAATTTATAATGAAGATGGAATAGATGTATATGCATGTGCAGAATATATGAAAAAGAATCGAACACTTTTAGGTTTTCCCGGAGCAAAAGAAATAACCAAGGAAGAATTCTTTGCATTGCCTGTAGACATTTTAGTTCCTGCCGCACTGGAAAATGAAATTACCGGAGACGTTGCCAAAACCATTCAGGCTAGATTAATATGTGAAGCTGCAAATGGACCTACTACTCCTGAAGGTGATGACGTTATTAATTCCAGAGGTTTGTTGCTAACACCTGATATACTGACCAATGCCGGCGGTGTCACAGTTTCATACTTTGAATGGGTACAAAATTTACATGGATACTATTGGTCTGAAGAAGAAATCGAACAAAAAGAAGAAATCGCTATGGTAGATGCTTTTAATGCAATATATGATATTAAAGAAGAATACAATGTGCCTATGAGAACTGCAGCTTATATGTATTCAATCAAAAAAGTTGCAGATGCAATGAAATTAAGAGGATGGTATTA
>Ga0172382_10002539_pt1 | contig 30270 bp, 24 predicted proteins | sample Leawel138RmetaG_FD_122245 | JGI IMG/M metagenome (GOLD analysis project Ga0172382, IMG submission 122245) | Leachate microbial communities from a municipal landfill in Southern Ontario, Canada - Leachate well 138R metaG | ecosystem: Engineered > Solid waste > Landfill > Unclassified | place...
ACCACCACGTCGGGGCCGGACCAGCCCTCGGTACCCAGACTGAAGTCACTGTTATGCACCAATTCACCGGCGGGGGTGGTGTCCACCGGCGGTTCTTCTACAGGTGGCTCCTCAACGGGCGGGTCCTCCACCGGCGGTTCAACGGGCGGGAGCGGACTGCCAGCGCTGCGCATGGAAACATCGTCGAAATCATGGGTGCCCGAACCACTGTTTACCAGCAGTTTAATCAGTATGCGGGCTGCGTTGGACGGAGCGGTTACCGTTTGGGAAGGCATCTGCTCCCAACCCGTCCCTTGGTGCTTGTACAGCACGTTACCGCTGGTTAACTGCTTGCCGGCGGAATCATAGAAGAAATAGGCTATCCGGGCATGGGCCGCCGCGTTGCCCTTACGGGATTTAGCGGTGAGTACATATTTGGCTCCCGGCTGCACCGTTACGTACTGATAATAGTTCCAGCCGTACTTGGCGCTGCCGTACTTGTTGCCGTCGGATTCGCTCTTGACCACCACGTCGGGGCCGGACCAGCCCTCGGTACCCAGACTGAAGCCACTGTTATGCACCAGTTCCCCCGCGGGGGGGGTGTCCACCGGCGGTTCTTCTATAGGTGGCTCCCCAACGGGCGGTTCTTCTACAGGTGGCTCTTCAACCGGCGGGAGCGGGCTGCCGGCGCTGCGCATGGAAACGTCGTCGAAATCATGGGTGCCCGAACCACTGTTTACCAGCAGTTTAATCAGTATGCGGGCTGCGTTGGACGGAGCGGTTACCGCTTGGGAAGGCATCTGCTCCCAACCCGTCCCTTGGTGCTTGTACAGCACGTTGCCGCTAGTTAACTGCTTGCCGGCGGAATCATAGAAGAAATAGGCTATCCGGGCATCGGCCGCCGCGTTGCCCTTACGGGATTTGGCGGTGAGTACGTATTTGGCTCCCGACTGCACCGTTACGTACTGGTAATAGTTCCAGCCGTACTTGGCGCTGCCGTACTTGTTGCCGCCGGATTCGCTCTTGACCACCACGTCGGGACCGGACCAGCCCTCGGTACCCAGGCTGAAGCCACTGTTATGCACCAGCTCACCGGCGGGGGGGTTGTCCACCGGCGGTTCCTCAACCGGCGGGGGGTTACTGGTGTCACCGCCACCCTGGTAACCGGGATCGGCATAAGCTTTGTTCAACATGGCCATCGCCAGAAGCCCGGTGGGGCCGCCGTACGACATGGCAGACAGCTTGGTGTAAATAGTATTGGTAATTACCGGCATAAACTGGCCATAAGCCGCCCAGAAGCCGATATACCAATAATAGGAAGTGGCTCCATCACCTAACACGTTGTTGGCAATGCTGCCGTTTGGTTTAATCATTTTCTTGGCTGCGGTGGCAGCAAACTTGAGCATATCGTCCTTGTTGAAAACCAGGCCCGCATGGTAGGCCTGAAAGGCGGCTTCAACATCGATGCCGGCATGGCCGATATCTTCGTAAGATGAACTGTAAAAGGACGAATAGCGCCAGTAGTAACCGTTAGTCGACGAGTCAATTAATAGGTTGTTTTTAAAATACTGAAACATCTTCCTGGCCCGGTTCAAGTAACTGGTATCCCCGGTGGCCTGGTGAATCATTAATTCGGTCCTGGCCATGGCCAGATACTGGTTATGCGGTAGCCCCATCCCGGCCTGCTTATAGGGCATACCGTTACGGAACTTGTAGTATCCGGTATTTCCATTGTCCACCCACTCGTCAGCGTGAACCGCTACAGCGTCCCTGGCCGCCTTTAGAAAAAGATTTTTATCCGCTGTATAGCCGGAAAGAGCAGGGTTTTTGGCCACTATAGCTGCAAACTTGGCCATGGGGTATGTAATCATTCCGGTGTGCACGGCAAAAATGGCGTATTGCCCGTTTGAAGTATAGCTGCCGTTGCGCCAGGCGGGCAGTTTAAGCCCCCGGTAGTCGCTTACACCGCGGGAAACATCCCGCTGGGCCAGCACACCTTTGCCATGGGTGATGAATTTGTCGAGGTAGTAAGTGTCTCCTGTTGCCTCGTACATAGTCACGTAGGCGTCCAACACATAGCTTTCACCCCAGGCGAGCGTGGCACTGTCGTTATTGGCATCTTTTTGCCAGTTGCCGTTATTAACGGTATCCAGGTTGTTGAACTTCAGTCGCAGTTCTGATGCATCCGCCGCCGCTGCCTGAACGGGCAGCAGTGTTGCTAACAGAACGCAAATCAGCACTAGACTGCATAGCTTGGTCCATTTGTTCCCTCGCATATATTACCTCCTGTTGTGTGATAATTTCTGTCCCCGGCGAGGAACCGATTATAGTAAAATTCGACAATTTTTTGAATTTGCCTTGTGGTAAAGTTTGGATTGTCATTATGAACGAAGTGAAGAATCTTTCTTTTTCCGGGTAGCCAAAGATTCAAAATCGTAGGGGCACCCGTCACGGGTGCCCCTACGACAACGATTTATGTCTGGCTGTTCAAAGAACGTTTAAAAGCAATGTCTCCAGCTTATCCACCAATGCCGGCATAGAATGAAATTTTTCAAAATACTCCCTGCCCCCCAGCCCCAGCCCTTGTCTGGTATCCCGGGACATGTAGTACATGTCGAGCATGGCACCGACCAACGCCCGGGGATCATCGGATGGAATGTGAAGGCCGAACCGGGAAAATCCCGGTACCGGCAAGGAGTCTGCTGCCGCTATAACCGGCCTGGCTGACGCCATGTACTCAAACAATTTGTTGGGGCTTAAACCATACCGGTATGCCTGGCTGTTGCGCAGGTGAAAGATGCAAACATCAGACCGCACCAGGATTGCCGGTACCCGGTCTTTGGCAACCGGCGGCATGAAGGTTATGTTGGTCAACCCATTTTCCCTGGCGGTGCGTTCCAAACCATCCTTGGTCGGACCGCTTCCCACAAGCAAAATGTGGATGCCATTTACACCGGCCTGTTGCAATAAAACAGCGGCTTCAACCATCGTTTCCAACCCGTTGGCGTAGCCGTGGGCCCCTGAATAGGTAAATATTACAAAATCTTTATGATCTTGAAAAAACCGGGACTCCTCCCCGTAATGGCTTATCTCCCCGGAACACCGGTCAAACCAGCCCGGCTCCACACCGTTGGGAATATAGGTCACCTTACCGGCATTGACACCGATTCCGGCTACATATTCGCTGCCGCCCGGCAGAACACTGATGATCCAGTTTGCTTTATGGCACAGGTATTTTTCCAGCGCCCCCATAGCGGCAGACAGTGGGTTGAACCTGCTTACAGCGCCTATGTCCACCAAGGCACGGGGTGAAAAATCCCTCATTTCAAAGATAAACGGCACGCCATGCCGACGGGCCAGGCGGTAAGCAGCCAAGCAAGCCGGCAGGTGGGCAGTGGAGCCAATGACTATATCCGGCGCCACCAGCCCGGTCCCCACCTGGCCGGTGCGCAGCGAAAAAACCAAATGATTGTACAGCCTGGCCGGCCCGTTGCCCCGGTAGGCCGGAGTTTTAATCCAAATCCGTCTTACCCCTTCGGTATACTCATCCAGGTAATAACAATCCCGAGGGTACCGGCGCAGCTCAATGCCATAATTGTGCACAAAGCTGGCAGCAAATAGGGTGACCTGCCAGCCCCGGGAAACCAGTTCCCGGGCAAAGTATTCGTGCCGTCCCGGACCCGGGGCATGTTGGTTAATTATCCAAACAGAACGTTTTTCTTCGGATTTCATAAATTACCTCGCCCGAACAACCTTTTTTTACAAAATGACACCACAAAAACCGCCTCATCCAAATGCAGCAGCCAAGCCGACAAAAAATAGCCCACTAGCCCGGCCCCCCCTGTCAGTACCATATAAAGCGCTTCGGCAACGGGTTCCCTTTCGCCGCCACCAACCAAATAGGAGAATTCCAGCATTATTAGCACCTGGATTACAGCTGAAAATAAAATCCCGGTCAATTTACCCCGCAGGGTGCGGCAAATCAGGATGCCTTTTTTAATCCCCAAGTAATGCAGCGATAACAGCAAGCTGCCCAAAGACGCCAGCGTGGTTGCCAAAGCAATCCCACAGTGGCCCATCGGTCCAGCCAGGACCAGGCAGCAAACAATGTTTGCCCCAACAGCGGCAGCTCCAATCATCATTGGTGTTTTCGAGTCCCCGCTGGCGTAAAATACTCTGGCCAGCAGACGCCCCCAGGCCATAAAAGGCAATCCCAGGCTGTAATAAAACAACGCTCCGGCGGTAGCTGAGGCAGCCTCTACGGTAAAAGCCCCCCGTTGAAAAACCAGCATTACCAGGGTAAGGCTAAAAAAAGCCAACCCACATGCGATTGGTATAATGCCAAACAAAAGAGCGCCGCTCCATGATATAACCATTTTCCTGGCCTTAGCGGAATTGTCGGCGGCAAAGGCCCCGGACAGGGCGGGATAGCCCGCCGTGATAACAGCTGTAACCAGCAGTCCCAGGGGTACCTGGATCAGCCTGTCGGCGTACCCCAGGGCCGAAATAGCTCCTTCCTGCAGCCTGGAGGCAACTGCCCGTGTTACCAGTGGATTTAGTTGAGTGAACATGCCACCCGCCACTATGGGCAACAGCAAGCCTCCAACCTTAAAAACACCCGGTTCTCTGATGTCAGGTCGGGTAAAAATCCAAACCTGATTTTTTTTCATTACCGGGAGCAGCACCAACACCTGCAGCAGGTAGCCCGCCAGGGTTCCTGCCGCCAGCTCAAAAGCTCCCGCCTGTGGTTGAATAATAAAAAAAATAATAGCCAGGTTAAAAGGGATCCCCAGGGCGGCGGGTACGGCAAAGTGGCCGCGCAGATTGAGCAGGGCTGAAAAGTATCCGGCCAGTGTCAGAAGCGGTATCCCGGCCGCCAGCAGGCGGGTAAAGAAAACCGCCGATTCCCTGGTATGTTCCGGGAACCCGGGTACCACCACACTTACCAGTTGGTCTGCCATTAAAAAACATAGCAGCGCCGCACAGATGAAAACAAATAGGGTGAGGTAAAAAATAGTGCCGGTAAACCTGTTGGCTCGCTCTTGCAGCCCGGCGGCGGCAAGCCCCGAATATACAGGGATAAAAGCCGTCCCCAGGGTCCGGCCGCCCAGCAGGTTAAGGAACAGTGTAATTACAGTACCCGCCGCCAGGTAAGCATCGGTTACCGAACCGGCACCGAAACGCGCTGCCATCCCCACCTCCCTGAGCAGTCCAATAATTTTGCCCAGGGCGGTAAAACCAAATATCAACGCCACGGTACCTACTGCCTTTTCTCTACCCACAACTCCCTCCCGGGCAGCCGGAAGCCAATTTATTTAATAAGAGGGAAACGTTTTTCTCAAGGTTGTATCTCTCTTCCACCAGGCACCGCGCTGCCAGCGCCCTGTCCCGGGTGGATTCCGGATTATCCAGCACTTCAATGACGGCCCGGGCCAGAGCCTCCGGGTCACCCGGGGAGACAAGTAGGCCGGTTTTTTCATTTACCAGGTCGGACAGCCCGCCCGAACGTGTGACTATAACCGGCACCCCCCGGGCCATGGCTTCCATCACCGCCACCGGTACCCCTTCACGCTCCCCGTCCGGCGTTTCCACGCTGGGATGTACCAGCAGGTTGACCGCCTCGCTGCCGAGGATTTTCAATACCCGGTGGTTGGGTATTGCACCGGTGAAAATCAACCGGTCCCATAATCTCATGTCATCAACCATCCCCGACAGTACTCTCCTTTCCGATCCCTCGCCAATAATCAGGCAGCGGAAGTCAACTCCGTCCCGGGCCAATAAACCGCAGGCTCGGATTAGGTGCCGGTGGCCCTTTACCGGGGTTAAGCTGCCCACCGCCGCAATCAGGGCGGTTCTCCCGCCCGGCCCGGCTAATATGGTCGCTTTTTCAGGCACCTCGACTCCCATAGGCACCAGCACCACTTTTTTGAGCTGCCCCGGGCCGGCTGCCTTGAGCAACTGTCTGTACCCGTGGCCGGAAATCGCCCGGGCCAAGCTGCACCCCGCCGCCTTTTCGGCCAATAGGTTATTGTTTTGAATGTCCCAACGGTGGGCGGTGAAGCTCCAGTCAACCCCGGTTAAAACGGATGCCACCATGGCACAGGTAGACGGGGTGGATGCCCAGTGGGCGTGAATGTGTTCCACCCTTCGTAGACGAACCTGGTCGGCGATTAATAAACCCTTGGGAAACACCAGCAGGTTCCTGAGCCGGTTTTTCAGGCTACCCCGTCGCAGCAGCATCACCAGCAGACCAAGTACCCGCCAGGGAGCTCTGGCCAGCCAGAACAGCGCAGCCAGCCAAACCCTGATGCTCCACAGGCCGGTAACCAGGGTGAAAGGCAGCAGTGCGGCGCCGTCCTGGTGGAAAACCTGCCTGGCGGGCCGGAGGGGAACAACGGTTAATTCAATCCCGCGCCTGATGAGACAGTTCATCTCAGGGATAATGAATGCCTCGGCCCGCCCCAGGGGAGCGGTGACGGTGACATAAAGTAGTCTCTTCATCGGCGTTCCTTTCTGAACCGGGCTGCCAGCGACAATAAAAGATGCGCCCGGTGCGACCAGTCGGCTTCCCGCTCAACGAAAATTCGACCCCGCCAGCCGGCCTCTGCCCAGTGCCCTGGGTATTCAACCACTGCCCGCATAGCCCCCTCCAGTTCTTCTACCCGGTGGGCGCTGACCACCAGACCGCAGCGCGCGCGGTGCACCGCAGTGGCCAGGTCCGGGATGTCGGGAATAATTACCGGCACCGCGCAGGCAAGGTAGGAAAAGACTTTAAGGGCTGAACTACCGGTCAGCGCATACCTTTGTTGCAGCCTTTGGCTGTTACTTTGCCAGCCTCCGCCGATACCGGCCACACAAGCATTGACATAAACGGGAACCCGGTGGTAAGGAACCACCCCGGTAAAAACAATCATCCCCCGCCCCTTGGCGGCCTGTATTTCCAGCGCTCTCCTTTCACTTCCGTCTCCCACAATCAGCAGGCCAATGTCGGGGTAATGCCGGGCCAGCCTGGAAAAAGCTTCTATTATCATTTCGCTACCCTGCCAGGCCGCCAGGTTGCCTGCAAAGCAGAAATAGCGGCGCAGCGGATCCAGACCCAGCGTTGCCATGGCCTCTTTTCTACCCACGGGATAATAAAGGCTGGGGTTAACCCCGTTGGGCACCACTGCCACCCGCTCTGCCGGGACTCCCATACCACGCAGCCAGTGGGCTAGATTCGTGGTAACAGGCAGCACCGACCTGGCTCCCCGACAGGATTTCCTTTGGGCCCAGTTAGCCAGTGCGGCCTTCCATGGTGCCCTGCCACCGGCACAGAGGTCGGCGGACGTCACAGCATTGACCTCCAGCAGCACCGGTAATCCGATTACACCAAGCAATTTTACCACCGGCATTTCAAAAATACTGTCCCGGATGTAGACAGCATCGTACCTGGATCCTACCGCCAGCCAAAGTGCCGCCAGGCAAAATAACACCGGGCGTACCAGCATATCAGCCATCTTATTCTCTAACGCGGGAACCACCACCACGCGCAGCCTGCCCCTCCCGGTCAAAGAACGGTTCCCCCGCATTACCAGGGTCACCCGGGCTCCTGCGGCAGCCAGTGCCCCGGCCAGTTCCAGGGTATGAATCGAATCGCCGGCGGCAGCGTGGCCGGCGATGCCGGAAATCATCAGTATCCTCAACGCCCGTCATCCTTCCCGGCCATGGTCAGGGAGGCAGTCACCCCGGCAGCCAGCCAGAGCAGAAAATTTCCGTTAACATCTCCGCTGACCATGGCATTTGCCAGGCAGTACATCATTAACGCTCCTGCCAGGGGCGCATCCCCGGCCTGCTGCCTGGAAAAAGCGAGCCGTCCCAGGGGCACAAAAACCAGTCCCAGCGACAGCACCAGTCCGATAATCCCCAGCTCTGCCGCCAACTCCAGGAAAAGGTTGTGCGGGTAAGCCACCCCGGATGCCGGTGCAAGGGCGGCGAAGGAACCGGTACCTGCACCCACTGCCGGGTTCTGGATAAAAGCGTGCAGGGCAACCTGATAGAAGGACAGCCTGCCAGTATCATCAAGGCTGAACAGGTCAATGGGCATCCAGTGCAAAGTAGATATCAACACTAACATCACCATAAAAATAACCAGCGCCAGCAAGGGCAGCCACCCGGACTTGCGCCCCGGTCGGACCAGCCCCGCCCACAACATGGCCAGCACCAGAGCCACTACCGGACCCCGGGCGTCAAACAACGCCATGGCACTTCCCCCGGCCAGTATCAGTGCCAACCGGACCGGAACAGCCAGGGGCAGAAACCTTGCACATACTGCCAGCAGCATAAACATCCCCACCATCCGGCTGAGCCCAATGGGGTTAAAATTTAACACGGCGTAGATATTAAAGGGCAGTTCAGTGTACGATGCGCTCAGCCAGAAGTATACCGTCAGGCCCAGGCCACCCAGAAAAACCCCTTTTAACAACCGGTGTAACCCGCGAATGCCCCAGGCCGCCGTGGCTAGTACCGGGCCAAGAAAACAAACCATATTGTTAGCCAAGTAGTACTTAGCCTTGTGCATCCCATAACCGACATCCAGGCTGCCCGGCAAACGCACCACCAGCAACAGCCCAAGACCAAGTACGGCCCAGAGTTCCCAGCACCCCAGCAGGCTCACTAGCGAACCGGCTTTCTTTCTGAGCAGCACTAAAACACACATGATATATAGAGGCAGCAAAAAGGAGCCGATGTTCAGGAGAAACAGACCCTCTGTCCCCAAATCCAGTGTCCGGGCAACCAGGTAGAGACCGCCCCCGGTAAAAAACCCCAACATCTCCGGAGCCAGAAAAAAAGCGGCGGCCGTTAAAATTCCCCCGGCCAGGGCAAAGGGCCACTTGCCCGCCGCCGTTCCGGACACCAGCCCGGCCAGGGCAGCCGCGGGAAAAATGAACTTACTTCCTTGCTTTTCCTGTAAGTTTTGAGTATTCATTAATCAATAGACCTACTTCCCTCTGCCAGGTTAAGTATCGACTTGCCTGCAGGGCGTTCTGCCGCAGCTGTTCCAGGGAGCAGGTTCGCCCGGATAACAACCCGGTCAGGGTCGACCTGATGCTTACGGGGTCCCGGGGGTCCGCGAACACTCCCACCTGGTACTCATCCACCAACTGGCGGATTTCCGGCAGGCCTGACGCCAGCACCGGCACCCCGGCAGCCAAGTATTCGAACAGTTTGTTGGGCAGTGAATAATACTTGCTTAAGTCATTACCCTCGATTAAAACCACACCCACTGACGCTCCACTGATAAATTCCGGCAGTTCCTGTGCCCGCACCGGGGCCAGGAAATGCACATTATTCAGGCGGGCTCGCTCAGCCAGGTTTTTCAGCCCGCTCTCCGCCGGCCCGCGGCCTACAAAAGCCAGGTGCGCTCCAACCGGAAGCCCGCTCCAGGCATGAACCAGATTTTCCAAACCCCGCCCTTCCTGCAGCAGCCCGACATACACCACCAAAGGTTCACCGTGGTCCAGCCCCAGTTCAGCCCGCAATCCTCCACAGGGGCTTCCCAAACCCTGCGCAGGGTCGGCACAGTTTCTCAATACCAGCGGGGGCTGAATCCCTAAACGATTACCTATTTCCCGGGCACAGCTGCGATTTACGGTAATGACCAGGTGGCAGCGGCGGGCCAGCCATTTTTCCAGCCGGAGCCAGGCACCCCATACCAACCGGCGAACCGGCCCCAAACCGCCACTTCGGCCCGGCCAGTCATATCCCGACCACAGTTCATGGGAGTCGTATACCAGCTTTCCACCCTTAAGCCGGGATGCGGTATAAACAAAAGGTAAAATTTCCAGATCATGACCATGCCAGACTTCAGCCTGTTCCTTCAGCAGCGCCCGCAAAGTCTGCCAGTACGCCTTCAGGTAAGACAACCGGTAAGGAAACCTGGCTAGTTTACCGGTGGTGGGGTTAACCAACCTTATGCCCAGGTGGTTTTGTTCCCGGGGGCCGGGCAAGGTAAGGGCAAAAACCGTTACCTCATATCCCGACCGGGTCAGAGCCAGAGCTTCTTTTTGCACCCTGGCATCATGTATAAAATCACTGTTTACCGCCATGATTACCCTGGCCAAGGATATTCCTCCAACACCCTGACTATCAAACGCGACGCCTCGCCCCGGCCGTAGGGATGACCCGACCAGTCACCGTTGAAAATCATTACCGACGCCTTTCGGATTTGTTCCGGGTCACAGTCCACCAGCACGTTGCAGCCCCTTTCCACCGTTTCCACCCACTCGGTCTCCTTGCGCAGGGTAATACAGGGTACCCGAAGCAGAAACGCCTCCTTCTGCAAACCACCGGAATCCGTAACTACCCGGGCGGCGTTTTGGATCAGCCAGGTCATCTCGGGATAACCCACGGGCTCAATCACAGTCATACCCGGGCAACGCAGATAATGCTCCAGGTTAAATTCATTTATCTTCTTAATTGTTCGAGGGTGAAGGGGGAGTACTACCCTGGCCCCGGTCCCCGCCAGACCGGCCAAAATGGAGCCAAGCCTAAAGCGACTGTCTGTGTTCGCAGCCCGGTGCACCGTGGCCAGTAGATACTTCCCGGGCTCAACCACCCCCCTTACCGAAGGTGGGGGAACACAATTGCCGCAACGTAGGATGTCGGTTAAGGCTTCCAGGGTTACGTCTCCAACGTTATAAACCGCACCATCTGCCTGCCACGGAAAACCGGCCGGGAAAACAGGCGGAAATGAACAAGCCAAAGTAGAAGCGGAAAGGGGACACACCTCTACTGATGGGTTAAACTTTGGGGTCGAGGAATGTCCCCAATGTGTAGCCAGGTTTTGCACCGCTTTTTGTGAAGGACAAAATAATAGCGTGGATAGATGATCGGCAACAATCCGGTTGAATTCTTCGGGCATTGACAGGTTATAACTGCGCAGTCCCGCTTCCACATGCCCCAGTGGTATCCCTGCGACTGATGCGGCCAGGCTGCCGGCAAGGGTGGTGCGGGAATCACCGTACACTAGCACCAGGTCCGGCTGTTCTCGAACCAGTACTTCCTTAATGCCTCTGAACATTCGAGCCAGTTGCTGCCTCGGCAAGTCAGTCCCGGGCTGCAGGTGGTAATCCGGCACTGGCATCTTCAGCCCGGTGAAAAAAATTTGTGACAAACCGGGATCATAGTGCTGCCCGGTATGAACCAATACCTCCCGGTGCCGCTCCCTTAGAGCACGGGAGACCACCGCCGCTTTAATAAACTGCGGCCTTGTGCCCACCACAGTTGCTACTTTCAATTCCCAGCCCTCCCCGGGCTTATATGTCTGGTTACTATTCAAGTAGTCAGAATTCAGAATACATCAAGACGATTTCCCGACTCCTGAGTAGTTACTGATTTTATATCTTATGAAATGAGCCAGCGAGCTGTGAGTAGGCAGTTTGCAACCAATAAGAACGCAAAAAAAGAACGCAAAAAAAAGAAGCGCTGCAATTTTGACGCTTTTTATGATATTGCACCAGTGTTAAAGGCCAAAAGTGATATTATAAAAGCAATCAATTCAGTAGTCCCTAAATTCTATTATCTGGACAGTTTTATCGCGTAACAATTCTGAACGAAGTGAAAGATCTTTATTTAGATCCTTCGCTAACGCTCAGGATGACAGAACGGTTACGGACAAAAAATAAAACCGGGGTGCTTAACCCCGGCGAGAAAGACAGCAGCTATTATTGGCGAACGGCAATCCCGTCTAATTCAACCCAGGCTCCGGCAGATTGTTCGTTTTTGGTTCCGAACACCTGGATACTTATAGTGTGCGGTTTATTGTCAAGCTGCGCGGTAAATACCGTGCAGCGCAGCTTATTGCTTTCGCTGTACAGGTCAACGGTGGTTTGAGCCACCCCGTCAATGAGAACCCGGGCCTGCCCCATATCGGGCCCGGTACCGGATATCCAGGCCACTTCGGCGCCTGTGAACCTCAAAGAAGCCGAGGCACCGGGTGCCTGTGAACGGTGCACAGTGTTCAAGAAGGCTCCTTCTATACTGGCGGTCTCCCAAGCCCCTTCGTATTTAATCAACGGGCTGCGGTCATCGGTGGGAACCACCGTATACTGTTGACCGGACCAGTCCCCCCAGTTCCCCAGGTCATCCCTGGCCCGAACCCTAAAGTAATAGGTACGCCCGCTTGCTCCTAAAAATACATCCTCACAGGTGGTGGTTTCCGCTAACCAGTTATGCCATGTTCCGTTCACCCCGTCCCTAACCTGCACCCTGTAGCCCTTCATTATGCCTCCCGTGGTTGAACCATCCCACTTGACGGTAAACTTCAGACAGTCGGAAATGTCGGTGGAATAACCGGGGCAACTGGTAATTTCGGCGAAAGGTGGGGCTATGCTGCCCTCAGCGGACTCGTATGGTCCAATGTCGTACCCTTTCCCCTGGGGGCGAATACTCCCATTGATATCCTTGGCAGGAGCGCCTTCCCCAAGACCTCGGTCTATAGCCGGGCTGTTTTTGGCCAGCCGAAAATCATGATTATCCGGATCCACAAACAGGGGGTCGCGGCAAAAGCTGTGCTCTCCCCGGCCGCTTTCCTTAAACCACACCAGACCATTAATTTCATTCCTGCCATAACTATAGTTGCTGGTAGCAATTTCGGCATCTTCACGGCTCCAAAAAATGTTGTGATCTTCCTTTTCCAGTACCGCCGCGCCTGAAAGATAGACACCACCGTAATTATAAGCCAAGATATTGTTGACCATGGTAACCCGTACGGTGGACGGATTAGCCTCGCAAACGGCAGTCAGTCCGAAGTCACCCTTAAAACCACACTTGACCACCAGGTTGTTGTAAAGTTCGTACCTGCCGCCGCGATGCAGATAAGCACCGGCCAGCCCGTTACTGTCCATAATGCAGTTGGCCAATTCATATTCGCCGCTGCATTTAATGCCATATGCACCGTTAGCCCTGGAAACACTAGATGAAATAATAGTATCCGAGGTCTGGCAGTTGAAACCGTTTCCGGCATTGAACTCGGCACAACACTTTTCAATGACAATATCTTTTCCGCTGTCCAGCACAAAACCGTCTGTTATGCCGGGGCCTTCGCTGCCGTTTGAGCGGGTGCGTTCAATACGGGCCTTTATGGCCGGTCCCGGAGAAATTACCATACCGGCGTTATTATTGTAAAAACCGCATCCCTCAATTAATAAATCGGTGGCGGAAATAATACGCAGCCCCGTTCCGCAGCTGTAAGCTTCCAAATCGGTTAATCTGATCTCCTTGTTATCACCCCAGAGGGCGAAACCATAGGCGGCAAAATTCTTTACTCTTAACCCGGACAAGGTAACATAGGAAACACCGGATTCCAAGTTAAAACCATATTTCCAGCCTACACCGTCACCGTTGATTTCCGCTTCTTCACCCTGAAATACCCGCACCACAATGGGATTACCCGTTGTGCCGGACTGTTTCATGGTTAAGTATTCCCGGTATGTGCCTCCCCGGATTAATAGCGTATCACCCGGGCCCAACCGGTTAACGGAATACTGCAGGGTATGCCAGGGGTCGTCTATACCACCGCTGTTCTTGTCGTCACCCCAGGGGGCCACGGAGTAATATTTTTCCCCATCCGTAACCGGTTCGGCCCCTGGAACAGCAGTACTGTTTCCGTGCTTCTTAAAATATTTAAAATAAATAAACAACCAGGCCAGAAACAGTAATATGCCGACAGCAATAAACTCATACAAATTGCAACCCTCCCATCCGTTATCAACCAGTCCACACCAAACAATGTTGGGAGATAACACCAAACCCCTTACCAAGACTTTTTAAGGATAACCGTCCATGCCTGTATACGCGGCACCATCAGAAGGCTGAAAATCTATTTTCGGACAGTATTATGTCATCGGGACATTTCGCATTGTCATTGCTATGAATATCAAGAAGGATCCTGTCATTCTGAGCGCAGCGAAGAATCTTAAAAGACTAGATCCTTCGCTACCGCTCAGGATGACAAGCTTAATCTGAACATAGTTAAGTTGTATTCATTTATCGTGGTGCGGGTACGCGTGGTAATTCTGAACGCAGTGAAGAATCTTAAGATCCTTCGCTAACGCTCAGGATGACAGCCCTAAAGTCTATTTTCCGGGTAGACCCAAGCTAATCCTGAGCATAGAAACACTTGACCATGAATATAATAAAAATATACGGGGCCGGGAGGAAATTTATGTTTTCTTTTTTTGTCCTCTTAATAGCGGGTCATATCTTCGGTGATTACCTGTTACAGTTAAACAGGCTGGCCCCACACAAGAGGAAAAGCCTTCTGGTTTTGGGGTTACACGCCCTATCCTGGGCGGTAGTAATAAGCCTAGTTCTGTACTGGGCAAATCTTCTTAACCCCTGGAAATTCTTTTTCCTTTTTATTTCCCATTTTGTTATTGATTGGCTCAAGATCAAGTTATTTAGAGCCTCACTCCCGAGGCTGCACCCGGTTAATATTACTGACCAATCCCTGCACATGCTAACAATCCTGGTAACGGTTCTATATAATTAATCATGCCTTTGATAAAAATCCGGGTGATCCTTAATCCACTCATAGGTCAGTGCCAACCCGTCGGTAATTCCGAAGGTCGGTTTGAAACCAAGTACTTTTTTCGCTTTTAAGCTGCTGATATGCAGCTTGCGGCCCGAACCGGGCCGCTCTACGCGGGACACTGGACCGGCACTGCCGGTTACTTCCCGGACAGCTTCAGCCAGCTCCAGCATTGATATACACTGATCTCCTCCGATGTTAAAATTACCTCCTGCCGCACTGGGGCTGTTCATGCTTAAAACCACTGCTTCTGTAAAATCGCTAACGTAAGTGTACGTCCGGCTGTCTAAACCGTCCCCGTAAACAGTAATTGGTTGATTACGCATAGCCTGCAGTAAAAACCGAATTGGCACACTCAGGCGGGCATTTCCAGGCCCGTATATATCAGCCACCCGTAGAACTACTAGCCTCAGCCCATCACTTACCGCCATGACCTGGCAAAGGTTCTCGCCGGCCAGTTTTACGGCACCATGAATTAATACCGGTTCCAGGGGATGGTCTTCATCGATAGGCACATACCGACCGTTGCCGTATACTGCTATGGATGAAATATAAATCAGCAACGCGTTGCGTTCCAGGGCGGCATTAATCAAATTAATCAACCCGGCCATAATATCAGCCACTGACTGCGCATCGACGGCCCGTTGGCGCAAGACCATTGGAAAAGCCAGGTGTACAATGGTATCTGCTCCTGTGGCGGCATCCATTACCCGATCAGGATTAGCCACATTACACTGCACCAGATCGCATCCCGGTAAAGCGGCCGGGCTGGAGTTTTCACCCCCGGCGCACATGTCCAGAGCCTTAACCACGGCTCCTTCGGCAACCAGTTTTTGACACAGGTGAGTACCCAAAAAACCGGCCCATCCAGTCACCAGTACATTACGGCCCTTGAGTCGCATCCCTTACCCTCCCTTGTATGTATACGTTGGGGACATTCCTGCCCCCAGAGGAATACCAAAGCTTCAGCAGGTGTGTCCCCTTTCATACGTTGGGGACATTCCTTGACCCCTAAGACATGACCCCAAAGCAGGGGTGTGTCCCCTTTCCTTACATCTTCATAAACGGGTCTACATCCTTCCGATCCTCCTTGGCCGTACCGCCCCGGCGCGAAAACACCACCGGGATTGTTTCCGCCAGTATCCGCACATCAAGCCAGAGGCTGTAGTTTTCCACGTACCAGATATCCAGCTCAATACGTTCCGGCCAGTACAGGGCCAGCCGGCCTTTTACTTGGGCCCACCCGGTGATACCTGGTTTTACCGCCAGCCTTCGCCACTGCCTGGCATCGTATTTATCCAGATGGTGCAGAGGTGCCGGTCGAGGTCCCACCAGGCTCATTTCACCCCGTATAATGTTCAGCAATTGGGGCAATTCGTCCAGACTGGTCTTCCGAAGCAGTTTACCCACCGGTGTAATCCGCGGGTCATCCTTTTCCAAAAACATACCGGAACCAATATTCACAGCGTTGGGGATCATGCTCCGAAATTTATACATCCAGAATATCTGTCCGTTCAGTCCCAGCCGCTGCTGCCTGTAAAAGACATCCCCGGTGGAAGTAATTTTTACCGCTAGCGCCACCAAAATGAAAAGCGGGCTAAGTGCTGTCAGGAGCAGTACGCTGCAGATGAAATCCAATAACCTTTTAAAAAACTGGTTTGTATTTGTTAAGGCCACTATTGACACCTCCGGTAAGCAGGGAAGTACCCATCTTTTTCTTTTTTTGCCTTGGCATCCGTGAGCCTGGTTAGTCTTTCCGTCATTTCTTGGTTATGCACTTGCTTGCCCACATAAAAATCCAGTACTCCATCTGGGGCAAAGGAACGCTTGTAACGGAAGATTCCATCGTCTTTGCTGCGACCGCCTCCCAGCAAAAAATACCTAATGCCCTTGTTTTTCGCCCACAGGATTACCCGGTGTTTTAACAAGTTATTGGGGCGCAAGGGGAAATACTGCTCCAGTGTCCCCCCCAGGAACGAGTGCAGGTAAGCATTATTAAACAGCAGCAATTCGCTGGATACGATGCTGTCTCCCTTGTATGCGTGGGCGTATACAAAATGTCCCCGCAGTTCCCGGTGGATGTGCTGGAAAAAGCGGTTGTCAAAATAATAAAACTCCCCGGCCCGGTTTCGTTCCAGAGTGTGCTGGTAGATACGATTAAAATCCGCAAAATGCACCGGTGTCTCCTCGATTAGCACATCCACACCCTCACGAATGGCCTTGTTAATATTTTTACGGTTGTTGCGCCCGTAACCGGACCATATTTTTTCCTGGGATTGGTTTAGGTCGAGAACAATCACTGAGGAAACCCTTTCCACCGGTACATCTTCGGACAGCGGTCGATGGTTGCCCAGCAGGGGGTGAAAACGTATGAACTCTGTAATTATGTTTTGCTGTCTGCAATACTCCGCAAAGTATCGGTAAAAATTTCGCCATACACCTTGGCCTGGTTCACCGTCTGCCAGTGGCCCACCATAACCGTATGGGCTAGTGATATCGTTCAGTTCCTGATCCAACACTTCGCCGAACCCAGGGAGCAGGTTAATTCGCCTGAGCAGAAACGGATAACAAATGGTATTGCTTCCCTCCCTATACTCAAAAAGCCGCGGCTCACCAGCTTCCCCAAACAACGCGCAGTACTCCGGCCGGTAATGAATATCGGGAACGGGGTTCGACAGGGGGCTCAGTATTCCAGCCCACTGCTCCCGCTCCCGCAATTCAAGAACCCGAAAGTCTCCCACCTTTGCATACACCGCCATTTAAAATTTTTCAATTAAAAACCAGCGTCTCAATACCAGTACCTGAGCCAGTAATAAGCAAGTTTCATATATTCCCTGCGCACCAATCGTCGGTCATTGTCGGTGGAACACCTGCCGCCAACGTTAAAACCGGAACCGGGTGCGGCACTGTAAAAAAGTTTGACGTTGGTATCCCTAAACACCCGGCCAAATACCAGCTTGGTGCGCCTGGTATGGTAAGGGGACGTCACAATTATTGCGGACCGATAGCCTTCCATTAAAATGATTTCTCTGGAAAAAAGAGCGTTTTCGTACGTGCTTTCCGCTTTCCCCTCGATTATAATGTCGTTTGGATCAACACCCTTATTCGACGCCAATTGGGACATTTTCTGAGCCGAAGAACCGCACCCGGTCATGATTATCTTGGGTGCCAGCCCATTAAGGCTTAGTTCGGCCGCATGAACCGCCCTTTCAGACCCTCCACCAAGGGCCACCACAACGTCGGCCTGCTCCAAAGTGTCATCAACCAGCAGAAATCTGGCCAGGTAAGGCCAGGGAAAGTAGGCCCAAAATATGCAAACAGCTACCAACATAATCAGTACAATTAAGACCAGCCAAATTTTCATAACAATGCAAATCACCTTATCCCCGCTAACTAATAAATTAGTGTGTTACCTTTCAGGGACCAGAATTCAGAAATACTTTAAGACACTCATTCTGACTCCTGACTCCTAAATAGTTACCGGTTTTTTTGCCCCGAGCGTTTCCTCGTAGAGGTCCATTACCTTTTTAGCCACTTCATATTCGTTGAAATAGCTTTCTACCCGCTTACGACCCGCTTGCCCCATCCTGTAGCGAAGTCCGGAATCCAACAACAATTTGCTCAACAACCCGGCTAGCGCAGCGTGGTCACCCGGCTGAAAAAGGAACCCGGTAACGTCTTTTTCAACCACTTCCCTGCACCCCCTGATATCAGTAGCCACGCATGCCAGAGCCATCGCCTGGGCTTCAATTAACGAGCGGGGCATCCCTTCACGGTACGAGGGGAGCACATAAATATCTGAAACAGCCAGCAAATCAATAATGTCGCTCCGCATACCCAGTATGTTAATCCGTTCCCGCAGCCCGAAATTGTCTATCTGTTTCATGAGATCGTTTAAAAAGTCTTCGTCAGGCCCGATGAACAAAGCGTGCCAGGGAAGTTCCCTGTCCAAATGCAGCGCTTTGACCAGGTCATGGTATCCCTTTTCCCTGTTAATGCGTCCTATCATTGTCACAACGGGTATGGTTTCACTTATTCCCAGCCTGGCCTTGATTTCTGATAATTGGCGGGGCGTGTGTTTTCCCGGGCTAAACTCATTAAGATCGATCCCGTTTCCGATGTGTACCAGGCCACCCCGCTTGGACCTGATTCCCACTTCAGCAGCAGTATTGACATCCTCCGCGCTTTGGGACAACATCACGTCGGTATATCCGCCCAGCCATCTTTCGATCTGCCGGTAAACCAGCCGTTTGCCCCAAGACATTCCCTCATGAAACGGAAAACCGTGCACGGTATGAAATACAAGGGGCACACCGGCCATCCTTGCTGCCACTCTGCCTACAACGCCGGCCTTGGACGTATGGGTGTGCACTATATCCGGCCGGACAACCCCAAAATAGTTGCGCAAATTGATTACAGCCCTGGCATCGGACCACGGGTTAATAATTCTGGGAATATAGATTTCCTGCACCGGAAAGCCCCGTTGGCGCAACGTTTTCCCCTCGGGCGACGGGCTGAAAACAAACCCGACTTCCATACCGCATTGGCGAAAATAGCTGCACTGAGCCAGCAGGGCCCGGTAAGCAGTAATGCCTATAGTGGTTACATGTATTACCCGGGGCATATCGGATCCGGGTTTTGAAAAATCTTTAATCATCAGTTCACACCGTGGTACAGGTCAAAATAATTTTGTGGTTTATCATATGTCAGGCCGGACATCAACGTGAATCCGGCACCGAGCTTTGCCAAACAGCACTTCTTGGTTCGAAAAAACATATATTATCTCAACAGTTAATAAGAAAGGAGGTGAAATGTATTACTGTACGCAAGAAATCTTTTATATACGGGGTGGTTATACTTGTGATATTTTTTATTGCCGCAACGATTTTGCTTGAGTCCAGTTTACGCAGGCAAGTATATCCAGCAGTCCAAACTGAGGAAATTGACAGGATTTCACAAGCTTACCTGGTTGACCAAGAAAAAAAGGGTGGCTACGCCCACCCTGAGACATTAATCAGTACCCAAGAATTATACGATTTGCTTGAAGACCCACAAACCTTGATTATCGACACCCGGGGCAAAAACCTGAAAATAATGCGCACATCCTATTCCCGGGGCCATATTCCCGGGGCCTTACCAATACTGCACAGTGATTATTGCCATCCCGCCTATCCCGGGCAAATCGGCACACCTGTCCAAATCCAAAACCTGCTGGCTAAAAGTGGCGTAGACAACAACAGTCGCATCATCCTTTATGGTAATGACGGTTTGCAGGCCCGTTTGTACTGGGCAATTAAGATGTATGGTTACGATAATGTAGCCATACTTGATGGCGGCCTGGAAAAATGGCAGGAAGCAGAACTTGAAGTCAGCACCACAACACACAAATACCCGGTAAAAAGCTTTACATTTGATACTGCAGACAATAGGGAGTCCTCGATGTTGGCCACCCATAACGAAGTTGAAGCGGTGCTCAATAATCCCGCTTGGCTCATTGTAGACGTTCGAAGCAGCGATGATTATAATACCCGGCATATACCCGGCAGCATCAACATGGATTGGCTGAACCTGATTGATACGGATATGACCTTTAAACCGGCCCCGCTTTTAAAAAACATTGTTGAGAGTAAAGGCATTACCCCCGACAAAGGCGTAATTGTTTATTGCGCCGATGGAGTAGAATCGTCCTTGCTTTGGTTTGTCTTACAAGAGCTATTGGGGTACCCGGTTGTAAAAAACTACGATGGCTCTTTAAACGAATGGCTCAGCCGGGGAAAGCCGGTAAAGAAAATAAGTAATTAATACCGAAGGGGCAGGGAAGAAAACCAGTAAAGTGTTTTCTTCTCTGCCCCTTCGGGTTTTTGGATTATATATTTTAGCGAAACCAATCCACTGTTCGGCGCAGTCCGTTCTCCAAACTGAATTCTGGTTGGTATTTTAAAACCGACCGGGCTTTATTTATATCCGCCAGGGAATGTTTTACATCACCGGGCCGGGCGTCGGTATACTCAGCTTCAACGTTTTGCTCCGTAATCTTTTTAAGGAGCAACAACAGTTCATTCAGTGTGACCCGACTTCCGCAGGCGATATTAAACACTTCGCCGGCGGTTCCCGGGGCCACGGCAGCAAGCATGTTGGCTTTTACCACATCATCAACAAAAGTAAAGTCCCGGGACTGTTCCCCGTCACCGTGAACGATGGGCGGATTGCCTTCCAGCAGGGCTGTAATAAACCTGGGTATCACCGCGGCATACTGCGACCCGGGATTCTGATAAGGCCCAAAGACATTGAAATACCTTAATCCCACCGTTTCCAGGCCGTAAAGATCGTGGAATATGCGCCCATAAACCTCCTTGGCCAGTTTTGAGGCCGCATAGGGGGACATGGGCCGGGTAGACATGGATTCATCTTTGGGCAATTGCCTGTTACTGCCGTAAACCGATGATGAGGAAGCATAAACCACACGCTTGACACCGCTGTCCCGTGCTGCCAGGAATACATTCAAAGTGCCCTCGACATTGACCCTGTTGGTACTAAAAGGATCAATCACCGATCTGGGCACGGAAGGCAAGGCCGCCTGGTGAAAGATTATATCCATATCCTCTACCGCCCTGCATACATCTCTCTCATTACACAGGTCGCCAACAACAAGGTCGATTTTTTTTATTACCTGTTCAATATTTTCAAATTTTCCGGTACAGAAATTATCCAGCACCCGTACCTGGTGCTGTTCCTTGACCAGGAAATGCACCAGGTTAGCGCCGATAAAACCGGCCCCACCGGTAACCAGGCATCTCAAGCACTCCACCCCTTCAAAATAATTAGTTGTTTAACTGGTTATCAGGATCATGCTGCACGGTTATGTCTGCCTGGTTGCATGTTTCTTCAACCTCAGGCCGGATTGATGCCCTAAAAAGCGCCACCCCTAGAACCAGCAGGATTCCAATAATGCCCGCCATCAATACGTTGATCATATGGTTGGGCCACACCGGCTTTTGTGGTGGTGAAGCGGCATCAATGACCTGGATGTTGTCTAAAATCAAAATTTCGGCTATTTTTTCAAACAATACCCTGGCTGTTTCATTAGCCAGCATAGCCGCCAGTGTTGGGTTTGAGCTTTCCACGGAAATGCGCAAAAATTCGGTATCACCAAGTGTTTCAACATTAATACTGCTCCTCAGAGCATCCACAGACAGTTTAAGATTGTTCTGTTTAATTATTTCTTCGTAAATAAGTGTACTTTTGGCCAGTTCTCTATAAGTTTTAACCAGTCTTTGGTTTAGGGTGATGGTGCCCATCCTTACTTCATAAGGCGTAGCATATTCAGGTTGTTTAAAGACCATCAACGTTGTAGATGCCCTGTATACCGGCTGAATAACATACATACTGATTATGGCACTAATGATCATCGCCAGGACAGGAACAATAAATAGTGCCAGTTTGACTTCGTTAAGTGATCTAGCAACTTCTTTCGCCCTCACGAGGTTACCCCCCAAGTTTATATTTCCAGGTTCTTAATTGCCTTATTCTTCTGGTAAAAACCTGAGATATCTTTTTACCACCCAGCCTGTTAAACCGGTTTCCGTTTTGATTCTGGCCCAATCAGCATCTATTGGGTCTTCCAGTACCGTCATGATTTGGCCGTATACCGTTGTTTCCAGCACCGGAGCGTTAATGTCGGCGGTATCTCGGATATTCAGGTTGTTAACAACAACCATCGCTTTTTTTTCCACTTCGGCTGGTTCGAGTATTTCTTCCGGCTCTCCCGCTGGAACCTGTTCGGGTAAATCTTCTTGAACCGGCTGAGGTTTTAACTCTTTTAAAATAATGTTGGGTGGTCTTGGTTGGTAAGCGTATTCCTGCATCTTTATAGAGGGCGTGTTAAGTAAAACCCAAACCGCTGCCGCAATGGAGCAGCACGTCAACACTAACCATACCTTGGCAGATGGTTTCTTCATTTCCATTTGCGCCACGCTAATGAAACAAAACATGCAGGTTATTATAACTAAACCCATGGTCATCCAGGACCACATTTTATAAACACTCCCGGTACCCCCCCGGAACAAAAGAGGGGTATGTAAATTTTTCAACTTAAGCCAAACTTTTGGCTAAAACTCCTGTCTCATATCATGATGAGGTGTCACGCATAAAGATTCCACCAACCTTCCTTTTCACTAATAAAACCACTGCCCGGTCTTCCTCATCCAAACCCCATAAGTTTAATAGCCAATAAAAACCACCAAAAAGGATTACAAAAGATATTGCCGCACTTAAAAAGCCGTCAGACAAAAATTTATTAATTAATAAAGCCAAGGCAGTAACAACAACAGCAATAACAAAAACTTTAATAAATTTCCCGTTATAGGGAAATAGTCTGTAAAGAATATATACCTCAACCAACCGGACAAAATTATAAAGAAACATTGATATACCCAGCGTCAGCACGGCGCCAAAGACACCGTATTTGTTGATTAAGATAATATTGCAGGCTACATTGATAAAAGCTAAAACCAGGTTATTAATTAAATGTAAATCTTGCCTGCCCATGATTAACAGGTATTCAAGTGGCCCCGTACAAACACTTATAAACTGGGCCAGGCAGCATAAGATTAAAATATTCTTGCCTGTTGTGAATTCGGAGCCAAACAAACCCATGATTAACTCGGCGTTTAAAGTCATCCATAATACAACCGGTAAGGTTAATGCAACGGTCCAGTATGTAACCGTCTTAAAAAGAGCATTTAATTCCTCAAGTTTATGATCATGAAAATGGGCGGCTACAATGGGCGCAAATATCAGGTTAAGCGCCTGCATAAAAATTAAAATTTGGACTGCTACTTTACTCCCGGCGTTATAAATCCCTACATCACCGGTAAGCACCAGTTTACCCAAGATGACCTTGTCAATATTATTAATTAATAGCGGCAGCCATTTAGCCAGAAAAACAGGAATTACAAAACGAAACAAATGCCTCGTTTCATAGACCGGCCTAATTCCCGGGCGAAATACCGGACTTGTTTTCAACATCGATACGGCGCTGAATATAAAAACCAAAAGCCAGGCCAGAACAAAGGCACCAATGGCATTACTAATGTTCGGCCCAACCAGAAATGTGGCGCCAACAAAAACAATAAATATGACCGGATGCCAGACATACTGGATTAATGTATAATCAGTAATACTTTGCACAGCCCGGGCGGAAGCGGCAGATATCATACCCAGGGCAAAAAATGGTACAGACAGGGCAAAATACTTAATAACCGGAACCAATTCACTTTTATTGAAGAAATCCATTGCCAGATACGGTGCGGAATAGTAGATCATAATTGCTACAACTACGGCTGCCGCCGCAACGAATATAACCGCCTGCTGCAGCAAACCCTTTAACCTGGATTGGTCGTTTTCTGTTTTATACACCGCACCGTACTTGATAATACCTTCAGTCAGACCCAGTTGTGAAACCTGGCCGGCCATCGAAAAAAGGCTGAAACCCAACGCGAATAACCCGTATTTTTCCGCTCCTAAAGCTCTGCCAAGGATAACCTGGGTCAGGAACCGGACCACGCTGCTGATTATTGACCCGATAATAACTATGCCACCGTGGCGGGCAATCATAATGGATGTTTTTTTAACTTGCTCAGCCCGGTCAACTTCTGACATTGGTCTCTTCCTCAAAGTTGTGTCGTGCCATTTCCTGTTATTTTATGTTTTATTTATAACAAGTGTTCCTGCCTCAAAAGTAACGATAAAAAGAACTGCACTAATTTCCCAAACAAATTAGTGCAGTTCTTTTGTTTTAAATCCACTTTTTATTTTTACACAACCGGTGTTTTCAACCGGCTATTACTTTTAGTAACAGGCGTAGTTTACCCCTTCACTGATGGTAACAACTTTCAAACCGCGTTTTTTAATTTCCTCAAATAAGTACTGCAATTTTTGCTGGTTAATCCCGTGATTCGCCGCCGCCTGATTGTCTTTCGCCACCGAATGGGTGTAAAAAATTAACCACCCGCCTTTAACAACAGTTTCATCTAGCAAATCATTAATTGAGGTATCATTAAAGCCGCCATCAAACATGAATCTTTCCAATTTGTACCTATCGGCCGGGGGTATATTAACCACTTTTCCAAAACATGTCACTGCCGATTTGTAATACTCACTTACAACCGGGTAAGGATCGGTATCAAACCAGAACGGATACGCAAAACTTGCATACCCAAGCTCATTTTTCTGCAACCACTCTTTTGAAAGTCCCAGTTGGTCCCTGATTTCGCGATCCCTTAGATCTTTAAAATGCAAGTGGTTTTTAGAATGGGAGCCGGTTTCCCAACCAGCCCCTTCCATTTCCCGTAGTTGCTCCAGATTGACCATACCCTTGGCTCCAACGTGCGGCGGCAACACGTAATTCACACCGGGATAATTGTACTGCTGGTGCAGCGGAAAAGCATTTTCAAATACCGAAGCGGCCCCGTGGTCATAACATATGGTAACCATACCCTTGCCTTTCCCTGATTCATAAATTAAACGCACCAGGATCACTGCAGCTTCAGCCCTGGTTACGGGGTTCCAGGGCCTAAATGTTCCATCGGGATAGCCGGACATTAAACCATGGTCCTTGGATGCCCTGATATAACCGCGGAAAGAAGCCGGAATATTAACCCCGTCATCATAACCGGTAGCAGTTGATTGCACAGGAATTTTCAGCGCCCGAATGATCAGTGTTGCCACTTCAGCTCTGGGGATTGGCTCCCCGGCCCTGAGCATGCCGTTTACGGATTCGCCAGGCACTAAAATCCCAGCCGCCACTGCGGTTTCAATTGCAGGATAAGACCAAGTATCACTGCTAACATCCTGGTAAGATGGCTGTACCGAACCGGATACAGGAATTTTTAATACTTGCACAAGACATTTAATAAATTCTTCCCGCGTCATGTTAGCTTCCGGACGAAAACTACCATCAGGATAGCCACCAATAACCGAAGCGGCCTCTAACTGCTTGATGTGACCCTCGGCCCAGTGCCCCTGTATATCATTTAAAGTCTGAGCCTCAGCAGCCGGAACACATAGAAGAACCCCGAAAAAAATTATCAGCAACCAGGTAAACCTTTTCATCTTTCTCCTCCTTGCAAATATCGTTACAAGTTTAATTATTAAACTATTTATATGAATCACAACTAAAATGTTATTACATATAATAATTTAGCCTGTTCATTAACGATATGTTTTTAAAGGAGGTTTTTGACTTATTGAAATTTAAGAGAGCTTTAATTATTGGCATCACCTTAATCCTGTTGATATTTCTAATCTCAGGATGCAACCGGGCCGCAGAGATGGATAGTGCAAATTTAAAAGCCGCCATTGAAAAAACCGAGGCCAAACCATATGCCCACCCGGAAAGTCTGGTCAGCGCGGAACAATTAAAGAGGCTGCTGGGTCAGCCAAACTTAACCATTATTGACACCCGATCAAGGGATATTTATGAACAGGGTCATATACCGGGGGCAATTTGCTTTAATATTAAGTCCCTGTCTGACCCAAACCGGCGGGGCAGATTTACTTCTCCCAAACTCCTCAGCCTGACGATTAGGGAATATGGAATTAACAGTACCGATCATATCGTAGTTTACAGTGACAATTACTCCCATGCCCGCTTGTGGTTTTTCCTGAATATGTATGGGTTAAATGTACAGATGCTGGATGGTGGAATTGATCAGTGGTTGGTTAATGGCTACGAAACCGCCGGGGGAAGAGAAAGAAGACCTTATCTTGGCAAGTTTAAGTTATCCGATGAACAATTAAAAGAACGGGCCATTATTGAAACTGCGGACGTTGCAGCAGCCTTGGAAAAACCCGAAGAAAACGCTATCGTTGACGCCCGTTCGCCGGAAGAATACAGCGGTCGCGGCCATATTCCCGGGGCTGTCAACATTCCCTGGGATCAATTAATTAAAGAGGATCAGAAGTTTAAAACAACTGAAGATCTGGAAAAAATTTTTAGCGAACAGGAAGTCACCCCGGATAAGCGGGTTATTATCTACTCCGATAACGCAACAAGGGCTTCTTATGTTTATTTTGTTCTTAATAAGCTGCTTGGATACAATAACGTGAAGGTTTACGACGGTTTTTACCTATATTGGGCCAGGGAAAAACCACTATTGAAAGGAACAAATTAGGTATCTCCATCCACCCGTGTAGAGCTAGGGCTTAGCACCCTGGCTTTTACACGGAGTACCATTAGCTGGCACGGGACTGCGCAACTTTATCAATATTTCCTTTAAAAAACTTTTCACCCCTCTTCAGTGTTGATGGTAATCACCTTTGAAAAGACTCCATAATAATGGCCACAAGCGCTCAATGCGCGCTTGCTTGCTTTAAGCGCTCGCTATGTAAAGCAGATTCCGCTTTTGGCTGGAAGATATATGGCCAGGCGTTTATAGAGTGCAAGAAAGAATGGAAGTTAGGTGAATAATATAAATAATAAATTTGTGTCCCTTTTGTACAGCACTAAAATTACCAGGGAAGACCGGCATCGCTTGAATGGGCACAAGAGTTGTGTTCTCTGGTTCACGGGACTACCCGGTGCAGGCAAATCAACCTTGGCAGCGGAAGTAGAGAAAAAAATTTATCAGCGTCAAGTGCGCTCTTATGTGCTGGATGGGGATAATATTCGCCTGGGTTTGAATAACGACCTTGGCTTTAGTCCCCGTGACCGCCGGGAAAACATCCGCCGGGTGGGAGAAGTATCCAAAATGTTTATGGATGCAGGACTGTTTGTATTAGTTTCATTTATCTCCCCCTATGAAAAGAACCGGGCATTGGTTCGCAGTTTGTTCAGACCGGGTGATTATGTAGAAATTCATGTTAAATGCTTGTTGGAGGTATGTGAACAGCGTGATCCCAAAGGATTGTATCGACAGGCCAGACTTGGAATGATTAAAAACTTTACGGGCCTTACCGCACCATACGAAACTCCCTTAAACCCTGAATTAACCATAGAAACAGATAAGCAAACCCCTGAAGCATGTACAAAACAAATCATCAGTTATTTAGAAGATAATGGCTATTTGATCAGCTGCTCGACATAAAATTCAACGCCTTTTATTTCACCTTAATGCTTAGCCCTTGCCATATATGGTAAGGGCTAAGCATTTGCCAGTATAAAGCCAGCTTTATATTTCCAGTAAATCCTTAAGCGGGCGGGTAGTTCCCAATTCCAGGTCGTATATATTCAGGTGAGCGATTACACCAGTTCTGTCCGGACCGGATACATAATTCAGCCGCCCGGATATATCCCTCGAAATCCTAAACCTGCTAGATACGTATCCCTCTTTAGCGGAAAGCAACTTAAATGGTTGTGACAAATCCTTACGTACGAAAAAAGCATTACATCCAGCACTGTTGCAACCGATAAAGCTATACCCCTTGCTGCCGGCCACCCTGCAAAGAGCCGGCAGGGAGCAGCCGTAATATAAATGGGAATAATGGGCATCCCCAATATAGAATTGAGGATCATAGGGGATAGTAACGGCATGGTCGGCCCCAAAAATACTGTTATACTCGCATACGACAATGCGCGGGTTAACCACATCTATGGCTTCCCAGACCCAATAATCGTTGCCGTCGATGTCAATGCTCAAAAGGCCAATATCACCGCTGATACCCGCGCCAGTAATTATTTGGTTAATGTTGTCCCTGGTGATAAACCGGCAAACCGCAGTTAAATCGTATCGCCAGTAAAGGCGGTCGCTTTGTATTTGATCTACGTATCGGGGATTGCCTTCAATAACAATTCCTTTCCAATTATTATTAACCAAGAGAAATCTTGTGTTAGATTCCCTGTAGTTCCCAACGCCGAATTCAATAAATACTTCGTTTTCAACATGAATTTTACTTAAAACATATTGTATGATGCCATCCTCTCCCCACTGGGAAAAGACCTTAAATTCAATTTCTTTTAAAGACCGTACGATGCTTGTCTGCTCTAATCTTTGTATATGCAGCCGAGCCAATAAAACAGAATTAGCTTCGGCTCGTTTTAAGTTTTCACTGCTTTGGTTAAAAAACCGGCCGAATAGCAAAGCGCAAAATTTATTAATCAGTTGATTGACCACGCTTATAAAACCAATAATATTTACCCCCCATACCCTGACAGGGTCCTAAAATCGGCCCTCGCGCCGGAGCGCCGGTACCCGGCAAAATCATTCATTTATTTGCCCTTTTCACGTAAGCGGATCTAATCTTATAAACCAGGAATTCTTTTACCCCTAAATGCTTTCTGACCAGTTGGGGACGCTCCGCCATGAATTGTTCATCCTTTTTGATGGAACTCAATCCGAATCCCGCATAATCCGCTATCACATAATTGATGTACTTCCTCTTAATATTTTTGTTGCCGAAACATTTTAAGTTCAGTGCGAAATCGGCTTTAGTCTTGTACCTTAAATCAAATTTGCCCACCACATCAAAAATGCTTTTCTCATAAAATATAGCCTGGTGGCATATATTTCTTTTGTTTAATTTGCTCTTGTTGAAGGGTCCGTCATAAACCCTGTTTTGGTCCAGTCGGTACACGTTGCCGTAAACAAAATACGAGCTACCCACAGGCATAGCCGGCTTAATTTTCTCCAAAATACCATCTCTTAATTGATCCCCGGCACCCAGGAAATACAGGTACTTACCCGCCGCCACGTCAACTCCCTTGTTCATGGCGTCATAAACACCGTTGTCCCGCTCAGCGATCAATTTTATTTCGGCAGCGCATTCTTTAATTGTTTCCAGGGTGCCGTCGTCCGACAGGCCGTCCACAATAATGTACTCAAACAGATCTTTGTTTTGTGCCAACACTGTTTTTATAGTTGCTGCAATGGTTGATTCGCAATTATATGTGGGGGTAATAATGGAAAATAGTTTTCCTTTCAGAATCCCGCCTCCAGTAGAATAATATTCAACCCCGGTCAGGGAGGTTTTCCGTGTACCATGCATATGTCTTTTTTATTCCCTCTGCCAGCGGTGTTTTGGCCTGCCAGCCCAGTCGCTGTGCCCTGGAAACGTCCAGCAGTTTGCGCGGGGTTCCATCCGGCCTGTCCGGGTTATATTTCATTGTCCCGCTATACCCGATGATATCACTGATCATTTCGGCTAACTGCTTTATGGTTAGGTCTTCCCCCGTCCCGATGTTGATTAAAGGACCGGTATTTTGACAATTATAGTGGCGCATGAGGAAAACGCTGGCCTCGGCCAAGTCGTCCACGTATAAAAATTCCCTTCTCGGCCGGCCGGTACCCCAGATTTCCACTTCCGGCTTATTCTGTATCTTAGCCTCATGAAATTTTCTGATCAGGGCCGGCAGAACATGGGCGCTGTCCGGGTCAAAGTTATCATTGGGCCCGTAAAGGTTCGTGGGCATCACCGGGATAAAGTTGGTGCCGTACTGCCTGTTGTAAGCCTGGCACATTTTAATCCCCGCAATCTTGGCCACGGCGTAGGGCTCGTTGGTGGACTCCAATGGCCCGGTCAGCAAGCAATCTTCCTGCATGGGCTGGGGGGCAAATTTTGGATAAATACAGGAACTGCCAATGAAAAGCAGCTTTTTGACCTCGTAACGGTAAGCCTCGTGGATGACATTGTTTTGAATGGCCAGGTTTTGATAAATAAAATCCGCTGGAAAGTTACTATTGGCCTGTATTCCCCCCACCCTGGCCGCGGCCAGAAAGACGTAATCC